>Ga0307517_10007396_pt1 | contig 16017 bp, 19 predicted proteins | sample 23_EM_MG_FD_194515 | JGI IMG/M metagenome (GOLD analysis project Ga0307517, IMG submission 194515) | Populus trichocarpa ectomycorrhiza microbial communities from riparian zone in the Pacific Northwest, United States - 23_EM | ecosystem: Host-associated > Plants > Roots > Unclassified | place... | reverse complement strand
GGAAAGTGCTTCGCACTTTCGCCCACCATGCTCCTTTCTGCTATGCCTTGCTTCCTCATAAATCCTGCCCAGGATTTACCTTCCACTTAACGCGGAAGCTGCGAGCGCCGTCAAAGTGAGTAATTGTAGGTTTGCCGTTGTTGGAGAAATAGAGCGCAAAGTTGGCGCAAAGAACCGATATTTGACAGTTGCTGTAACGGCAAATATAACACTCGGAAAAGTTACCGATCGTTCCTCCTTTCCTGACATTACCATTTCTATATGTACTCTCGATTGAGCCTCGCCCCGCCTATGTAAGTCGGTACTTATCCCTCTTGCACCTCAAGGCCCCACCTCGTACCTGTCAATCCACTCATCTTCTTCGTCTGTCCCTCTTCTCGCCTCTTAATTAAGTCCTCGGCTAACGCCGCCTTTTCTTAAAATTTTCGGTGTCCAACGACAGCCTTTCATAAATAACTGTGGTGCAATTGGTGCACGGACACAGAAAATTGTTCTTAAATTGAGAAAAGAATTCCATGCTGCCGGGCTGAGTGTCAACCTCCGAAATCATGTAGGCAGAACCCTCGACTTTCCTGTGTCGTGGCTTGCATCTTCAGGGCGTGTCAGGACAGCAGATCGAATGCCAAAAACGCAGCATAATTACTCACATCTTCACAACGCAAAACCACCAAGTTTCGGCACAATGTCCTAATAGACTGTTCGCGCCAGGAAAACGCGTTTCCTCGTCTGTGATCAACTCGACTTTGACCATTGCCTTCCACCTTTCTTCCTGTATAGCCGATTTCGTGAGGGTTGAGGGCGTCGGCCGTCTATCGCGCAAGGATGAGCCTAGTAGGACACACAGGCATTTCGGTGGAGGGGGGAGGGGTGGTTTCGAGTTTCCGGTTGGAAGAGATTTTTTGCCAGTGGATGGTAACGCCACTTCTGCAATGTAAGCCCACGCTATTACGTGCGGCGGCGTATCTACTCCCACAAGCGGGGTTAACGCTCCAATACCGGGTATAAGAATTTGACAGAATCTGGCGTATACAGAGGCGAGCGATACGCAGGCATTGTCCGGAGCCCGCGTGGGTGGGACATTGGCCACGGAGAAGACCCATCCAATGAGGTCGAATATTGTGTACATCGGGAATGCTTCATACGTTTTTCCGTTTATCTGAAAGGGAGGAGACAGGGGTGGTGCATCTGACCACGACGAGTTAGCCGCCCTAAACCAAGATGCTCATCGTACAGAATATCATTGCAGAATTGGGTAGCGAGAACGCACGAGAGATCTCCGATGCGCTCCAGGACTCCGTCGATATGCGGAAGGGCGTATTCAGGGATACCATAGGCCTTAGGAGTAGCCCTCATCCCGTTGTTGCCAAAGAAATCGAGGATCTGCGAAAAACGTGAGATCAAACTGGGTTTTCGACGCAGAATGAAAATGCTACCTCGTCTTTGTTCCATGACATTGCAACGCTGCGCTTCTCGATTTGATTAAGGAAGAAAGAGGCCATGAAATTTGGGTCAATTGTTGCAACATCCATCCTTATAAATACGGTCAGAGCCATGGCGGCTTCTAGACCTTGATACGTTATTCAGGTGCGTGTCCCGATGCATGTCCCGGCTCAGGAAACTCGACTGTCGCCAGGATCTTCGCACTAGCACCGTAGACAGACCGGTATTTTCGACTAGCAGCGCGATCATGGCCAATCGAGGAATGACTGAATCCCGTTTCTTTTGGCAAAGGTCATCCCATCGTTTCTAGAACTGATATCGCATCGCCTGATTGCCGCTCCTCAATGACCTTCTCGATCACAGAGATAACACAAGAGAATTGCCAATCGTAAGAGTTCACAGGTAAATCAACATGACTCGCCCAGTACAGACCGCCAGGCAATAACCTCGAGGCTACCCGAGATCCCTCAAAGTGATCCTGCTAGGCCTGAGCATGTCTTTAAATCGACGCACAATCCCCCTGGCCTCTTCCGGGTAAATTTTCAGGTCTAGTGACCCTCCAGATTTCCAAGAATAGATTTGGAATAGATCCACAAATCACAAACACGAAAAAAGACGGTCAGCTGCATGCCCGATGTTTGTCCAAATTGACAGTCAGAAAATCGAGGGTGTTGACCTCGGATTAGTGTCACAAGGCCTCGCAGGCGTCAGCGAAGCACATGGTGAATCGTGATGAACGTTTGAAAACATTCAACTCCTTCAGGGGACCTCTGGGAGGTCTGTCAACCGAGTTCAGATAGGCTTCGAGGGATTGATCATTCTCAGAAGTCTTCATACCAATTGAGTGGATGGATCTCTGAGAATATGTCCCGTAGTTCACAATGTCAACGACACAAGACAGTCTCCAGATAGGTGACCCTTCAGGACCCTCCTTGTGTTCCGTACGTTGCAGGTGCATGTTTCAAGTTGAAGCCCAATGTCATTTGCGATAAGGGTCTGGAGTCGGTGAGCAGGAACGCTAGTGCTTCCGCCACGCCAACAGAACAGAAACTTTGACATATGGATCGTTCCCCCAGACACCCCGTAGTATGCATGTCACGGGGTTTTTTTTTTCCGACTTCCAGAACTGCAGTAACCAGAACAGCAGTATTCCACTGATCCACAGTCAAGTTAAAGTCGAATATGGTGCCCTTCACTTCCTCCTCACACCCCATACTCCTATCGTCCTATGCAGTCTCTGCCTTCTTCCGCTGACGCACCTGGTATCCCAGGGGAACATCACACGTTCTTCAAGCTCCTCGAGTACCTCAATCGCAGCGGTTCTATCAACCAACAGCAATATGAACACCTAAAGCTCAAAGTTCCCCTCAGCGGCGGCCTGAATCTTGACCGCATCCTCGGTCTCTTCGCAGAACAGGATTGGATGCAAAAATTCCGTTCCTCCCTTCCCGCCAACTCCGCAACTTCGGCCAATCTCATCGCCAAAAATTTCGAGTTTTCTCCACCTTCGTACGTCTTTCTTTTATTTATCATAGATCTCAGCGTAACCCGAAGCCAGACCAGCAAATCTTCGATTGCAAGATATCAAGTCAATCTCATTCGAAGTATGGGAGCCCGACGCGGCGCCTCTTAAGTGGGAGTTTTCCCTCCACGCGTACTCTCCTGGGCGGCCAACGAGAACATACACTGTTGCGCTGAGCAGCATAAATGTCACCATCAAATGGCCAGCATCCTATGGGAGGACTTTGCAGGGTACTTATAATGGCACTTTCAAGGAAGAACATCGCGTACGTCGCATCGCATCCCCTTACCCCAGAGCTTTCTCCTGATCGATGCCTTTGTCGAGTGAAGATTTGCGGCACATTTAAACCAGACTTTTTCCGAGGAGCAACTGTGTACAAGACGACATTGTTGGGGTCATTCGCAATGTCCAAATTATTGGGCATCTTCGGTGCGGAGGGCTTCCACTACTCAGACAGACTAAAAGCCATCGGAGTTCAGGGTGAGTTCTTTGCCTACCTCATGTCCCTGTCCCTTGCCCATGTCGCTTCTAGGTCCCGAGGTGTTGAAACTTAACGGCTTCGCGCTTGATGAACCTTCGCTTGATACTAGCTTTGTCGTCAAAACCATACGATCAAAGAGCTTTCTGACGGAGGTTTCTGGAGGTTTTCCGTCTTTTAAGGAGAGTTTTAAGGAGATGGACCTGGGAGCAAATTGGGGGAATTTGAGGAATGAGTCGTTGTTCGTCGACGAACTCCGCGTCGTCTTGTCATGTATCAATTCTTCAGTGGATTATCAGGCAAGTGTCCCCTTCAATTCGTGAAGTGATTCGTAAGAGTTCACGCTAATTCCTTGTTCAGATCGTATTCGAGTTAGGCGGAGAATTAGACCGGTCCATCCCCTTCCGCTTGTCGGTAGGATTATGGGGATCGGAAACATCTTTCGAAATGACCCTCTTCCCTGGACTGTTGATTGGAAAGCTGCTCGAACTCACAGGGTCTTCAAACATCCTCGACGTCAACTCTCATGCTTTATCCAACCTTTCCAATGAATTGCCCATCTCGAGCGCAATTGTGGCCTGGGTCGGACACGAGCTTAGGTTCCTTGGCCTTGGACTTGGCGTGGAAGATTGGAAAATCGTGGAAAAAAAATTCGAAATCAAGAATCTTGTATTGGAGATCCAATCCACAAATCCTTATGACGCAGACGAGTTCTTTTTATCGGGTTCAGGAATAGTCGAACTTGGCCACGTCGAACTTGAAGTCTCCTTCATGGTTCAGTTGCTGTCGGCCAGCTTCAGAGTTGCTTCCTACGGGCGACCTTTGTCCCTAAATTCTCTCTTTATCCACTTGGTAGGGGACCGACTGACACTTCCCAGTGGCTTTACTTCTCTTCTGGATCAGCCTAGTATCGATAGCATGATCGTAGAGGGGTCTCATGGTAGTGACGGTTGGTCGCTCTTACTGTTCGCGATGACAATGGGCTGCAAGGAAAAGCTCAACATCTCTGGTCGGTTTCCTCTTAACCAGTCCATCAGCCTTTGATTCGTTTCATTCTACAGATGATTTTCAATTGTCTCTGCCTAGTCTCGCCGTCGACATTACAGACCCTTTTCACAAAGTAACGTACTTAGGCATGGAGGTGGTTAGTGTGCTAACAAGGTTTGCAAAGACTGGACGAAGCATTCAAGCCCGCATCGACGCATGCGCAACCATCAGCGCGGACGTGAATTGCGCCGTTTCAATTGATCTCAATATTACCCCAAGCCAAAGCGTCGACGATTCTATCACAGTGAAGTTTCATGAGGACGGGGTTTTGACGTTGAAGGCGTTACTGAACATGTTCGGCATCCAAAGTAAGCTCATTCTTGCATCGCGTGAACAACGCTTTCTCATCCCTGCACAAAAGATACCTCGTCATGTATACCGACGCATATGTCATTCCTCCTCGGAATAGGGCTTGCGAATGCTTCGGCAACGTTGTCTCACAGCGGTGGCAAGTACTCACTAAGCGATATGTCGGTCTCCGTGGTCTCGTCCAGATCTCTCCAGCTTTGGCATGATGTGGTACTCGGGAATCTCAGCCTGGACTTCAACTATTCAACATCGTTGGGGTTGGGAGTCAATTTTTCCGCCGACCTATCGTTCGGCGGTGATTCCGACATGAAGGTTGACCTGACCTATGACGATCTACCATCACCTCCGTCTCAACCTCCATCGACAACCCTCGGAAGCGACACCATATCGATGACCGCGACTAGTACAGCGTCTTGGTCGGCCAAAACCAAGTGTGACGTTGCGATCTCCGTCCCGGACATCATCTCTCACATTTCCGACATTGACATCAAGGGCGACCTATCCTCAGTTGCCAGCGGGTTGACGTTGTTACCTGAGTTGAACAACTTTAATTTCGATCGGTTCGCGAACAGCATCAAGCTTAGGCATTGCCCGAGCCGTACATCTCTCACCTTTACAGCGGACACCGATTTCCTCATCATTCCCTCTCTATCTTTGGAGTGCTGGAAAGCGGGGTCGTGGCTGTATTCCTTGAACTTAAACTTATGCAGCACCGACTTTTTCTCCCGACTCGGCATCAATGGCCTTTCACTTGATGATACGGCGATCATCATCTCTAATGGCCACAGGGTAGAGCTCTCTGTAGCCCTGACCTTGGATAGTCCGCTAAAAGATGTCGGTTGCATAAAGCTCCTGGGTGACTTTGGCGAGAACTTCTTTAAACTGCAAATCGAGACTCCCAATCTAAACCTGTTCGGTGGTATGACCCTCTCCGGTTACATGGGGATTGAGTATGTCAATAGCGACGTCCTGTTTTTTATAGAGGGTAATATTTCTTCATGTTTTTACCGCCAAATTGCTGATGAACGTATAGGAGAAGTTAAACACATCGATATCTCAGACCTCTCCTCGAAGACATTCGGGGCCGACTTTTCTCTATCTGTCGAGATCCCCGACCCCGAAGTCGTTTTCACCCTTCAAGTTTCGAGATTGGAGAATGCCTTCGAGTGCCATGGCCTGAATTTCGAGGGTATTCTCTTTGGTATCGGTTCGCAAGAGTTCCCATTCCCATCAGAGTTGGCCATCGCTGGTCAGGTCCAGTTCTGTGTTGGTAAAGACAGCTTCGCTGGAGCGTAAGTGATAAACCTAGGGAATGACTCCAAGCTCATGATCAAACAGTATGGCTTTGTATTTGGACCAAGATAGCTTATCGAATTGTGGTGTTAAGGGCTCCTTCCATATGTACATAGCTCATTTTGGATTACTTGCATCTGCCTTTCTACTTACGTTCCATACCAGTTGCCCTTCGTTTAGCCAGGCACTTACTGGTTTTAGCCCCGCAGACACTGGGCTCGACAACGCTGGCAATGCCGTCCCAGCGCATATGGATGGTGCTTTCACCGACCTCTCGTTCCAAATTTCCCCTCAAGGTTTCCGGGTTGGAGGGATTGAAGTCCCACAAGGGTACGGGTTGGCGGGGTCCCTGAATCTGCCTTCTTGTGGGTTCGATGCTTCATTTGACATCGAGATCGACGCCTCCTCCCATAGCATCCATGTTGATGGGCAGATCAAGAATGCTCTCGTGTTTCCCAAAACCGGCTCCCGTTTGTTTGCCCTTTCCCAGGCCTCCTGCCCAAATAAGGGGCCATCTATGGCCATGACAATTACAACAACCTCATTCAGGTGCGATCTTTCGGCAGAGGTCCATCTCCTTGGCCTTTCTGCTGGCATCTCCGTCCACATATCTGACAATGGCCTGGAGATACACGAATTCATTGATGCTTGGGTGGGCGGGGCAAGACTGGACCTCGTCGTCAACAAGGACGTGGTCAGCTTCTCCATGTATTGCACTCTCACCCTTAGCTTCCCTTCCTTCCGGATCGGCCTCACTGATATTCCCGCCACCAATGTCGTCAGATTTTCGGCTTTATTGTCTACTCGGCTCGATTGGTCCAAGGATTCTTGGGAACTTGCCGTTACCGGGGATCTTTCTTTGATGGGATGGCACCTCGGAACGCACACCTTCACTTTAGGTATCGATATTACAGCGCTGGAGAAACTTGCTTGCTGGATCGCACACCAAATTGAAAGTTTATTCATGTCCGCTTTCGCGACGAAAATCCTCCATATGCTTGATGACTCCATCAGAGAAGTTGTCGTGGTCCTCAAGGCGATTGGTATGGAAGCTATTCATGTTGGCAGACTGCTCGTCAAGCATTTTGGTTGTGTGGCCTCGGAAGTTGTGAAGGAAGTTGGTTATGTTTTCACCATGGCTGCCAAGGATCTAGCCCCGATCATGAAGGACGTTGAGATGGCTTATCATGATGCTGTCCACACACTCGTCCAGCTGGGACATGACATCGAATCTATCACCGAGTAAGAAGTTTCTCCTGACTTTCAGAGTATCCAAACTGAAAATTTTCAGTGCTGTTGCGGAAACCTTTGAATGCAGTGTTGATGAAGTGGGACAGGAGTATTTGAGTGCACCGGTTCACTTCTTTGAACACTTTCTGTGACCTCGTGTGCTTCCTTTTTGAGTGTATTATTCCTAATAGTGGAGTATCACTGTCAACATTGTCTCGTTTTTCTTTAGGTGAAAATCTATATACATGATGATGTTCACTCGCTTTTTGAGATTGACACAGAACTTTGTGCTGGAAGCCAGATCCATGGGTGAGTTAAATGGACCAAAAGAACCAATGTGATAGAGTGTATCACATGACCATGTGACCTATCGTAGACAGTATGTCGTTAGACCATCACACCAGGGGCAAAAGCTAAGGCACTTGGTTTCAAGTGCCTTAGATGCATGTACTAAGGCATGTATAAAAAAATCGTTTGAATACCGGCCTGCCCATGTGTAAACCATATAAATTAAATATATGTAACTAAATAATTTAAATTTTTGATTATTTATTATTTAGTACAGATTGTATAATATCCAAACGGTCCCGTGATTTGGGCACCCAGCCCTAAAGTTCCCAGGCTTATCATCATGTGAGCTTCATGTGAATTTCCTTTTTCTCTTCACATTATCATAGTGTACAATAGTCATAGCATATAACATAATAAAATTCACAATGAAGATGTCTAAGAGAAGGCAGTTGAGCAAGGTAAGGGGGATTAAGCGCCCTCACAAAATGACTGAAAAAGTTTCTGGACTTACAGACAGAGGTTGATAAAGACAGAGACAGCAGCAGCGAATGTGAGAATAAAGATGAGGCATTTATTGAAGGTCTTTTACCCCTCTCCTGCACCCCAATATGTCAATCATGGTCATCTGCCAGCAATGGACTAGCGCTTGAACCAACAACTTCACCAGCACCAGCAACAGACCACTTTGTCGTCTGACTGGCCCCTTGCTCCATGGCTGATTTCAATTTCAATGTCGGGAAAAAAGAAGCCTTGCATTTTTCTTTTGGCTACCAACAGTCTCAAATGACACCTATCTTTTAAACATCACATGAAGTAAGCTCTCTTCTTGATTATTCTCATCACCAGGTCAACACCAGGTACTCATATATTAGCCAATTAACTTTCTTTTGTTGCTTGATCCTTTGTCATCCCCTCCTTATCATGTCTTTGTTCCACATATTATCAAAATTTCTGACTAACAGGCATCAATTTTCCTTTAGCAGAAACTCAAAGTTGCTGACCTCAAAGAGAAGATCATTGGTGTGATATGTGCTCACAGATTTGAAATGATTGCCCACCAGTACGCTCTTGTGTATTACCTTATTCTCAGCCAACTAATATCCCTGTCTTTAGTTTCAGGAACTGGGCCATTCAGAGGTGTTTTGAGGCAGCTCGTACTGTTGAAGAACAACATAAAATTGTTACATGTATGCGATAATTTTCATCATCTTTTAAATCCTCTTCTGATCTTAACATTAGTTAACCTTGCAACCAACTGCTACGGTTGACATGTCCTACAAAAGGCTCTTGATTTCGAGAAAGACATCCGACTTTTAATCATCTCTTAAATGTTGTTGGGTGACTCTGCACAGATGCCAGTCAACAAGCATGCATCTCATGTCTGGAGTAAAACGAGTATACTCTTTTTTGTGAGCATTTTCTCGCTATACTTAATAAAACCCTTAGACTATGGAGCTATCCTGGATGCTGCCTGCATCTCCCATCTTCACATAATATGTCTCAAATGATTGCCTCTTGCCAGAATCTAAACTATATAACCATCCACTGTCAATAAATCCTTGAAGGGAAAGTGGGCATCTCTTATGTGCCATGAAATGGGATCGCTTGTGGTCCAGGTTTGGCTATATCGCATATGATTTTACCAGCACTAATTGAGCAATCAGCCCACTTTTGAAAATCTGGAGCCTGGAGGCCAAGGCCAAAGATGGTATTGTCAACAAACTTCTTAACCAAGGTTTTGGAATCTTCAGCAAGGTCTCCAAGAGCCAATGGGGGTCGTACTGCATTCAGCATACTTAGTTTTTTTTCAATTTCTTCTCATGGACAATCAATATAACCTGCCCTTCCCCTCGAAGTCTTAGAGCATGGTTCTGAAAACCATAAGAGGATGACACTCAACCATCTCCTTGATGGTTTACTTGAATTCTCCACCAATGAACAGGGAGCCAAGTCCATTACCAAAGCACTGAAAGAGGGTGGAATGGATACATTGGACCTGGTTGTCCCGAGCGCATGTGCAAACTAGGGACTAACACGGATCGGCAATATCCGGATAATACCCATGACCGTTGCTATCCGTATCCGAACCAAACCGTAACCGTAATTATGTGCCTTATCCGGATAACCGCAGATTATCCGTTCTTTTAGAAGACAAAGGAAATGGCATTTGCAGTGACTTCCCTGTGTCTCTTACATTAGTATTATGTTCTAAGATGTAATATTAATATATTTTACCATTTGAACTCTCACAAATATGATGAAAATGGCCAAATCTGATATTCAAATTAAATAGCATGAATAAATAATATTTAAATGCAACTTGCAAGCCAAGATATACATTCTCAACTGGTCATCAGGTAAATCACATGCAACACAATATGGGCTCACAAACATTCAAGGCATGTATATCAATTAGTTCGTGGGCTATTTCCAAGTTTTCGGGCATTGCAGCAATAGTGGGGGTGAAGATTTGAAATTGAGTGAATATATAATAAAATTGTACTATATGTCTATTTTCTCAAAACCTCAAACTCCAATATTTGTAATTAGCATATAAATTAATTCCCCTCTTTGAAAGCTTCCTAACGCGCCCAGATTCAAGCAAAACGGATGAGAATGAACTTGGGAATGAACAGTTGAGTGCAGATTGCTCACGGATATATCCGGATTATGCTGATCCGAACCGTATCCGAACCGTATTTGGTAAAATCCGCGGTTCGGTTACGGATTGGGTCCGGATCTATCCGTGTTAGTCCCTAGTGCAAACTTGCAAAAGGTACCTTCCTTTTATTATAATGGAGCGTGCTAACAAAACCTTCCCTGTCCTCAGCACCTGACGTACCGTGATCGTTGACCTGGCTCCTTCGGTCATGGGTAGCCAGCTCATTGCGAGTGTTTTGCCAATGGTAGGGTTCATTTGTACCATGTCTTGGCCTTATCTCACTGTGAATTAGGCTGATAAAGACAAGCACACTCTTCTCTATGAGTGCATTAGAGGCCACATCGTGACTCTCTGTGGTTGTAACACTGGCTTGAAAGTAAACTGGCTTTTGTATGTTCATTAAGTTTGCAACCTGTTCTCATTTCCTCATTCTGTGGGTCATCGTTTAATGTCATTGTAGGGCTGTAGGTGGGCATGGCATCTGAGGGAATGTAAGACAATGTGAGGAGTGATTTTCTAAGTATGTGAGCAGGCAAAATACTGATCGTTTTTGCCACCACTCCATGATGTTGCCAACATGTTAGGGCCCACGGGTGCACCCCATTATGCACTGCCGCAAATGTGCCCAGCAACCTTAACCACTGCCATGCCCACCCCACTTTCCAGAACCCCGCACCCAGCGGTACAAGCCTAATCCTGACCTGTATGACAGCAACCCAGTGGACAATGCCACTGCTCACCACTACCCTGAGGGGAGACTTTCCAGGTACATGAGAAGGTGAATGCTGTCCACCTCTCTCCTTTTTTCACCACATTGTGATGATGCTAGTTTGTTAGGGCCCACAGACCCATTATGCACTATCTACGCAAATGCACTGAGTGATTCAACCACGGTTACCACACTACCCACCCCCACCATTGCCCAGCCCCACCAACCATCACCCCACTTTCCTTGAAAACATCACAGCCAATGACACCAACCCAACCTTGCCCTGTATGACAGAAACCCCAATGCCAAATGCCAACACTTTTCATTACCTCCCACCGCCTACATCTCTGCTGCTACCTACTGAACAACAAAGAACTTCAGCATCTCATGTCTTACACCCCTACCTCACTGCCCCAATGCCACCACCACCCACCTCTTCCACATGTACACTAGAATGGACACTTGTGTCAACATCTTCCTGTTTGCACCCACCTCTACCAGCAAAAAGACACATGCGTGGGGCATCCGGGACAACACCCACGCCAATTCAGCAATTAGCAAATGTCAAGCGAAGGTTGACAGAGCTGCTAAAAATTATCGTACATCTCACAATGTGATGCTGTCACTTTCAGACCCACTGGTAGTCCTAGACTGGAATGACACCCTATGTGACCTCAAGGCTGAAGATGTCTGTGGGCTGTCAGAGGCATTGGTGGGAGATTCAGAGGGGAGGCAACACCCATCATGGATCTGGACCATGAACATGGGCATGATGACCATGTGGGGTAGTGCAGATCAGGCAGGAGACAAAGGTATGTACCTGCTCGTACTGCCATATATGCAGGAGCTGAGTACACACAACAGCTCTACAGGTTGAATGGTGTCGCTCTCGTACATGTCTGATGTGGTACACTGAGGAGGCAGAGCTCCTGCTTGAAGAGATGCGCCAAGTTCTTGCGTTTCTCAAGTGGGATCAAGATCAGTGGAATAAACAAGCGCGCCACATTCCTCAAAGGGCAGACAGCATTACTGACTCTCCAACACCCTGGCTATCTCAGAGAAATACCAGCAGGGTTAGAGGAGGGTCTGAGGGTGTACATTTTACACCAGGCTTCTGGGTGCCAGTGCCTATTCATGACATTCACTCAACAGCAGCATGATGAACCACACCCTTTACCATACATCCTCTGCATTTCTTCATCTTCAGCTCAATTTTCACTATTACTATTAAAATGTCATTTGGGATTGTAATCATTATTTAATTATGCAAAAAATCTACAGTAATCCCAACTTTGATGTTGTGGCAACTCACATTTTAAAAAAGCGGCACACACCTATCACTCGACTCCAACCCAGTCCCCCCAACCCAGTTCAACTGTCAACCCAATCCCACTCTGCAAACGTTTCACATTGTGATGGCATACCTGCTGCATGGGTATGTCGCATTCACCCCTCTTGGTGATGCCGGTTTTCATTACACCAGATGCTGATTGCGAGGAAGGAAGGCATTGGTACAAGGCCTAGAATATAGGGCAGTGAAAAATGGGAAAGAAAGAAAGAAAATGTGAGCTAGAAAAGAGGGAATGGTAAGAAAGAGGTAACTCGCACTTGAACAGAGTAAAGAATACATACCATTCAAATCAACACTCTATACTTATACTCCCCATTTGCACTCGAGGCGTCGCACTGCGCAATGCTGCATCATGTAAGATCTTGAATTGTGTCTATTCAAGAGGAATCAACCAAAACTGAATCCAAAAACACCATAAAAAACTCACGGAAAAGGCGTACGGAGACCCAAACTCAATCCCCAGCTGATGATTATCACACCAGCCCACAAGCAAGTAAGACTCCAAAACAGACCAGGAAACCACACAACGGCATTGCAGGTGTCAATTGTTGAACAGATGTAGCCACCATTGATGGCGGTGCTGGTCTGTTTGTTGTTTCCATAGGTGGAATGGGCAAGGAAGGTCGCATTCGAACATAGCAGCCCTGGTTAAGCCCAACGGTTGGTAGTGTTTGAAAGTTAGGTTAGTTAACTGGAAAATAACCGAGACCAGACCGGACCATAACTGATCATGACCGCAAAAATTACCTAACTGATCCTAACCGTAACCGCAGTCCGGTTAGCGGTTAGTCATTGTCTTAAAATATTCAAAACTGGTAAAGACCGGTTAGGACTGCCAATAACCGGTTAAACCACAAGTACAAGTGCGTTAAACTTCGCATTCATATGCAAGTTGAGTTGGACATTATGGAGTAAATACTGATGAATTAAAAATGTCATAAAAAACTACAACAACAAACAAGACATATATGATCTCCATTGAAAAATTTAAACATTCATTATTCCACTATGGAGCCTACTGGTACCGTTACTTGAAGAGCTGCCAAAGGGATTCCTCCCAGGGTATGCTCACCTCCCAGAGCTAAGAAGCCCATTCCCAACAAGGTTGGAAAAAACCTTAAACGGCATGCCAGTGAAAGTGATGATGAGGAAGTCAGAGAGCCTGACTCAGATGATTTAGTACCCAAAGCGACAAAGGAGAGGCATGGCAAGCGGCAGTGGATAGAGGAGTCTGAAGAGGAAGAGGAGGTCATTGATGAGAATGTTGAACTGCCCATAGAGGATGTTGATGATGTTGACGCTGAACGATTAGATGATGATGAGGTTAGTAGACTTCGAGTCGAATCCTCATTATTGAAGTGGCGTACTCATGCAATACTAGAATGATGATGGCCTTAATGACCACCAACGTGGCGAAAACCTTCAAGAAAAGCCCATTAAAAAGAATTTCACCCACGATATCCTCACAGTAATGTCAGACAGGGTAAAAGTGAAGTTCAAGGTCGGACCTGAGGTTTATGAGACAGAAACGGGCCAATGGTGCCACATCTGCAGGTAAGCAATCCACAAGGGAGGTATAGGAGAAATATCGCTTACCACATTGCAGGGATGATGAGCAGTTCACGAAATTGAATGGGAAGCGCAAGGCATTCCACAAAGGAGGGAATTCATGCTGTCATTTTCATATTTGTCAGCACTACAAAGTCTACAAGAAGAAATGCAAAGATACGGGCATACCTGTGGCTCATTGGGCGATTCCACAGGACATTTGGAAGGCCATGGAGGAAGAGAAGGAGGAGGCAAAGAGAGGCCAAGTGACGAAGAAGAAAACACAGCAGCTGCTGGACTTCACATCTGTGATGGGTCCCCACGAATTCATGAGGGCGTGTACTCTTGAGGCTGTAACTAAGCTGATCACTACAAACAACCAAGTACAGTTTTAGTGTGCTTCGCTGTCGGAAAAAGTAACTGATCACGCACCTACAGCCCCTCGCACTTGCCGATAATCCTGCCTTTCGCAGTGCCCTAGTCTCCATGAGACCAAAATCAACCTCAACCGACCTTCCGAGTTCGTACGATGTGAAAGTCCAGCTTCATAACAAATTCATGAAGCATATCGGGGAGCTGAAGGACGCGATATCAGTAAGCGAGTCATTGTCTCTTAAGGATGGAAGGGAGCTTACTGGACATGTCACACATAGGTAGCTCCAGGAAAAGTATCCGTTACCACGGATGGATGGTCAGCAGATATGACGAAGATGGGATTTCTTGGCATGACAGCACATTGGATCGAGGTGAAAGATGTGAAGTGGAAGTTGAAAGCAGAGGTGATTGGTTTCAAGGCCTTGTCAGGCGCTCATAGTGGGGAGAACTTGGGAAGATACACGGTTGGATTGCTAGACTGCGTGGGTATCATGGATAAGAAGCAATCAAAGGTATGATATTCGATTACGTTTCATGTGACCTAAGACCTTCGATTAGATCTAATGATCCCTACAGCTCTATACAGTGACGTTAGATAATACCAGTAATAATAACACAACCTGCAAGACTATCGCAGACATCCACACTCGCCGAGGTCTTCCAAAGTGGGATAGCAATAAGCTACAGCTACTGTAAGTCTCAATAATGTTTGATTTTTACCCGTTAAACCCTCCATTTCAATGGCAGCTGCTTGGGACATGTCATTAATCTCGGGAATGTTGACATGATGGGCCATATCACAAAGATTGCAGCGGTCGAAAATGCCACCGCCATCTGGGAATATGATCCCACCCGAGAAGATAACTGGGTTCTAGGTGGCTCGCTTGACGTTATCGCCGCAATCTGAACTCTGGCTATCAAGGTGTGTGTAGGTATGATTCCTTAATATTCCCATCTTATGCAACCGCCTTTGCTTAGATCCAAGCATCTGGACAGCGCATTGAGTACTTCCAGAGCACTCAACTCCTTTGTGGAATTCCTGAGCCGTTGAAAATTCCCTTACACAGCAACATTCGATGGGGAATGGCCTTCAAAATGCTTGACCAGGCCCACAAGCTCCATCAGGTAAGTCTGATGGTCTCATGTTCTTTATTTATCCTACTGATCTGATTCGAATAACAGCCTATGGGAGTATTCATGACATCCGCCGATGAGATGTATGGCCCTATTACGATGTTATGTGCTAACAATCGTTTGATCAAACACATTCCCTGGTCTGTGTTCAAGCTGTCAGATCAAGATTGGCATAGGGTGGTTGATGCACACGATATCCTCAGGGTGGGTTTCCCTTGTTCTCAATTTGAACAGAAACTGATTGATTATTTAGGACTTGAATCTAATTCAACAGTACTTCTCGGCAGACACCCATCCCACCCTTTGGTGCGCCCTTCCCGCCCTCAAAGATCTGCAAATGGCTTGGGAGAAGAAACGCGATGCACCCAAGTATAGTCTCTACAAGGATGCTCTCACGAACGGTCTTGGAAAGCTGGGCAAGTATTATTCGCGGCTTGATGAAAAGCCTAGTTTCATATTAGCACTTGGCACCTGTAACTGCTACCCTCAAGCCTTCATACTAGTACTAGGCCTACCATACATGATCAATGTATATGGGACAAACCCCACCAGCCAAAAAACAGTGTAAACCAGGGTGTGAGCCGGGGAGCCAGGGCTCGTTAGAATGACAAATAGTGTCTTTTGGGTG
>Ga0307517_10007395_pt1 | contig 16018 bp, 17 predicted proteins | sample 23_EM_MG_FD_194515 | JGI IMG/M metagenome (GOLD analysis project Ga0307517, IMG submission 194515) | Populus trichocarpa ectomycorrhiza microbial communities from riparian zone in the Pacific Northwest, United States - 23_EM | ecosystem: Host-associated > Plants > Roots > Unclassified | place... | reverse complement strand
GCTCTATTTGCGCCAGGAGGGACGCGGGATCGGGCTGGTCAACAAATTGCGCGCTTATGCGCTGCAGGATCAGGGGTTCGACACGGTCGATGCCAACACCCGTCTGGGCTTCGCGGTCGACGCGCGCGATTTCCGGGTGGCGGCGCGGATGCTCGATCTGCTCGGCCAGACCAGGATCCGGCTACTGACCAACAATCCCGAAAAGGTTCGCGTACTCGAAGCAGCGGGGATCCAGGTCGCCGAACGCGTACCGATCGCGCTGCCGCCCAACCCGTTCAACGCGAAATATTTGGCGACCAAGCGCGATCGTACGGGGCATCAGCTTTAGGCCAAGACCGAGCGCCTCATCCGTCATCCCCGCGAAAGCGGGGACCCATCTCCCAAGGGTTCGGCAAATTGCGCCAGTAGTAGGGTAGGATAGCACACGAGCTGGGTCCCCGCTGTCGCGGGGATGACGACATGGCGGTCGCGATTCAGGCGAGCAGACTTACGACCTCATCGAAGTTCGACGCCACCGCCGCGACGCCGATCGCGCGTAGCCGGTCGGCATGGTCGGGCGCGCAATGATTGCCCGCGCACAGGCCGATGACGTGGCCGCCCGAGGCGACTGCCCCGGTCGCGCCGACCGGCGAATCCTCGATGATCGCGCAGTCACCGATCGCGACGCCGAGCTTGTCGGCGGCATAAAGGTAGAGGTCGGGCGCCGGCTTGCCGCGCTCGACATGCTCGCGGCCCGAATAGAGATGATCGCCGAACGCATCGGCCAGGCCGAGATGCTCGAGATGGCGGCGAATCCAGCGCGTCGAGCTCGACGACACCACCGCCCTGGGCAGGTCGGCGGGCAGCGAGCGGACGAAGGCGATCGCACCGGCGACTTCGCCGATCCCTTCCGCCATCACTCGCGCATCCTCGACTTCGCGCGCGGCGAAGAAGTCCTCAGGCAGCGCGCGGCCGATCCACGCCTCCACCCGGTCGAGGAAATCCTTCCCCGCATAGCCCATGAACTTGGCCATCGATTGCTCGGGCGTGGTCGGGTGCCCGATCGAGGTCAGGTAATCGGCGATGTGCTTGTTGCCGATGAATTCGCTCTCGATCAGCACACCGTCGAAGTCGAACAGGATCGCCGCGAAACGCACCGCGATCGTCGGCGCCGCGTCGACCTTCATGCGCGCGCTCCGAACAGCGCCGATCCGACACGCACGTGCGTGGCGCCCAAGGTCACCGCGGTCGGATAGTCGCTCGACATCCCCATGCTGAGGCCGGTCACGCCGTTGTCGCGCGCCAGCTTGGCGAGCAGCGCGAAATAGGGCGCCGGTTCGACGTCGAGCGGCGGCACCGCCATCAGCCCGACGATCGGCAGCTCGGCGGTTCGGGCCTGCTTCAACAAACCTGGCAGCTCGGCGATCGCGCAGCCGCCTTTTTGCGGCTCGTCGCCGATATTGACCTGGACGAAGCAATCGGGGCGGCGGCCGCTGTCCATCGCTCTCGCCAGCGCGGCAACCAGCGAGACGCGGTCGACCGAATGGATCTCGTCGAACAAGGCCACGGCATCGGCCGCCTTATTCGACTGCAGCTGGCCGACCAGGGCGAGTCGGAGGTCGGCATGGCGTTCGCGCAGCGCCGGCCATTTGCCTTGCGCTTCCTGCACGCGATTCTCGCCGAACACGCGCTGGCCGGCGATAATCAGCGGCTCGATCGCTTCGGCCGGATGCGTCTTGGAGATGGCGATCAGCTCGATGGCATCGCTGCGCCCAGCGAGCTTCGCCGCCCGGGCAATCGCATCGCGGACGCCGGCGAGCCGCGCGGCGGGGTCGTCGGTCGTCATGCCGCGCGCTATAGGCAGGCTCGTGCCGCATCGCCAGTCCCCGATCCCAAGTTTGTGGCTGATGACCGACGAGCGGCTCGGCGACGGGTTGTGGGCGGCGCTGAGACGGCTGCCGCGCGGCAGCGGCGTGGTGTTTCGGCATTATGCGACGCCGGCCAAGCAACGGCGGGTGTTGTTTCGCCGCGTGGTGCGCCTAGCGCGAGCGCGCGGGCTGGTGGTGATGCGGGCCGGCGAGCGGGCTGGAGCTGGTGAGAATGGCGTCCATGGTGCGGTGCGCGGCCACGGGCTGCGGACGGCGCCCGCGCATGATCGGCGCGAGGCGGTGCTGGCGGTGCGGCGGGGTGCGGAGGTTTTGTTCGTGTCGCCGGTGTTCGCGACGCGGTCTCATCCTGGGGCTGAGGCGCTGGGGCCGCGTAAGGCGCGTCGGATCGCTCAAGGCTTGCCGGTTGTGGTGATCGCGCTTGGCGGAATGGATAAGCGGCGATTCCGGGGAATGGCCGGGTTCGACGGGTGGGCGGCGATCGACGCCTGGGGCGCGCGGGGTAGTGGCGCGACGTAAATTCGCGCCGTCGGTCCTCGCTTGCGCGAGGCCGGCCGGAGTTCTTGCTTTTTCGCTATTTAGCTGCCGCTAAATCGCGGCAAGAACTCAGAACCTGAACGCGGTCCCGACATACACCGCCTGGCTGTCGCGCTGCGCGTCGGGCAGCGGGGCGAGGCGATCGCGATCCTGCGACTTGTAGCGGACACCCGCGGTCACATCGAGGTTGCGGCTGAGCGAGTAAGAACCGCCGACGTCGATCGAGTCCTTGGGGATGTATCCGGTCAGGCGGGTATCGCCCACGGTCGTGCGTTCGCTGGTCGCCTTCAGCTTGGTGCTGCGGCGGTCCGAGAAGCTGGCGCCGATGTCGATCGGCTTGCGGCCGACCGGGCTCGTGGCCAGATCCATCTTGAGATCGGTCGGCGTCACCACCCGCTTGACCGGCGCGTTGCGGCCCAGATCATAGGCAATCGGCGCCAGGCCGACCGATTGGGTATCGACCGACGGCGCGCCGCGCAGCGTCACGATACCGGTCTTGACCGCCGGCGGCGGAGACACACGGCGTTGCGTGCCACGCGATTCGGCCGGGGTGAAGCGGAACGGCGTCGTATCGAGCCCGTTGCGCGCGATCAGCGCGGCAAGCCGGGGATCGGCCGAGGCCGGGGTGAAGAAGGAGGCGACAGGGCGCGAAATCAATCGCTTGGCCGCATCGGGCGCGCCGATCGCGGGCACGGCAAACGCGGCGGTGACGGCTAGCGCCCCCACGACGGTTCCGAAAATTGCCCGCTTCGCGACCACGATTGGTTCCCTTGCGACTCCAACAGTCAGACGTGCCCTATCACGGATCGATCCAGACTCGCCACAGTCGATCTTGTTTTTCCGCGGAGTGTTGCATTGCGTCCACAGACTCGTTCTGACCTCTCGGCGCTTGCGGCGGACGGCCCTGTGTCTATAGATGCGCGATAATCTCCCCCTTTCGTATCAGGGAACCACCGATGACCCTTCTGCGCCGTGCCGCGTATCTGGCCCTCCCGCTCTCGCTGATGGCGTGCGCGCACCACAATAGGGGGCCCGCCAAGGCCGATATCGCTGCGTCGAAGGTGACGACGATCGGCGTCAACGCCTATCTGTGGCGCGCGACGCTCGACACGCTGAGCTTCATGCCGCTGCTCCAGACCGATTCCAACGGCGGCGTCATCGTCACCGACTGGTACGTCAACCCGCGCTCGCCCGGCGAACGGATGAAGGTCACGGTGTCGATCCTCGACCAGGATCTGCGCGCCGATGCGATCCGCGTCGCGGCGCTGCGCGAAGTCAGCACCAACGGCCAGTGGGTCGCGGCCCCGGTCCAGGCGGCAACCGTGCAGAAGCTCGAGGACGTCATCCTTACCCGCGCCCGCGACCTTCGCCGTCAGGCGATCGCTCCCGGCAAATAAGCAAGAACCCGGCGGGCGGGTAATGCCCGCCCAGCAGGATAGACCCTAATGTCGCGCTTCAACCCGCTGAAAGCGGATGCCCATTGGCAAAAGGTCTGGGACGATGCCCAGACCTTTGCCGCGCGAGACGATTCGCCCAAACCCAAGAGCTATGTGCTTGAAATGTTTCCGTATCCCTCGGGGCGGATCCATATGGGGCACGTCCGCAACTACACGATGGGCGATGTGCTCGCGCGCTATCGGCGGATGAAGGGGATGGAAGTGCTCCACCCGATGGGGTGGGACGCGTTCGGCATGCCAGCCGAGAATGCCGCGATGGAAAAGCACGTCCATCCCGGCGGCTGGACCCGCCAGAATATCGCGACGATGAAGGCGCAGCTGAAGCGGCTGGGCTTCGCGCTCGACTGGTCGCGCGAGATCGCCACCTGCGAGCCCGATTATTACGGCCAGGAACAGGCGCTGTTCCTCGACATGTACGCCGCCGGGCTGGTCTATCGCCGCGAATCGGCAGTCAATTGGGATCCGGTCGACATGACCGTGCTGGCCAACGAACAAGTGATCGACGGCCGCGGCTGGCGGTCGGGCGCGCTGGTCGAGAAGCGCAAGCTCAATCAATGGTTCCTCAAGATCACCCAGTTCGCCGACGAATTGCTCGACGGGCTGAAGGCGCTCGATCACTGGCCTGACAAGGTCCGGGTGATGCAGGAGAATTGGATCGGCAAGAGCCAGGGGCTGCAATTCGCCTGGTCGCTGTCCGACGGCGGCAACGTCGAGGTATTCTCGACGCGCCCCGACACGATCTTCGGCGCCAGCTTCATCGCGGTCGCCGCCGACCATCCGATCGCGCAGGCGGTCGCCGCACGCGATCCCGACGCGGTCAAGTTCATCGAGCTGTGCAAGCAGGGCGGGACTACCGCGGCCGAGCTCGAGACGCAGGAGAAGCTGGGCTTCGATACCGGCATCACCGCAACGCATCCCTTTGATCCGGCGTGGCAAATTCCGGTCTATATCGCGAACTTCGTGCTGATGGAGTACGGCACCGGGGCGGTGTTCGGCGTGCCCGCGCACGACCAGCGCGACTTCGAGTTCGCGACCAAATATCACCTGCCGATCCGCCGCGTCGTGTCCGACGGCGACCGCACCGACGCCGATTTCACCGACGCCGAAGCCTATTCGGGCCCGGGCACGATCGTGAATTCGCATTTCCTCGACGGCATGGACGTCGAGGATGCCAAGCGCGAGGTGATCATCCGCGCCGAAGCCGGCGGCTGGGGCAAGGGCACGACCGTCTATCGCCTGCGCGACTGGGGTGTCAGCCGACAGCGTTACTGGGGCACGCCGATCCCGATCATCCACTGCGACCAATGTGGCGCGGTGCCGGTGCCGCGCGACCAATTGCCGGTGGTGCTGCCCGAGGATGTCGCCTTCGACATTCCCGGCAACCCACTCGATCGCCATCCGACCTGGAAGCATGTCGATTGCCCGTCGTGCGGCGGCAAAGCGGTGCGTGAGACCGACACGCTCGATACCTTCGCCGATTCGTCCTGGTATTTCATCCGCTTCGCCAGTCAGCCCAAGGACAGACCGTTCGATCGCGCGGTCGCCGAGCAATGGCTGCCGGTCGGGCAATATATCGGCGGGGTCGAGCATGCGATCCTCCATCTGCTCTACGCGCGCTTCTGGACGCGCGCGTTGAAGCATATGGACATGCTCGACGTGGCCGAGCCGTTCGCGGGCCTGTTTACCCAAGGCATGGTGACGCACGAGACGTACAAGTCGGTCGAGGGCAAATGGCTGTCGCCCGATGATGTGCGCGACGGCACGGAAATCGCCACGGGGCAGCCGATCACGGTCGGCCGCACCGAGAAGATGTCCAAGTCGAAGAAGAACACGATCGATCCAGAGCCGATCGTCGACCAGTACGGCGCCGACGCGACGCGCTGGTTCATGCTGTCCGATTCGCCGCCCGAGCGTGATCTCGCCTGGTCCGAAGCCGGGATCGAGGGCTCATGGCGCTTCGTCCAGCGGCTGTGGCGCCTGGTCGACGGTATCGAGGATGGTGAAGGCGTGGATACCGCGCTCGATCGCAAGCTCGCGCAGACGATTGCCGGCGTCGCGGTCGATATCGAAGCGCTGCAGTTCAACAAATCGGTCGCCAAGCTCTACGAACTGGTCAACGCGATCGAGAAGGCCAAGCCCTCCGCGTCGCGCAGCAATGCGATCCGCACGCTGGTGCGCCTGGTCTCGCCGATGACCCCGCACCTCGCCGAGGAAGCCTGGGCGGCGATGGGCGGATCGGGACTGGTCGCCAATGCCGATTGGCCGGCCTATGATCCGGCATTGCTGGTCGAGGACGAGGTGACGATCGCGGTGCAGGTCAATGGCAAGCTGCGCGATACTTTGGTCATGCCCAAGGGCAGCGACAAGGCGGTGGTCGAAGCCGCGGCGCGCGCCAATCCCAACGTGCTCCGCATCCTCGACGGCGCCGAACCGAAGAAGGTGATTGTCGTGCCCGATCGTCTGGTCAATCTGGTCGCATGAAACGACTCGCACTCCTCCTCGCGCTGGCGACGGCCGGCTGCGGCCTTCATCCGCTCTACGAAGGCGGTGCGTCGGGCGCGGTCGCGACCAGCCTGTCGCGCGTCGAGGTCGCCCCGATCGCCGGCAAGAACGGCTATCTGATGTCGACGGCGTTGCGCGACCGGCTTCCCCAGAGCAGTGGCGAGCCCGCGCTGTACCGGCTCGAGGTCAAGCTCGACGATTCGATCACCGGCCTCGGCGTCACGCGCCAGGATACGATCACCCGCGAGCGGCGGTCACTGCGCGCGCGCTATCAATTGGTCGCCGCATCAAGCGGTGAAGTGCTGCTCGATGCGACCGCGGGGTCGGATGCCGGGATCGACGTGGTCAATTCGGAATATGCCACGATCGCCGCCGAGAATACCGCGCTCGAAAACCTGTCGGAGATCGTCGCCGATCAGATCGTCACGCGGATCGCGGTCTATCAGCGCCGCGCCGCCGCTGCGGCGAAGTGAAAGCATCCGAGAATCAATTAGTTAACTCGCTGGATTCGGCAGCAACCGCGATCCGGCTGTATTTGCTCCACGGCCCCGACGAAGCGGGCGCGGTGGACTATGCGGCACGGCTGGGGCGGGCGCTCGGCGCCGATGCCGAAAAGGTCGCGATGGAAGGACCGGCGCTGCGCGGCGATCCCGGCAAGCTGGTTGACGAGGCACGCTCGCTCGCGCTGTTCGGTGGCCGGCGCTGGATCCTGGTCGGCAATGCCGGCGACGAATCGCTCGAGGCCGCGCAACTGCTGCTCGCCGAGCCGCAGGTCGAACATCCGGTGGTGATGATCGGCCCGGGGCTACGCACCACGTCGAAACTGGTCCAGTTCGCGGTCGCCCAACCCGCGGCGATGAGCTTCGCTTGCTACATCCCCGACGGCGCCAATGCCGAGCGGATGGTGGTCGGAATCGCGCGCGAATACGGCCTGCGCCCGACGCCGACCGCGATCCGGCGGCTGATGGCGGCCTCTGGTGGCGACCGCAGCGTGATCGCACGCGAGGTGGAAAAACTCGCGCTCTATCTCGACGCGGCGACCGACCGGCCGCGCGAGCTCGACGACGAGGCGCTCGACGCGCTTGGCGCCGATCTTGGCGAATCGCAAATGTCCGACGTGGTCGATGCCGCGCTCGAGGGGCGCGTCCACGATATCGCGCGCGAACTTGCCCGATTCGCCGATTCGGGAGGGGCAGCGATTCCGCTGCTCCGCCAGATCGTCCGCAAGCTGATGACCTTGGCGGCGATGCGCGCCGAGGTCGATGCCGGCAAGCAGCCATCGGTGGTGGTCAAGGCGCGCAAGGTGCATTTCCGCGAAGAACCGGGGATGATCCGCCAGGTCCAGAAATGGAAATCGCCCGACATCGTCGCCGCGATCGACCGGTTGCGGCGTGCCGAGCGGCAGTTGATGGCGCCGGGCGGGGCAGGGGAATTGCTGTCCGACGTCGCGATCACCGAAACGACGCGCGCGGCGGCGCGGATGCGATAGTCCAGTTTAGCTCGCACAAAGACGCGAAGGCGCAAAGAAGGTTCGCGCAGAGGCGCAGAGGGCGCGAAGACTTTTAGAGAGCCTCGCTGTGCGAGGCTCACCGTCCAATCATCGCATGTGTATCTCGCCCTCGCCCAGAGTGAAAACACCTCTCCGCGCCCTCTGCGCGAACTTAACCTGCTCTTCTTTGCGCCTTCGCGTCTTTGTGCGAAATACTAAAGCGGTTCGCCAGTGAGCCGCTGGCAGACCATGTCGAGCTGGTCGAGCGTCGAATAGGTGACCGTCAGCGTGCCGCCTTTGGCACCATAGGTGATCTTCACGCCCAGCCCGATGACGTCGGTCAATTGGCGTTCGAGCGCGGCGATATCGGCATTGCGTCCGCCATGGCCACCGCCACTCCCGCCGCCATTGCCACCCGGCGACCCGTCGCTCTTCGCCGCCTTGGCCAGGCGCTCGGTCTCGCGCACCGACAGGCCACGGGCGACCACGTCGGCCGCCAGGCGCTCGACATCGGGCACGCCGATCAGCGCGCGGGCATGCCCCATGTCGATCTTGCCCTCGGCCAGCAACGCCAGCACGACCTCAGGAAGATCAAGCAACCTCAATAGGTTAGCGATATGGCTGCGCGATTTGTGGACCAGCTTCGCCAGCGCTTCCTGGGTGTGACCGAATTCGCTGATCAGCCTTTTATAGGCATCGGCTTCTTCAACCGCGTTGAGGTCGCGGCGCTGAATATTTTCGAGCAGCGCGATCTCGAACGTATCGGCATCGTCGAGTTCGCGGACAATGACCGGTACTTCGTGCAAGCGTGCGCGCTGCGCCGCGCGCCAGCGGCGCTCGCCGGCGACGATCTGATAACTGCGGCCGTGCGGACGGACCAGGATCGGCTGGAGCACGCCGCGCGCGGCGATCGACTGCGCCAGCTCCTCGAGCGCGGCTTCGTCGAACACGCGCCGCGGCTGGCCCGGTTGCGGCGTCAGCGCGCCGACCGGGAGCATGCGGATGCCCGCGGGCGTTTCGCCGCCACCCACCGTCGGCACCGCTTCGGGCGCGATATCGCCGAGCAGGGCATTGAGGCCACGGCCAAGGCTGGGGCGGGGTTTGCGGGGTGCTTCGGTAGTCATGCCGCGATCGCCGGGGCTGCGGGGGGCAAGCGCCCAATCAACTCGCGCGCCAGTGCCATATAGGCTTCGGAGCCCGAACAGCGATAATCGTAGATCAAGGCGGGCAGCCCGTGGCTCGGCGCCTCCGACAAGCGGACGTTGCGCGGGATCACCGTGTCGAACACTACCTTGCCCAGCACCGCGCGGACGTCGGCCGAGACCTGATCGGTCAGCCGGTTGCGGCGGTCGTACATGGTGAGCGCGACGCCCAGGATCGCGAGCCCGGGATTGAATCGCGAACGGATACGCTCGACCGTCGATAGCAATTGGCTCAAGCCCTCGAGCGCGAAGAACTCGCATTGCAGCGGCACGAGCAATGAATCGGCCGCGACCATCGCGTTGATCGTCAGCAGGCCGAGCGAGGGCGGGCAGTCGATCAGCACGACATCCCAACGATCGCTCGCCACCTCGAGCGCATGGTCGAGCCGGTGCGTGCGCTCCTCATAATCGACCAATTCGATCTCGGCGCCCGACAGGTCGACCGTCGCCGGCACGATGTCGAGCCCCGGCACCACGGTTCCAACCACGGCGTCGACTACTGAGCAGTCGCCGACCAATATGTCGTAGCTCGATTTCTTGCGGTCGGCGCGGTGGATGCCGAGGCCGGTCGAGGCATTGCCCTGCGGATCGAGGTCGATGATCAGCACGCGCTTGTCGGTTGCCGCCAGCGCGGTGCCCAGATTGATCGCCGTCGTGGTCTTGCCCACGCCGCCCTTCTGGTTGGCCACGGCAATGACGGTCATCGCGCCCGTACTCCGCGCGCGATCACGATGCTCGATTCAGGATCGGTGATGCTCTGTTCCACGTGGAACATTCCATGCCATCTTTGCTTGGCGCGCGCCACCTCTTCGCGCGCCGATCGGCCCTTGGGTAGCAGCCAAAGTGTCTCATTGCTGGCGCATTGCGTCGCCGACGCGATTATCTGTGCCACTTGCGCGACCGCGCGTGCCGAGATCACCGCGACCTGCTGGCGCACATGTTCGACCTTGCCCGTCACCACCTCGACGTGGGGAAGGGTGAGCGCCTCAGCCGTCTCGCGCAGGAAGTCGGCGCGCAGCCGACGCGGCTCGACCAGGATGAAGCGACGGTGCGGCTGGGTGGCGGCGAGCGCCAGTCCGGGAAACCCCGCGCCCGTCCCGATATCGAGCCAATCGCCGCTGTCGGGCGCCAGCGGTCCAAGTTGCAGCGAATCGACGATGTGCCGCGACCAGATCGTCGCCAAGGTCGAGCGCGCGATCAGATTCTGCTGGTCGCTTTCGACCGTGACGATCGCCGCCAGATGCTCGAGCCGCCCGATCGCCTCGGCATCGAACCGCGCCACCGCCCAGTCGCGTGCCTCGTCCTCGGTCATGCCGCCGCTCGCGTCGCGTGGAGCAGGATCGCGGTGAGCGCCGCGGGCGTGATTCCCCGGATGCGTCCCGCCGCAGCCAATGTCGCGGGACGTGCCGCGGTCAGCCGCTCGACCATTTCGTTGGACAGGCCGGGGATCGCCGCAAAATCCAAATCCGATCGCAGCGCGATGCGCTCGCTCGCGCGCAACTCCGACACTTCGGCCTCTTGGCGCTCGACATAGGGCGCGTAGCGCGCGTCCTCGATCGCTTCCTCGATGACCGGGCTCGACGACCCAGCGAGGGCGGGGGAGACGTGCGCCAGCTCGACCCCGGGAAAGCGCAGCCATTCGCCGGCCGAGCGCCGCGCGCCGTCCTGCGCGACCTGCGCCCCGCGCGCCGCCAGCGCGCTTGCGGTAAGCGGCTCGGCCAGCTGCGCATCAACCGCGGCGCGCTCAGCCTCGCGCGCGCGGACGTGACGCAGCCGCTCCTCGCCGAGCAGCCCAGCCGCTTCGGCGCCCGCACTCAGCCGCGTCTCAGCATTGTCGGCGCGCAATCGCAGCCGGAACTCGGCGCGCGCGGTGAGCATGCGATAGGGCTCGGTCACACCCTGCAGCACCAAATCGTCGATCATCACGCCGAGATAGGATTGCGCGCGGTCCGGCACGAAGTCGGCGATCCCCAGCGCTACCGCCGCGGCATTGGCACCCGCGACCAGGCCCTGCGCCGCAGCTTCCTCATATCCCGTCGTGCCGTTGATCTGTCCGGCGCAGAACAAACCGGGCAACGCCGCGACCGCCAACCGATGATCGAGCGCGCGCGGATCGATATGGTCATATTCGACGGCATAGCCGAACGCGGTGATCCGGGTCCGCTCGAGCCCCGGGATCGACGCGATCAGCGCCTGCTGCACATCGGCCGGCAGCGACGTCGAGATGCCATTGGGATAGACCGTGGCGTCATCCAGCCCCTCGGGCTCGAGGAAGATCTGGTGCCCGTCGCGATCGCCGAAGCGGTGGACCTTGTCCTCGATCGACGGGCAGTAACGCGGCCCCACACCCTCGATATCGCCCGAGAACAGCGGCGAGCGGTCGAGCCCGGCGCGGATGATCGCGTGCGTCGCCTCGGTCGTCCGCGTGATCGCGCACCACAATTGGGGGAGGGGACGGCCCGTCGACAGCGCCGACATCGTCCAGCTATCCGCCTCTGATGGCTGCACTTCCGTGCGTGCCCAGTCGATCGTCCGCCCGTCGAGACGCGGCGGCGTGCCGGTCTTGAGCCGCATCATCGGCAAGCCGAGCTCGCGCAACTGCGTGGCCATCACCGTCGCGGCCCGTTCGCCCAGGCGCCCGCCCGCGTCGCGCTCGTCGCCGCGGAACATGCGGGCGCCCAGGAACGTCCCGGTCGCCAGCACCACGGCTGGAGCGGCGAGGCGCACGCCATCGGCCATCTCGACGCCGGCAACCCGACCGCTGTCGATCACCAACGCCGTCGCCTCGTTAGCGACGATCCGCACGCCTTCATGCTGCGCGAGTAGCTGGCGCACTGCGGCGCCGAACCGGGTGCGATCGGCCTGGACGCGCGGACCTCGCACGGCGGCGCCCTTGGAGCGATTGAGCAGGCGATAGTGGATCGCGCCGGCATCGGCGGCGCGCGCGATGATCCCGTCGCAGGCATCGACCTCGCGGACGAGATGGCCTTTGCCGAGCCCGCCGATGCTCGGGTTGCACGACATCGTCCCGATATTGCGCGCGTCGAACGTCACCAACGCGACCGACGCACCGCGCCGCGCGGCCGCCGCTGCGGCCTCGACACCGGCATGGCCGCCGCCGATCACGATGACGTCGAACGAATTCATGAGGCGCGATTAGCAGGATGTTCCACGTGGAACACTCACTTTCCGATGCAGAATTTCGCGAACAAGGCATCGAGCATCGCCTCGATCCCCGTATCTCCGGTGATCCGAGCCAGTGCCATATTGGCGCGTCGCAAGGCATCGGCGACGACGAGCTCGTCGGGTGCGCCAAGGTCGTCGAGCGCCTCGAGCGCCTGCTGGCAATGGCCCCGCTGGCGCTGGTTGAGCGCCATGTCGGTCGCGCCGGGGATCAGTGTCGAGGATCTGGCGACCAACAGCTCCCATACTTGCTCGACGCCTTCGCCCGTTTCCGCCGATACCGCGAGCACTGCGCCGTCCGGCACATTCTCCCGCCCGCGCACATCGGCACGGGCATGGAGCCACAACATCCGGCCAGCGGGCGGCGCATCATCGCCCAGCCACAGCACGAGGTCCGCCCCGGCGATCGCCTGACCGGCGCGATCGATTCCGATTGCCTCGATCGCATCGCCCGTCGACTCGCGCAGCCCGGCGGTATCGGTCAGCACGAAGGGGAGGCCGCCGCGCGACACCGGCACCTCGATGCGATCGCGCGTGGTTCCCGCGATCGGCGAGACGATCGCCGCTTCGCGCCGCGCCAAGGCGTTGAGCAAGGTCGACTTCCCGCTATTGGGCGGACCCGCCAGCACCACGCGGATACCATCCCGCAAACGGTCGACCGCGGGAACATCGAGCGCCGCCGCGATTGCCGACGCCACCGCTCGCGCTTCGCTCCGGATTCCCTCAAGCAGCACCGAATCGACATCGGCCTCATCGGCAAAATCGAGCGATGCCTCGAGCCGTGCCGCGAGTCCGAGCAACGCCCGGCGCCAGCCCGCGATCTGCCGCGACAGCGTCCCGTCGGCCATCGCCAGCGCCGCGCGCCGCTGCAACTCGGTTTCGGCCGACAGCAGATCGCCAAGACCCTCGGCTTCGGCGAGATCGATGCGCCCGTTGGTCAGCGCCCGGCGGGTGAATTCGCCAGGCTCTGCGCGCCGCAAGCCCGGCTGTCGTGCCAGCGCCGCCTCGACCGCGGCGACCACGGCACGCCCGCCATGGACGTGCAGTTCGACCAGATCCTCGCCCGTCGCGGTGTTGGGCGCGGGGAAGACCAGCACCAGCGCGCTATCGAGATGATCGCCGCTCGCCGCGTCACGCAAGGTCCGCAGCCGTGCTTCACGTGGAACAGGCAAGTCGCCGGCGAGCGCCCGCGTCGCCGCGAATGCCTGGGGTCCGCTGATCCGGATGACCGCGATCGCCGCCGGCGGCAGGCCGGACGAAGGGGCAAAGATCGTGCTCATGGGAGAATATCGGGTCGAGCGACGATTACTCGCTCTTGCCGCCCTCGAACATCTTGCGCCAGAATTGCATGCCGGCATCGCCCATCGGCATCCAGCTCTTCATCATCGTCTCGAGCAATTCGGGCTTGACCATATTGCCGTCCATCGCGCTCATCACTGCCTGGACATATTTCTCATGGATCGGCGTCAGATCGGGCAGGCCGACCGCGCGGCGCGCCTCTTCGGGGGTGCAATCCACCTCGACATTGATCTTCATCGCCGAAACTCCCTTGAGCGCGCCGGGCGCGCTGCTACCAGTTTGAACCACCTGTATGCGCGCGACGGACCATCAATCGCAACGCCCCATTCGGAGAGAGCCATGACCGCGACGATCAAGATCGAGACGCTCGAAAAAGACGCCAGCTTCGACGCCTATGTCGCCGAGCCCGCCGGCGGCAAGGCAGCCGCCGCGATCATCGTCATCCAGGAGATTTTCGGCGTCAACGCCGGCATCCAGCGCAAATGCGACCAACTCGCCGAGGCGGGCTATCTGGCGATCGCGCCCGATTTGTTCTGGCGGCTCGAGCCGGGCATCGAGCTCGATCCCGATATCCCCGACCAGTTCAAGGCGGCGCTCGACTATATGGGCAAGTTCAACCAGGACCAGGGCATCCGCGATATCGAGGCGACGATCCACGCCGCGCGCGACCGGGTCGGCGGCGGCAAGGTCGGCGCGGTCGGCTACTGTCTGGGTGGCCGCCTGGCCTATATGACCGCGGCGCGCACCGATATCGACGCGACCGTCGGCTATTATGCGGTCGGCATCGACGGCCTGCTACGCGAGAAGCATGCGATCGCGCGGCCGCTGATGCTCCATATCGCCGGCGCCGACGGCTTCGTCAGTCCCGAGGTGCAGCAGGCGATGCACGAGGGACTCGACGACCACCCCAAAGTCACGCTGCACGACTATCCCGGAGTCGACCATGGATTCGCCACCGAGTTCGGCAAGCGGCGGAGGGATGAGGCAGCCAATCAGGCGGACGAGCGCACGATGGCGTTCTTCGCCGACAATCTATCCTGATTGTCCTGTTATATCAGGTAGTTGTATAATTTTGACGTCGATGCCCAGCGCCGGCAGCACGCCGATCCGCCGGTCGGTCAGACCGTCGTAGATCATCGAGCACGCCACCCATAATATCACCGCCAGGCCGACATAGGCGATCCAGCGGTGGCGATCGATCACGCGCGCGATCAGATTGGCGGCAAGCCCCATCACCGCGACCGAAAAGACCAGCCCGAAGACCAGAATGGCGGGGTGGTCGCGCGCCGCGCCGGCGACGCCGAGAACATTATCGAGGCTCATGCTGACGTCGGCAAGCGCGACCGCGACGACCGCGCCGCCGAAGGTCTTGGTGCGCCCTCCGAGGGTTTCATCGGCACCAGCCTGATGGCGCAACTCACGCCACATCTTCCACGCCACCCACAGCAGCAGCAACCCGCCAGCGGTTAAAATACCAACGAAATTAAGTAGATAGGTCGCAACTAGCGCGAACAGGATACGCAGCACCAACGCCGCCAGCGTCCCGAACAGGATGACCTTGCGCTGCTTGTCGTGGGGCAGGCCAGCGGCAAGCGCACCGACCACCACGGCATTGTCTCCCGCCAACGCCAGGTCGATCACCACGACCTCGCCCAGTACGGCAAGCGATTCGGCGGAGAAGAAATCGGCGATGGTCATCGGCGGACTCTACAAGCCCGCCAACGTGACGGATGTTCCCGGATTGGTCAAAGCCAGCCGAACAGTCGCCCCAATCCGATCGCGGGGTCGACGATCCCCTCATGAATCATCGATCCGGCGACGTACAGGATCACGACCAATCCCAGATAGGCGATCCAGTGATAGCGCTCGATCAGCCGCGCAATGTAATTGGCCGCGATCGCCATCAACGTGACCGACAGCGCGAGCCCGAACAGCAGCACGGTCGGATGGTCGCGCGCCGCGCCGGCCACCGCGAGCACATTGTCGAGGCTCATCGACAGATCAGCGAGCGCGACCTGGAATGCGGCCTTGGCAAAGCTCTTGGGCGCGCGGGCCGGCGTGGCGGCATCGGCCGCGACCGCCTGGTTGTGCCGCCGCGCGTACTGCAGTTCGCGGAACAGCTTCCACGCCACCCATAGCAACAACACGCCGCCGGCGAACAGCAGGCCGACGACGTGGAGCAATTGCGTTGCGACGAACGCGAACACCACGAGGCAGGCGAGTGCGACGCCGACGCCGATCGAGAGGACGCGCTTGCGGTCCTTTTCGGGGAGGCCGGCGGCCAGCGTGCCCAGGACGACGACATTATCGCCGGCCAGCATCAGGTCGATCATGATGACCTGGCCGAGCGCGGCGAGGCCCGCGGCGGTGAAGACGTCCGAAATATCGATGACCGGCATCGGGACGCGTTAGCAGCGAGGGAGGGGGGTGCAAATGAAAACGGCGCGGGGTGAGCCGCGCCGCTTTCTGGTTCGGGACAGCGGC
>Ga0307517_10007394_pt1 | contig 16020 bp, 14 predicted proteins | sample 23_EM_MG_FD_194515 | JGI IMG/M metagenome (GOLD analysis project Ga0307517, IMG submission 194515) | Populus trichocarpa ectomycorrhiza microbial communities from riparian zone in the Pacific Northwest, United States - 23_EM | ecosystem: Host-associated > Plants > Roots > Unclassified | place... | reverse complement strand
ATATTTTCAAGTGTAAAATCTATAGTTATTATAAAGAAGATCAAAATATCTTTACTTTCTCAACATTTAACCAATACGATAAACATGTATCAGGAATACCAAATGCAACAAAAGTGAAAATTAGGGTGTAGGTATAAGTGTAATTTTGAGCATTATGGTGATATCGGTTGATTTTAATAAACTTGTATACTAATTGTATTGTATTAAGGGCTTTAAAGTATATGCCAAAAGTTGTTGATTAATGTTAAAACTTATGTTAATTCTGCTGACTTAGCTCATATAACTCGCTTAATGTATATTATTAATAAATAATTTTGTTTGAACAGATTAGTTGCAATTAGATCAAAAAGCATTTACATGGAATCAAATAGGCAGGTTAGCCCATTATTCTCTTTTATTGACATACCATTTGCTTGATTGATGGTGATGCTATTTCAATTTCTTTGTCACAAAATGTTTCTTCCATTTTCTCAAAAGGCCATTGGTTGCTATGCAAACTAAAAATGCTCCTAGCTCAAAATACGAAACAGGCAAGTTTATCTCTTTTCCCTAAACTGCACCCATATCATACTAGCAGTAATAACTCGGGCAACCTCAACAACCAAACATGAAATACATTTAATTTAGCCTTACTCCCAGAGTGAAAGGGCGCTGCTGCTGTGGGGGTGATAAATTGGCCATATCATTTGGGTCTGGTGGCTATCGAAGGGAATTGCTTTCACCGATTTTCAGCTGTGGTGCCTGGTTGCGAGGTTCACGACCTCCCGCGGTAAGTTACCTGTAGCTCAGATTTAGACCGGGTGAGCGTTCGGTGAGGCGGCACCCTCAGCGAGGCTTGGAAAATATTTGTTAGCGGTTTGGTTTAATGGGTGCCGAAATTTGGTGTCAAGCCACGCCACGCCTCGCTGAGGGTATTGCCTCGCTGAACACTCACTCGGTCTACCGAACTAAGGTACCGTACTCAGAGGTGATGGGAGATGCTGGTGGGACGAGGAGTTTGAGATGTCAAAGCTTTTTACCCCCCAGCACTATCAATTACTCGGGCCAAGTTTGTGCCGCAGCCAACCCGGGGTGTTACCCCAAAAGGAGTGCCTGCCAGCTCCACGATAATTTCATGCTCAATAATAAACCCCCGAACAATTCACTACCACAAAAACACACAGTTCCACAATACCACACCTCTAATAAATCGGCTATCAAGATCACACGGTTTTCTAATCCTTTACTTTGTTGCCTGGTACTGGTTTTGTTCCATTCTCTAACTCTCAAAGGTGTGAAGAGTGGTCTATTTTTAGATTGGGGAAGGTTAAGGGGATAACGAAGGCCCCAGTTTGAGAAGAAGAGTGAAAAACACTATTATGTAAAGCGGAGCACCGCAGGTTAATTGTTTCATCCTTCTCGTCCGCTCCACCTCTAGCAATTGAAATCTCAACACCATGGGAAATCATCGTGAGAGTGTCTCCCGCCTCTGGTCTCCCTTGATGGCTTCTGCCTAGGAGTATCACGTACCCGTCTCTCCCTTTCCTCCCTCTGGGGTCTTTGGCCTCCTCTCTCGTGGCGTTATGGCTTTCTTCCTGGTCGCTGTTCTGTCTTTGTTTAAGCACGGTAGCGTTAACGTTCATACCAATTACCCCACACTTTGCGACGCGTCTCACTTATTGATTTGCACGGTCAGCAACCCTCCATCTATCGTCAACACATGGTCGCTAGTTTCGGGCTATCGGTGAAGTAGTTGCCCTGGTGGCCCTGCTCTTTGATATTGCACTCCCTCCTGATTTGCTCGGTCTGTACAGTCAGCTTTCAAAAAATCGTGACCTCGTCTCCCTCCTCCGTGTTCGTACTTCTTGGTCTTTGGCGAGCCTTCCCTCTCCCACTTCCCACGCGTTGGATCCGCTTGCACCATACTGCTACACCCTTCTTGCTGGCATCTTACTGCCTCCAGCTGGCACCTTATCTGCCTCGTCCCCATTGCTGGCACCGTTACTGCTGAGTGGCTCTCCTTGCTGGGTGGATCCCCTCGCCTGCTTCACCCACTACGCGATTTACACTAAGGTCGCATCTCGCTTCAGTTACCCCTGGTCATGGTATAGCACTACCTCCTTGACTTGGACTACATTCCTTGGCGCGCCGATACAACGGGCACTTCACCCGTGTCCCACATTGCCCCTAAGCTGTTAGGTTTGGGGAATTCCCTTAGGTACTCTGGCAATAGTAGTTTTATCCTGTCCGTTCCATCGGCCCTGAGCCATAAGATTCTTTTCTTTTGTTGTGGGGGCCCGCCGAAGGGTTTGTGTCTTGCTCTGGTTTCATTTCTATTTATATCTTTCCTTACTTGTCTGGAGGAAGGTATTGCTTCGTCTTGCTTTCGTCTTAGGTGCTATTAGGGGGAGGGGTGTGCTCTGGGTTCGAGGGGTTTGATTTTTCCCATCAGGGGGTGAAGCGGGTTGTTGGATTGCTTATAGGTTTTGTTTCTGCCATAGCTAGCGCTCCATGTGGTTTCTTGTACCTTAATCAACGAATACATAATAAAAAAAATAAAATAAAAAAAAAAGCAGGTTAATTGTTAAACATGAAATTATTGGTTTTACAGGTTTATCGTTATGTGTGGAATTATTGTTGCACTTGTATGATACAAGGTTATCGTTGAGCATGCTAGCGGGCAACTCCCTTGGGGTGCCCCCGTTTGCGAGCATGAGCATTCGGGGGTTGTGGCGCATGCCAAAATTCAAATAATCCTTCCCCTCTGATGGCGGTAAGCGCATTGACCTCAAACCCCTATCCATTGTTTACGTCCACCCGAGCAATCGCGGGGAGTCTGTAACGGAATGAACTGACACTCATTCGAGCTTAGTCATAGTATGTTAGTTTGCCAAGAGTGGAGACTTTACCCGTTAATATTGTGCGTTAACAAAATTAACCGTACATCAACAAACAAGAAAAACTCTGGCCATGACAACAGTACGGTACTCCCTTACCCACTATAATGGTTCAAAAATAATAATGTAAAATGTAAATACCGTAAAAACTCAGTAAATCCACCATCGGCAATCGCTGTACTAAACCGCAATGGGCTTAATAAACCAGGTTAGAAAAATTGCGAATACCAGTTAATGAGATCCAGTGGGCTCAACTTAAATAGACTATACCCTGCCTGGAAAATTCTATTCCCTCTCGGGCTGTTTCATCTAAGATTCCTGGGGCTATGGGCCCGACCGCCGATGGTGGATTTACTGAGTTTTTACGGTATGTAGTAGAATACGTAATAGGAATTAATATTTGATTCAGAGGAATATCTTCAGGTGGTGTTGAAAATGCCGGGTGGTGAGCAGAGCCGCGTTGACATGGATCGTTTGTGTGCGGTTAATTTTGTTAACGGGCAATACCATCGCAAATATTCATTAATAGTTTTTCTGGGGGGCAATTAACAGGAATTAACATGTACTTAATTTTCCCCTGCTTCCCCGTACGAAAATTATGACCTGCTTCTAAACTCCAATATCTCCACCCAAGCCTGAGATCTTCCTATTTTCTCTCTATTGATGTGTAGAGGATCATCGACTCGTGGGAGTAGCGGTTAAAAACGCTTTGGTGGCTGAAGATGGACATTATTCCCCTCGCCAAGCACCCCGGCTACAGACTTCCCCCATGACAAAGGCAGAAGACAGCTCTCCCGTGAGATCACCTTTGGGCACTTGAAAAAGGGAAACTCGTTTCTTTATTTACTATTTCACCCCCCGTTTCACGCACATCCTCCATGCCCCCCCGCGCCCTCCAATCATCCCCTCCGCTCCATAAATACGGGTAGCTATGGGTGTTCCACCAAGCGCGTGTGGGTGCATTCATAAATAAAACGGTTGAATGGAAGAGAGACAGGAAAAAAGAAAAAGGAAAAGAGCGCCGTTTCAAGGAGGGGGTCGAGGCGCAAATCAAATCTAGATGAAGTCATTTTTAGCCGAATCTTGATTTTCTCCAATCGAACGCCAAGAGCCCCTTGCAGGGTCTCGCCCACCCCTGGTAACCCGCTGCGCCAATACTCTCATCGCCATTGTTCTATCATAGGCCTTTTTCCACAGAGGACTCGTAATCGACTACTTGTATGAGGATGCTCGCACTCCCTTCTTTTTTATTTTCCCTTCTTTCGCTATCTTTTGTGATTAATTGAAGAAACTTGGTAGGAAAAGGAAGGAATATCTGTCATCGGTTTGTCTGCTGGGTGGACGTTTTTCATTCTTTAATCATTTATTCTTGTTTGCATCACTACGTCGTCGATCGTCCCCCATCCTGTTTTCGTCTTGCTCTGCTTGTCATATTCACGGCAAGGTAACCTTGAGGGTCAGAGCTTCTCCTTTCTTGGTCTCCGCTCTTTTAATTCCCCTCTCTTTTTTGCTTCTATTCCGTCTTTACCTGCTCTGCTCTTTCTACCATCTTTTTCCCGTCTTCGATGCCCTTGACAGCTTGAGAATTCTATCAAGGATTGGAGGAGGGAGTGAATTCTATTCTGGCTTCTGGTTAGACTACCTTTTCTTCCCACGATCCCTTGGTGCCCTTCAACTAGTAAGATACGACACCTCGGCGAATAAATATGAGTAATTCATCCATCGCAACGGCGCCCGCAAATGTCACGGACGCGATAGGGAAATCCGGTGGGAAGGGGCAGTCAGAGGAGGGAATGTCCTTGGAGTCCTTCCTGGCTTCGTTAGCCGTGGCGGCGGCCGTGTTTGGTGTGGAAGTGTTGATCTTTGTTTTGCTAAGGACGAAGCTTCAACGAGTCTATGTCCCCAGAACTTATCTTGTGCCCGAAAAGTATTAATCCCCTTCCCTCCTTTACGCAATCCTTTGTGAGAGGAGACTGACAAATGCAGACGACGAACAAAAGCCCCAGGATCGGGATTGCTATCATGGTTCAAACCAATCTTTGCCACCGCCAACAGTGACTTCATCAACAAGTCCGGTCTCGACGCATACTTTTTCCTTCGCTACCTTCTTATGCTCCTGAAATGCTTTTGCATCCTCGCCGTCGTTATCCTTCCCATCCTTTTACCGCTCAATTCGCTAGGTGGCCGTGGGGCTCCGGAGGTGCGTGGGATGGACCAGTTGGCTTGGACAAACATCGCTCCGGGGGGTACGCACCGTTACTGGGCTCATCTGCTGCTGGCGGTCGGTGTGGTTGCCCTGTTCTGTTATATGTTCTATCATGAACTCCGAGCGTATATCCGGCTGCGACAGGCGTATTTAACTTCCCCGCAGCACCGACTTCGAGCTAGTGCTACTACGGTTTTGGTTTCTAGTATTCCGAGAAAGTGGTTGACGGTTGAGGCGCTGGTTGGGTTGTATGATGTGTTTCCTGGTGGGATTCGGAATGTTTGGATCAATCGGTAGGTCTGCCCTCTCTCCCCGATTGGGCTGCGCTGATTATGCTAGTGATTACGAGGAACTTCAGGAGAAGGTTGAGGAGAGAGATAAACTCGCCAAAGATCTGGAAGCTGCAGAAACGGAACTGATTAGAGTAGCCAAGAAGAAGCAAATGAAAGAATCAAGAAAAAAAGCTAGCTCTTCTGCTGAAAACGCTCGGATTACCGACGCAGCGGCGGCAGGAGAGGACTTTGCCGATGGCCCTGGGCTGTCTTCTGGAAATCCCCACCAGATCCCGCAAGATCTGCGCGACCGTAAGCACGGCAAGAAGTCCGACAGGAGTGAGTCGAGGTTTGCTAGAGTCAATCCTATCAGGGTTGTTGATGATGGGTTCCACAAACTCGGGCACGGTGTGAGAGGTGGTGTTAGCGCTGTAACTGGTGGCGTAAGGCGGTTGCGGGATGGGGTAGATGATCACATGTCCAATCCGGCATATGGATATCAGACAGGTCAGGACGGGCCTCCTGTCGATGAAGAACCTCCCTCGCGAACTCGGCAACCTGAAACTCTCCAGGACGGCGCACAGACAAAGCGAGGATCGACCCTTGCGGGACATGAAGCCATGTCCAGAGACAGCAGCTACGGCAGTCCCCAACGGACTCGAACCCCGCCTCCCCTTGATACGAGCAATCCCGGTGCTGCCAATGGAAGTCGGCCTGCAGCGGTCGATTCACCTCCGAAATGGTGGATGTTTTGGAAAAAGAGACCAAACACCAGCAACGCTCATGGGAAAGACGATGATGATGAAATTCCCTTCAACTGTCGATCACCTGTATCACCGCATACGACCGATTCTATGGATCCACCAGCCAAAGGCCCTAGCAAGGAGTATCCCAAGGCTTTCAACGAGAAATACGCCGATGATAAGGACGGAGACCCAATGTGGAAGAAGTATCTTTCACCAAAGGATAGGCCCACGATGACTTTGCCTCTCTTTGGTGTGAAATGGTTGCCTTCTCTCCCACTTTTTGGGAAGAAGGTAGACAAAATCTACTATTGCCGGAAGGAGGTTGCCCGTCTCAATGCCGAGATAGAGCAGGACCAGAGCGCACCTGAAAAGTACCCTCTCATGAACTCTGCTTTTGTCCAGTTCAACCAACAAGTTGCCGCGCATATGGCCTGTCAGTCGCTTTCTCATCATATCCCGCAGCATATGTGCCCTCGCCACATTGAGGTCTCTCCCGATGACGTCATCTGGTCCAACATGAAGATTTCTTGGTGGCAGAGGTATTTGCGCGTTGCCGGTATTACTGTTGCCACTGGCGGTTTGGTCATTGGATGGGCTTTCCCGGTCGCCATTGTCGGTTTGGTTTCTCAGATTGACTATCTCACGGAAACGATCCCATGGCTGAGGTGGATTGAGAAACTTCCTAACTCTGTTCTTGGTTTGATTCAAGGTGTTTTGCCTCCATTGGGTTTGGCAATCTTGATGGCATTGTTGCCCATTATCCTTCGTACATTTGCGAAGCTTCAGGGAAATCACACGGGTATGGCAATCGAAAGGGCTGTCCAGGGAATGTACTTTGCCTTCCTGTTTATCCAGATCTTCCTCGTTGTCAGTATCTCTTCCGGTATCACTACAGTTTTCCAGCAGTTGGCGGACAACATTGCATCTGCACCGGCAATTTTGGCCCAGAATTTGCCGAAGGCGTCCAACTTCTTCTTCTCGTACCTGTTGCTGCAAGCATTCACCGTCAGTGGTGGAGCAATTCTGCAGATTGGAACACTCTTCGTGCAATTCATTCTTAGTCCGATTGTCGACTCTACCGCTCGTCAAAAGTTCACCCGGGCGACAACGCTTGCCCAGATGAAATGGGGCACTTTCTTCCCGGTCTATACGAATTTGGCGTGCATTGGGATTATTTACTCGATCATCTCTCCACTGATTCTCATCTTCAATATTTGCACTTTCAGTCTTTTCTGGATGGTATATCGATACAATCTTCTCTACGTCCACAACTTCCGCTTTGATACAGGAGGTTTGCTCTTCCCCAGAGCGATCAACCAGTTGTTCACAGGAATATATGTTATGGAGGTTTGCTTGATTGGTCTCTTTTTCCTTGTCCGGGATGTTGAAGGTAGTGTTGCTTGCCTTCCTCAGGCAATCATCATGATCGTTGTTACGATCTTTACTGTCTTGTACCAATATACGTTGAACTCGGCTTTCGGACCACTGTTAACCTACTTACCCATCACTCTGGAAGACGACGCTGTTCTCCGCGATGGAGCGTTCGCAAGGGATAATGAAAAACGGAGACTGTTAGCTAGCGGCAACATTGTCCCGGAGGAACGGGAAGGGGACGATCTCAACGAGGTTCTCGCAGAGCGGGAGAAGCAGGAAAGGCGCATAGACCAACGTGCGGAAGAAATTGAAATGCGGAACACCCAGAATGCCCGCAAAAATAAGAAGGAAGGAAAGCCATCTTTTTTCTCAGGAGGCAGAAGCCACGCCGGGGGGCCGGATGTTGGAGATCCAGATCACTATTCCGCCGACCCAGAAATGCAATCACGTCTTCCACCGCCAAAGAAGCAGCCGCATACCAGACCCGAGCTAATGCTATTTGAAGACATTGTCGATGAGATTGAAAACCTATCGCCGGAGCAGCGGGACATTCTCGTCGGTAGAGCATTCCAACACGAGGCCCTCCGTGCGAAACGCCCAGTGATCTGGATTCCTAGAGACGATCTAGGTATTTCTGATGACGAGATTCGGCGCACGCAAAAGTTTAGTGACAATGTCTGGATTAGCAACGAATATACTGGCCTGGATCGCAAGGGTAGAGTGGTGTACAGGCGTCCACCACCGGATTTTGATCAGCGGGATTTGGTGGAGCTGTAAACTGAGCTCTGACTAATTATTTTGTACTATTTTCTCATTCCTTTTCATCATTTTCTTTTGTGATCGGCATTTTATTTGGTGATGGGTACAATACATTTTTAACTTAATTGATTGATGGGTGAAGTTGAGGTTAAGGGAGGCAGGCAAAATTAGGGCGTTTCTTTATTTTGTACTATACTAATATCATTCAAGCAGCGGATGGCTTTCTCGTGTGTTGAAGAGATTGTCATATACATTTCAAGGGGGGGGCCTGGGGTGTAAATTACTTGGTTCACTCGATGCACATGAATCCAAATTCTTATAGGGTATCTCACCCGCCTATAAGTTTAGTCCTGAAGCCACGACGGGGAAGTGTGTAGTTTAATCCTCAATTCGATTTTCCCGATTGGTTGAGGGCAGCCGGCAAGACTATTTTGAAGGTTAGAAGCGCGGTGAAACCAGTGCCTGTATTTGTACTCAAGCTGCTCTGTGACAAGGGATAATGCTAGTATAGTAGAAATACCGTAGTAGTGATGAATGGCATCATTCCGCTCATCGCACCCAGCCTCAGTTTGTTGACTTTCGCCAACGAACCTGCAACTTTAAAATGAGGCTCTTAACGCCAAGGCTAACGTAATCCCGCCCCGCCCCTACCTCCCCGGAAAACTCCCTTCACCCAACATCAATCCCCCAATACCCAACCTCAGAAAAGACCGAGAACTTTCAAGAAAGGAACAAATGGGTGCCGAACAATCCACCCAGATCGATGCTAACACCCCCCCAGAAACACTCTCCCGTCGTGACCTTCCCGCGGTGGCGGAGTTCATTCTCAGCGGGAAGTGCCAAAAGATAGTCTTTCTGGTACCCCCCCTATTCCCAATGCCCCACCGCCGCCTTAAACTAACATATCTCCAAGTGCGGTGCCGGAATCTCCACCTCGGCCGGAATCCCGGACTTCCGCACACCGGGCACAGGCCTCTACTCCAACCTCCAAACCCTGAACCTCCCGCACCCGGAGGCCGTCTTCGACATAAGCTTCTTCCGCACCAACCCACAACCCTTCTACACCCTCGCGAAATCCCTGCGCCCGGGCCAATTCACCCCCACCGTCGTGCACGCCTTCATATCACTGGTAGCGAAGAAGGGCCTGCTGCACAAATGCTTCACCCAGAACGTCGACACGCTGGAACGCGCGGCCGGAGTTCCGCCGGAAAAGCTCGTCGAAGCGCACGGCTCGTTCGCGGGGCAGTCATGCATCGATTGTCACGTCGCGTACCCAGCCGACAAGATGAAGGAGTACCTTCTCACCGGAAGTGTTCCCTACTGCGAGGCTTGTGCCGGGTTGGTGAAGCCGGATATCGTATTCTTTGGGGAGAGCTTGCCGAGGGCGTTTCACATGGGGCTTGGAACGGTCGAGGAGGCGGATTTGGTGGTTGTCATGGGGAGCTCGTTGAAGGTTTACCCGTTTGCGGCGCTTCCCGCGCGGGCGAGGCCTGGGGCGGTTAGGGTTTTGATTAATAACGAGAGGGCGGGGGGGATTGGTGTGCGGGCGGACGATGTGCTTTTGCTGGGCGGGTGCGACGACGGGGTGAGAAAGTTGGCGAAGGAGCTGGGGTGGGCGGAGGAGCTGGAGGAGGTTTGGAGGTCGGTCGGGGGTGGAAGTGGTGGGGGGGTGGAAGCGGAAGCGGAGAGAAGCGAGGATGCCGAACCGGTGGAGAGCATAGACGCGAAAGTCGGCCGTCTAACTGAAGAAGTCGAACGTGGCCTGTCCGTCGTCGACGGCTGGAAGGAAAACGTGATGAAGGACCTCTCCGCCCAAGAGACACGGATCAACCGAATGGTCGAGGCCGATCTTCGCGGAGAGAACGGAGAGGTCAGCCTCGCCGATCAGAAGAACCCCGGGGGTGCCGCGACCGACCGACCAACCAGTTCTTCCGAGAACAGGGCTAGCCCCAATACTACCGTCCCTGAACCTGAGCACCAGGTGAAGAAAGTAGGTAGTGCGGGGGAGTGAGTAGTTATCACAAAACGTGAATCAGTAGGGCGGGATATGTTTGGGCTTGCCTTTGCTCGGTTGCTTTGTTGGTTATGGCATGCTAGACTGCCAGTTTCTTTGCAGAGGAATAAGCATAATACACTTGGGCTTTTCTCTCTCTTTCGCATTAGAACTTTGTTGGCGGGGCTTGGCGCATGAGAACAATTGCTTTCGTCGTCATGAAACATCACTCGCGTGAAATAGCCTTGAACGTTTTTTTATGGTAACCCACCATGGCAGGGGTAGCGGCCACTCCAGAGAACACACTAAGAGGAGCAAGCATGCAAATAACGCGGCTACAAACATGAACAAATACTTTTTAGAACAGGGAACGGTTTAGGAATACGAGCCAATTTACTTAGAGTAAAAAAAGAATCAAAAGGTAGAAAATGCAGGCATGAAAGATGGAGAACTGTAGTGAAGATACTAGCATGAGGGTCATTAAATAAAAGTGCGTATGGAGCGGTGATAAAATGGGGAAAAATAACCAAGGAGGTGTGACCGGGATAGTCTAGCCTTTTTCTGGAAGTATCCATAGCATCATTGCCATTTATGCATGAGAGGGGGGAGGGATATGGCTGGTCAAGGGTGGAAGAGGTTGGATAAGGTGCTGGTAGTTCTGTGCAAGGGTTAAAGGAAATGCCTTTGACCGTGACTAAGGGGAATTGTGGGGGGAAGGAGTTGTCCGTTACGTTTTTTCGGGGGTGATATTTTTTGACGGCGGATAGGTTGCTGGATAGATTTATTTGCCCCCCGCTTTTTGTGTGCCTTCTCTAAGTGTGCTCTTTTCCATTGGAATATCTCCGGGTGTGGGCAGGGGGTAATGGGTGCCCTCACATAAGTTGAATATATTAGGATATGAGCGCAGGCTTGCAAGTAGTTGCTCCAAGAGAGTCAGGGGATAAAGAGGGTAGAAAATAGGACTTTAAGAGGGTTAAGGAAGCTAAAAGGCGATAGGACTTCTGTTCAACTAAGTGTAGTTTGAACCAGGGATTGGTTTGAGGTATAATGTTTTCTGCTATGATAGGAAGATTGCCTTGGCTATCTGAACTCATCAATTTATTATGATACCCGTAATCTAAAAAATGTAATGAATATCAGTACCTGGATGACTACTCCCGGAACTCCCATGGCGCGCTCAGAATCCCGAAAGCCCAAGGAAATCCCATCCCCCTGCTGTTATACATGACTCCATTCTTTGGAATTTTTAAAATTGAACTGTCCAAGTATAACGTCAGAACCGAATGTAAAATAACCCGCCAGAATCATAAGCGATTCAATAGGTAAAATCGGCCAGGCGAGCCGGACAATGATACAAGGTGTTAGTTCGGTGCCCCGGTGTGTGTGCGGGTTGGGGTGTGCGGGGAGGTATGTATGGTATTGCGCATAGCGGGGATTTTCGACTTGGGGGGCAAGGTATGAGTTTTTTTCGATTTGGTGCTTTGGGTTTTGTCGGAAACTGTAGTTATGAGTGCGCTCTCCTCTTATCTGTCTCTGTGGTTACGAGTGATATCTCGTGACCACTCACTTCACCCCCTTGTCCCCCTCTCAAATCCTCGCCCCTCTTCACTCTTCCTTCTTGTTTCTTCTCTTCTTCTCTTTCCCTCTTAATTGTCTTCTTGTTCAATAAGTAAAATAAGTCTTTTTGCTTTCTCCGGTGACCACTTTCCCTTTGAACCTGTGAAACTACTCGCTTCCCCTCTTTTCGCACCCGATAGCTCTCAACGGGTTTATTGACGAAGAATGTGGATAAGTGCACGATGCTCCTGCAGCGTAAAAGCTCTGGACGGGTTATACCTTGGAAATCGAGGGCTTCGGCATGACTTTTGGTTCCGCGGGTAGGTAGACATGCAAGCCTAAGTCAGGCCAGCACCAGGAGCCCCTTCCGAGTTCCATGTTCAGCGCTAAATCTCCTTGATGTTGGGAATATCGTAATCATCGAGAATCACTCGGTTATGGATATTGTTTGTTTGCTGTTTGGAAATGGCAGTTTGATAGCCACACTAGTTCAGGGAACGCGCCAAGCTTTCTAAAAATGTTTTCAACCCCCTTTGTTTTGTTTTTTTTCCTTTCTCACCTTTTGCTCGCTTCAGTCCACTGCGTGAAAATCCTCACAGTATGATAAATTATTACCTCCCGCAGCACGGATTTTGAAAAATTTGCATGGGGGGCTTTTACATATTATATACCTCTATAGTAGTTAAATAGTGGGGGGTGAGGTGGGGCACAATAATATACAGTGACTTGCAGAAAAATTATCAGATTCTGCTCCCTGGTCGGATATAAGAAATACTGGGGGTTCTGATGAAGGATGAGGAGGGGAGGGCTTAACACAGAATTGGGGTGGGGGGTAATTTGGATTCCTGGGTTACTAGATAATTAACCCCCCCCCCTCTCGCACTGCTGATAGAAGTGCCCACCGTATGATAGAATCTCTTGAGATCAAATGGTGTGCTTGTGAGGTCCAAAGTTGCGCTTTCCAAAAAAAGGAGGAATATTATAATATCATACTGCGAAATAAGTTACCCATACCGTAATCTGGTGAAAATCGGATTGACGCTATAAATATAAATTTTGTACTACATACTGGAAGCATTCCCTATAAGGCTCTCTATCCAACGGCAGTACTATCATGGGTACGCCAGCCCCCCCTTATCAACCCCCCAATAAAATAAATCCACCTCCGTTACCAAAATCACTACCAACATGGTAACGCGCACAGCCCTGCACGTTCCCCCAACAAACCTCCACCACAAAAGAAAACCAAAATAAACACCCCCAACTTCTTTCCCACTCTACTTTAAAGAGGTTACCAGCCCTCATTTTCTCGCCTCTCCTCCTCCCTTATCAATTTTCTCTTCTTCCTCTGCGCCGCGTTCTTCCTCTTAGTAGAGGCACCGCCGGCTACTATAACACCTCCGATGACTGCATTCTCATCACCGGACGAACCTAACCTTCTCCCCGTACCTTTATCAATTTCTTCCCCGGTACTGTAGGGACAATTATTTTTCTCCCACTCCTTCTTTCCTTCTATCAACTCCTTCTGCATCTTCGCCAGCCCCTGTACCCTCCTCATCATCTCTGCCAACTCCGTCCTTCTACTCGATACCGGCGGTGGGGGAGGCGTGGGCTCAATATCCTCAACCAGGTCCATGGCGAATCGGTTGCAATCTTCTGCCATTTCTGGCACCTCACATGATGTAGGCTCAGCCACGCTTGGCTCAGGCTCCTGTGCCACAACGGGGGAAGCCACTATCATCCTAGCCTCATCCTCCTCACTAGCCATACCTACAGTGGCATCCTCCAACACCTCACCAGCCACAATCTCGGTGGCTTTCTCCTTCTCCTCCCCAACCACAATCACTGTCGCACTCCGTGACTCCTCTCCGGCCACACTTGGTGCAGCCTCTTCCTCAGCCACCTCCTCCTCGTCAAGGGGCTGCCTCTCCCCTGACATTGTCGATTCAACAATGTCTTCCAAAACTTGCTTCTCCAGCGTTACGGAATGTAACCTCTTGGAGAGCACCAAAACGTGATGGCGCAGCTGAGATATTTCCGCCTCGAGGGCGAATTGTTTCTCGAACGCCTTTGATAAAACTATCGACCCCCTGGCAACAGAGGATGTCGAAAACGTTGAAGATCCTCGCTTGACCATATCGAACTTGTAGGTAGGAGACAGTAGAAGATGAAGGTCCTCGAAAAGTCGATGAAAGAGATAAAATGATCTTTTAAACGAAGATTAAAGTCAGAGGAATAATCTCTGAAGTTAAAGACTTGAAGCATTTGTGAGATGAACTCCAAGGGCGTTGAGTGGCTATAGCCGTGAATGTGACACGTCACAAGATGTAACAAATTGCGATGTAGGGAAAATTGACGCTAGTGAGGATTTTCTTGAACCTGTCCAATCGCTTGACGCTCTATGAGTTTATAAGCTGGTGGCAAATTCGCCTTCTTCGTGCCCTGTTGGCTCGGTTGCTTTACTGAGGCACACAGAGCAGTAGGGTACTCAGGTATGGACGTTTGTGAGCGGACAGACAGGGATTAAAAATATACAAGGATTTATATATTTTAAATCCCTGTCTGTCCGATCGCCCACGTCCATACAAGGGTGCCGTGGGGTTTGTAGGTCCCACAGGGGGTGTGGGCAGACTTTGCTTGTAGAACGTACAAAACTTATGCCCTGTATCAAGGGGACAATAGAGTGAGGGTGCCCCGCACAGAGTTGCGAGTTAGATGTTCGAAGTTGGAGCTCTTGTCGGATAGTTGGGAGGGAAGGAAACTCCTTGACAGCAACAAGTTTGTTTCGTCATTAGGGGGGTTTCGCCACGCTGTGCTAAATGATGATTGTGCTGTTGCCAGAGGCAACGAGCCCATTCATCGTGGCAACACCACTAGTCAGGATGTTTATGTTTTGGAAAAAGATGCACAGTGTGTTAGACGGTGTTGCATAGCACAGTGTTCTATTTGGTGTATCCAGTGTTCCCAACGGGCCAGGTAGGCTAGGCCACAGCAAAGCCTGGCCTGGCCTATGGGAATTCTCTAGGGCCTGGCCTGGCCCGAGCCTGTAGGCTTGGTAAGGGTTGAGCCTGGCCTGGCCGGGCCCGCCTATAGGCCGTATAGGCTTAGTACCGATTGTCGAATAGACCGGCCTGGCCTATATAGCCTAGGCCGGCCTGCGCGGCCTGGGCGAGCCTACTCTTAGTGAGCCACTATGCAGCGTCCGCGGCAAAAATTCACAATCAATGTTCTCCGATTACTAAATAGCATTGAAAATATAAGAATAGTTTTGCTTTATTAGCAGAAATACTACAGATATAGTAGTTAATTAATTAATTAAATTAATTGTAGAAAAAATGGAGGACACAGAAGTTGAAAGAGGTGGGGGAATCATGATATCCTTAAAGCGATCTCTTCCCAACGTTAATCACCGGGCCTATAGGCGCCTATCAGGCCTGGTAGGCTTTCGCAGGCCGCTCGAATTCGGCCTAGATCGGCCTAGGCTATCTCCCAGAGCGGCCTGCCTTGGCCCGGCCTACGGCCTATAGGCCAGCCTACCATCGGCCTGGCCCGTTGGGAACACTGGGTGTATCGCGATAAGCAAATAGCTAAGACAAGTTAGCCCGACCGGATTCCAAGACATGCACCACAATAAATCTCTACTAAAGTACTAGGGCAAAAGTATCCGTCCGATCGGTGGTTACCAAGCGACACCTCAAAAAACCCCACCTCTCCGATCAACCACCCCTCAACCACAATGCCTCCCCAGAAGACAGGCTACCTCACTGAGTTTGAGAAAGGGCAAATTGTTGCTCTAAGAAAAAAAGAAATCTCTTTTTCAGAAATTGGAGAGCTCTTACATCGTCCTAAGAGTACAGTTCAAACTTTCCATAATCGCTTCCAAAAGAGGGGTGATGCAAACACCCTCCCAAAACCGGGAAGACCCAAAATTATCACTACCAGAACTTGTCGCCGCCTAGTCAGAGAGTCTAAGAAGGCACGCCACCAGACTTTATCAGAATTGCGCAATGATGTTGCTCCTCATGCCTCCCTTGATACAGTCAAGAGAGCTTTGGCCTCAGTCAACATTAAGAAGTGGAGGGCTAGGAAAAGAGCTCTCCTAAAGGATGAGCATGCTGTTAAGAGATTGGCTTGGGCTATGGAGTATAAGAATTGGACAAAGGAGGACTTTGAAGGGGTCATCTTTAGTGATGAATGCATGGTTGAAAAGTCCAAAGATCCTAAGGGTATTTGGGTG
>Ga0307517_10007393_pt1 | contig 16023 bp, 23 predicted proteins | sample 23_EM_MG_FD_194515 | JGI IMG/M metagenome (GOLD analysis project Ga0307517, IMG submission 194515) | Populus trichocarpa ectomycorrhiza microbial communities from riparian zone in the Pacific Northwest, United States - 23_EM | ecosystem: Host-associated > Plants > Roots > Unclassified | place... | reverse complement strand
GTCTGTGTGCGGTATGTCGTCCTAATACTCCTCCTCCAACCACAGCGGCAACATGTGCCCCATCCTCTGTACTTTCGTCACCAAATACTTGTCCAGATCCTCTCCATACACTGCCCCTCCCCCAATAAGCGTCGCACCTGCGATCCGTGTCTTGACATGCAGCTGATCCCCTGTCTCCCCTGCTTTCCGGAGCTGCCAACTACGAGGCACCATCGGCACACGTTCGACCACCCGGATCCCTTCCTTTGCCAAAGCTTCCATCTTGTCAGGGTTGTTCGTAAGTACCCGGACACCCTCTGACGGCACTCTCTCGTCACCGAGTCCCAAGTCCCGAAGGATGCCAGCTGCAATGTCGTACGCCCTCTCGTCTGCCTTGTGACCCAGCATGAGGTTCGCTGTTACGGTATCGTGTCCCATATCCTGCAGGTTGTATGCCCGAATCTTGGAAAGAAGTCCGATACCACGTCCTTCTTGTCGAAGATAGATAACTGCACCCCGTCCTGGGATGGTACCTCGGCCCGACTGGATAGGCTGGGAAATTCGTCTAATCGCTTCGTCTAATTGTTCCCCGCAATCGCATCGCATGCTACCCACGGTTTCTCCAGTGAAACACTCTGAATGAATTCTAATTAGCGGCGGAGGTAGCTCGGGTTGCTGCGGCGAGACGGATACAGGTCCGGACGCTCGTTGGGACGTTTTCGAAAGACGGCCTTGGTACGCACCACGGACGATGCGGTCCATCTCGGTTTCGGTGTCACTCCAGACAGCATCTAGAGAGCGCGAACGAATGGGCGAAGCGAACGGAGGTGAAACGGGGGAATCCGAAAGCTGTGCGGGATCGACAACAAACGCAAGGTGTTCTTTGTTATCGCGGTTGTTGTGGTAAAGATGCAGGAAAATAGGACCATGAGGTGTAGGTACACGAGTACGAGCCATGCATTTTACTTCTAGTGGAGGTAGAGGATGTGCGACGGAAGAATCGAGTTGCGGCTTGACGGTCGGTTGTGAAAGGATTTCAGGATCATGAGGATTCAGGCGCTGCCGACGAGGGGCCTGGCGACTGACGTATGTGAGGCGTTTCTTCGGATTTGAGATATCGGAAGTGAATTTCGTCCAATCCCAAGCACCCTCTGCCTTGGGGAGCATTACGCCGGGAAAGAAATCGTGGTGGTAATGGTTTCTGGTGACATGGGGCCCAGAGGCAGCAGCAGCAGCGAGGAGCAAGGGGTCAAGGACGGCATCCCGACGGGCAAAGGACCTCGCTGCTTTAGGGTCTGGACTAGTTAGCACGTCGAGGAGGGCAGCGTCGGCAAGAGTCATGAGGGAATTTAGAGGCAGAGTTGCCGATTAAATGTATCCGGGATGACAAATGTAATTAAATCATCTTATCAATCACTACTCGCTTGCTTACTCGCCAATCCCATGACCGCACACATCGTGCTCACCATCCAGGTCGCCGCTGAGCAAGACGTGGCGGACACATGCACATTGCGTACTCAGCATAGGTAACCTTGAGCTACTCCGCGTTGATATTTCACAGGCCACCATGAACATGTTCTTCGGTATCATTCCTTCAGTCATCTTGCTTTTCGCCTCTTCGTAAGTACACAAACCCTGTTTTTCTCGGTGTTGCTGAAACCCCTTTTTTTTGACAGTATCTTGGCAGTCCCGACAGGGTCTTGTCTTCATGCTGTCGCTCCTCCTGCACCTTCGCTTCCGAACCGAAGAAACCCATCCTCCTTTCCAACTCATGACTGTAGTCACAAATCGATCCCCCCCATCAGGCTCGAGTCCCCTCACCCCTCACCCTCTCCTAAAAATCAACAAGACAAGTCCCGCAGCAAAACTTCCCAGCGAAATGCAATCATCGCAGTCTCAACAATAGGTGGCACCTTCGTCCTCTGTTTCCTCCTCGCCCTCGTCCGCTGCATATCCAGGTACAAACGTCCTCCAAAACGCGATCGAATAGCAGAAGCCATCGACCGCCATAACCTCCAACGTGAGATGGAAGAACTTGCATTCGACCCCCACGCCCTCCGCCGACCTTCAGCTCGGGACCCCGCTCCTCCTTACATCCCTCGTCCCCCTTCGTATTCTGAACCCCTATCCGAAAGCTTGCCACCAGACGATGTCGTTGGTACGGTTCCGACTACCAACTACCAACTTTCAAACTCCCCTCCATGTTAAAATCATTCCTAGTCTTTGTTGCTTGAACAGACAACCCTTAATGAAAACATCCTATTTGACGAGTCTTTGAGAATTTTGAAATTATTTCAGAGGTTCATCAAAAGCTGATCGTTCAAATAATCATTCTTCTATCACTATCACCATGAGTGTGACTCTACTCCGTTGACTGTGAATTCCTTGAACCTGGTCCCTCATCATCGTCCAACGGGATCTCCACAAGATCCATTTTCTTAAAATGTGTCCCTCCACTCAACAACGGGTCCGAAACCGAAACCGCTCCCGACGAGGTGGTGCCAGTCGACGAATCAGAATCACTGGCGACATCTTCATGTGCACGCATCCCCCCCTTTCCAGCTATACTTTCCAGAGATCCCTCGCCACTCTTTTGTTGCCGTATTCCTCGTCCAGGTTGGAGTTCAATCATCACGTTGCCGGGGCCGGCGCGTTCACCAAAGACTTCCCCGAGTTGTTCTAGAGTTTTCCCGGCTGTCTCTCGGTAGACGAGGAAGACAAAGACGAGAGAGATGAGGCAGAATCCGAGGAGAAGAAAGTAATAGCCACCGCCTGCGGCAGAGAAGAGCGGTGGAGTAATGAAAGCGATAATAAAATTTGAAATCCAGTTTGTGGAAGTGGAGAGCGCCATTCCTTTGGCGCGTGCACGGAGGGGGAATATCTCTGCCCCGAGGAGCCATGGAATTGGTCCCCATCTATAGTACCGTGTTTAGCACATGTAAAGAGAAGTGCGTTTGACAAAAACTTACGTTGCACCGAAGATGAAGAGGTAAATACAAACACCTTGATGATGATAGAAAACGTCGTAAACAAATGGCGACGGAAAAAAAGCGTCAACATACCGGCGAATATCCCATCTGATGTACTTATTCTCCCCGCACCTTCTGACAATGAGTCTGCATGGAACTGCAGACCACCTATAAGTGCCAGTGCGCCCGCAAGTCCAGCACTTCCAACTAAAAGAAATGCTTTGCGACCCCATTTATCAACGAGAAACATGGTAGGTATCGTGCCCGCGCAATAGACAAGAGCGCATATGCCAGAGTAAAGTAATGATCGACTGACGGAAAAGCCCGCACGGGTGAGGTTCTCGGGCAAGTAGTAAAGGACCGCGTTGATGCCATTGAATTGGGCGAATAGTTGACATGTTATGCCTATTGTGGAGCGTCGGGTGTATTGGCTGAAAAGCTGTCCCCAGGATGCCTGTCCCTGGCCTTCCTCGAGCGTGATGGCAGCATCTATGGAAGTATAAGTTTCTCGAACGACGGGATCGTAGGGATCGCCTTCGGCGTGCAAGTCGGCCAAGGCGTTTAACCCTTCGTGTTTGAATCCGTTTTTGATAAGCCACCGAGGTGTTTCCGGCAGGAAGAACGTCCAGATGACCAAAACGAGTGCAAGAACGGCTTGAATGATGTACGGCCCTCTCCATGAAATCTCCGATGGCATTGCAAGGAAGAAACCATAGCCAACCCAGGAGGACAAGGCGTATCCAGAGTTGAGACAGAAATATTCGATGGATACGAATAGTCCGCGACCATGTCCAGGTGCAATTTCGCATTGATATATAGGGACGGTCATCGAGAGCATCCCGACTCCGAAACCCTGGATGAGACGTCCGACAATCAGAGTAGCAAGGTTGGGCATGAAGATCTGAATCACTGCGGATACGAGGTAGATGATTCCACCGATACGAATAGAAGCTCGGCGTCCTAGGTTGTCACAAATATAAGCTGAAAAGCACGACGCAACCAGTGCGGTAATATTAAGGCAAGAAACAACGGTGGCTAACAAAATAAGTCAGAAATTCGGTTTCACATTGGAAATGATTTTCCTCGAGACTTACCCTGCAGAAACACATCGACTCCATCTTGGCCATCTCGAATTTGTTGGAGAGTGACATCCTTTCCATACATCCTACGGATGAACGATGGCTGAACCTGATTCGACGCAATGATGCCTTGACTGTAGCCGAACATGGCATCACCAAGAGACGCCAGGGCAGATGAAGAGTAAAGGAGAGGCCTGCCAACCATCCATCTAGGATATCTGGCTGAGTAGGATTTCCGGTTGAAAAATGAGGACATGGCAAGAGAGGGGTTGAGTCGCTCTGAGAGTGAAAAGAAAGAGGTTGAGACATGATATACGAGGTTTTGGGCAGATTTTAAACCGAGACCCGCACCTAACACGGCTACAGTGACGTCTTGAAGTTCGACGCCAGACAAACGTCGAGAACACCGCGATGTAGATTGAATTTTCTTCAAGTGGGTGCATCAGTCCAAGCACGCTGCACATCGAGTCTCTATTTCGGTCATGGTCGACATATGAAATTCAAAACAGCATTTACATAAGCGCCGTCTCATGACTATGAAGACGGAAGGGAATTGTATCAAAAAAAAAAAAAAAGATGAACTCTAACTACTATGTGTTCAAGGTGTAATTGCTGCAGCCAAATCTCGAAACAATATTTCAAGACGTGAAGCCTCATGGCGTATGAGTGTAACATTTCTGTCGATTGTGATAGCCTCCGTCAACGCAGGGAATGTCGTCGCTCCGTAACCTATTGAACAGTCAGAACACGACATTTCCAACTCTGAATAATCATTCAACTTACCAAGCCACTTTCCTGGAGAAACACCAAGGTGCCGATACCACTCCCTGTCCTTGATACCTCCTTCAGAAATAAACCCACGTTCAAACATAATGAGCTTTCTGTTGGCCGCTACCATACGTTTCGTAGCTTTGACGAACTTGGAGAAGGGGAAAGGAATTGTGGCAAGGGCTTTCTTAAGCTGCGGGGATTCAAGGGTTTTCTCATCGACGTTGGCCGCGAACTCCAGATACTCCTCCCATGATTCAGCATGTCTTAGACTCAACAGTTGAAGCTCGCTGTCGGTGGGAGGCGGGACGCCGAAAATCAATTTTATCTTGTCGGCAACAAGGCGGAGGAAGCCAGTCCGTCGCTTGATCGACCTTAGGAATTGGCGGCCAGGGAAGATGATCCTGATCAACTTTTTAACGTCTTCCTCAGCTGCTGTCTTCTCGACATCGAGTTTCAAGCTTGCCCCTTGAAGTTCTCGGATAGCTGCCCGTAGTGATGAAAACGAGATCTCCGTAGTCTTGTCGTCAAATGATCGTAGGAGACCTTCGACTCTACAATTTTGATAGAACAGGGTCGATGGGAGTGACGGAGTAGAAAGGAAATGAAACATACTTAGCAAGGTAGTTGTTTAGCTCCAATGCATATTGAGTTGTGTTGAGAGGCAGAATAAGGGCGTCAGTAAGTCGAAGACCAACGAGACCGAGATACTTGGCGACTGCAACCTACACAAATCATCAAACGTGCAAGAATATATCGAAAAAGCAAAACAGACATGGCGATGGAAACCAGGATCTCCATATCTCTCTTCCCATGCTTGAGTATCATAGATGGAATGGTAATGATATACTGGGTCAGACAATGTGGGTTTAAAGCCCGAATCCAAGCTGGAGACTCCGAGTCTGTGAAGGAATACCGTGTAGTCACTACCGCTGCCGAGAGGGGAAACCCTCGTCCCCGAGGCTCGCATCTCCTCCTGCTGTTTGTTGAACATTTCCAGGATTTCCTCGTCGATGACATTGTTCCGATCTTCAAGGAAACCTTTGAGAGGCCCTTCATCATCAATCGCGTCCCAGAGTGTTTTCCCGGCTTTGGTTGGATGAGGAACGTCTTCTGAGGATTTGCGAATAACGTGCGCCAGAGAGGGCGTTCCATAAACCCTGAACTGAGATCCAGATGCAGCATTGTCGACGTTAAGGTAGGCAACGGCATGGGTGGAAATCCATTCTGCAAAATCTTCGCCCCACTCAGTGCTTCCGATAAGACCGTACTGAAAAAAAAAGTTAATGGGGCTGAAATTGAGAGAGAGAATATACTCACCTCTTCGGCATCCCAACTCGCAATGACAACTGTGGATGTGAATGTCAGAGGAAATGTGCTATCATCCTAGCGAGCACTCACTTGTACGAAGTGGCTTCCACCCTTTCCGTAGCAAGCCACCAAAGCCGCGAACGATTTCAAGGAGCGAGACAGTCCCACTCGTGGGATCAGCTGCACCCATGACCCATGCTATCGTGGCCATAAAGTCAGTTGAAAAAAATACGAACAGAAGTTGACATACCATCGCGGTGACACCCTATGATAACAACTTCATTTTTGATATGCCCAGGAATCGCGGCCATGGCATTCCAAATTGGTGTGACTTTGGTATCCACTGGAAAACAGTCAGATGTCGTGATTTAGAACAGTCAAAGCACATACCGTAGTTTGCCAATCGAATGTAATTCTTACTGGCTTTACCACTAAGAACTTTCTTTCCATCCGGAGTTGAGGTGTAGACACTGCTGATTTCATCAAGTAGTCTTTGCGCGTTCTGCCACGAAATTGGCAAACTAGGAATTTTTGGGATATTTAACCCTTCTGTGCGCTCCGCGTCTTCATATGCAGGATAGCCTGGGGTGGTAGGGTCTCCTGGATATATTGACAGATATTGTGCGGTGCCACGTTGTATTGAGGACGGGTTCCGGGCAGGACCAGCAGGATAGGGGGGATAATCATTCGTAACAGTTACATATCCATCATCGCGTGGATCAGAGTACAGTAGCACACCTACCGCCCCCAGTTCTTGAGCACCTTTGATCTGCAAGGTAGTCAGATCGGAAAGGTTCTTATAAAGAGGAAAATCACTTTGAGTCCTCTGAAAAGCCGACCATAACGTGCGATGACAATCTTTCCAGTTAGATCCACACCTCTTGCAACGAGCTCTGCGAAGTCTTCATGTGAGGCGTAGTTTACAAAAACGAATCGGCCAGTGACATCGCCGTTTGCGCTGAAACCGTGCCACGGTGGGATGGCGGACTTGTATTTGTGAGCATCTGGATCTCTAGGATCGCCATCCTCTCTGAGATCAGCGTTCCATAAGACCTTGCCGCTGTCATCCAAGATCTGGAGAGCTTGGTCCAAGCCTGTGTTCAACTGTGGATAATAAGTATCTATCCACGCAGTCGGATGCGTAGGTGCACCAGGTGTTGTCAAACGAAGTGTCGCATTGCGGGACAACTCCGAACCGGCTTTGTAGATGGGGAGAACGTCGGGTATAGGAATACCGAATTCATCGTGAAAGCGGTGAAGGACCGACTTCGCATCCAATTCATCCTCCGGGCTACCAGCTAGATGGGGGTGGGTAGCGTACTGGCGTGAAGTTTCGAGTGCGCTATTTGTATGGGGGATGGACCTATACACCAGGTGATTCGTTCATCATCGAGCAAATAATTACACAAAAACTCACAGAAAAAGATCTTCGCGCTCCTGAATACTCATACGTCGCCGAGGAAATGGGAAGCGAGGTCTGTCTAACAACGAATGAAACCAAGAGCAGGCCCGGCTCTTGGAGTCATGGATAAGAATTCTGAGAACGAACAGCAAGAGCAGGACACCAGCAACATGCAATATGCCCCGACGTTGAATCCTGCTCCATTTGCCGCCAGCAGCAGGAGGTGGGGTGGAATCCTTGGCGACCTTACTTTGAGACTCTATATGTTTCTCCTCGTCCGCCATTTCTACGATGGTGAGAGCGGAGCAAGATGATGAATGAGCTAAAAATATCCTCATACGTCTGCCACAAGCAATGACCTTGTTTGGGCCACTTGAACGAAAGGCAGTCGGTGTGCTTGCAGTTGCGCTTCCGCTCTCCCTGACAATATTCACCTATGTGCGCGAAATTGTACCTGTCTATGGGCTGGGACCATCAACCCTGCTGCTGGAGGCAGTAACCTTCGGCGCCATATTATTCTCATCGGTGCAACCATTCCCAATACCCTTGAAGACCAACTTGATTCTAGCAGCCATTGCATTTACTCTTGCCCCGAATGCGACATACTGGATCGCAGTCTGGACAGCTCGAAGAAAGGATCCAGTGTGGGGTCCGGCAATTACCCATGCTTTGGTCCTGGCACCGTTGACTTTCTTACTCTCAACACTGGCCGTTGAAATGGACAATCCTGATGCAAAAGTATGTTTTTCCGTCGTCTTTACTGACCCCAAGAAAAATATTAATAATTTCAAATAGTCAGGAACCTCCCTCCGTCCTTCCGCTGTTCTACGAATCCTCCGTGGAATAATAACCTTCTTCACCTCCATTTTAATATTCCAACGAATCTGGTATCCATCCTCGATTTTATATGAAATCTCAGGCAATCGGATTGTAGGACCCCAATTTTTTCTCCTTTTTTCTCCTTTGATTTGACTCTCCCAGTACCTTTTCCTAGCGGCTATATTTTATTCCCTCTGGATTTCTTTCGTGTCAGTCAGACGCAATTCAGGATCCAAAAACACGAAACGAAGCAAGGAGAAGACGCCCTCGATCTCAAATGCGCAACTGAAGGCAGCCATGGTGGTTGCTTTCCTTGCAATGTGGTACAACATTCACACATTCTTTGAAAATCCTGTGTTACCGCACCCTTTGCAAAAAATCTATTCCCATCCGGAAAACCAACTCCGCATTTTGTCGGCAGAACAATCCGTTACTGGACTGATTACGGTAGCCGAATGGTTGCCTTCTGCCCACCAGGAAGGGGACGATGTGATGCATTCTGCTCGCTATCTTCGTGCATCTCATTCACTCCTTGGTGGTGTCTGGATTCGTGACAAGGTAGAAACCATAGGCAATGCAGAACCAATAAGGGATTCACGCAATACTCCGCTCGGAGATTCGATCTATGCGACATTTGTGCAGCAGGAAGCTGGCCTTTTAGTAAATATTACGAAAGGTGACTGGAATAATGGCCTTGTTATGTAAGATCTCTCTTTGCCTACATTTTCTGCATCTCATCCTCTGGTTCAGTGGTCTTGGGACTGGAATCTCTGCCAATGCATTGATGCGACACAAAATCCCAACAACCATCGTGGAGATTGATCCAGCCGTATACAACGCTGCGCGGAATTGGTTCGGGCTTGCTGATCCAGGAGTCGGTCGAGTCTTCCTTGAGGACGCTCGATCTTGGGTCGCAGATAAACTTGCTAACATAAAGGCAGGGAAGGACGAGATTTTGTATGACATTGTCATTCACGACTGTTTCTCCGGAGGTGGGGTACCTCGACATATATTTACTATCGAGTTTTGGGATGACCTAGCCACCCTGATGGCTCCAGGATCGGTGTTGGTAGTTGTGAGTTGCCCATCAACTTCCCTTGAAAAGTCAAACTGACAACTTCAAAAGAACTTTGCTGGGATAATTAATTCCGAGCCTTCTCGCTTCGTGATTAACACGTTGGAGAAGAAATTTGGTCGATGTCGGGCCTTTCATGACAACTTCGAATCCATGGAGGGTAAATATGACACTGAATTTCTTAACATGGTACTGTTTCCCCCGTCCCCTAATTCACCCCACTACCACTGGTTCTCTACAGGTCATATTTTGTAGCCAGTCTTCTGGACCATTGACTTTACGTTCCACAAGGCCTTCCGACTGGCTTGGGTCCCCTTTGCGACGACATATCTTACAGACCCTGGAATCACGCGAAGTGAATCTCGACATGATAAGGTCTAATACAGCAGACAACGAAAAATATGTCCTTACGGATGTGAATAATGTGCTCGGATCTCTGCAGAACAAGCAAGGTGCCCATCACTGGAAACGTGAGAGAATCCTTTCTTTTTCTTTGTGTAAATCCCACATCTCACTGTTGGTTTTATCAGTTATGAGAGAAGTTTTATCTAACATTCACTGGGAAACATACTAGTACTAGAACACAATATATATTATTTTGTATGTTACTTACATAAGACCCAGCAGTGCTTGCCCCATTACGCCCACGGTTCTTCATGTTGTGAAATGTCAGACCAATCTCGATTATCGACTCCTTCGCTGTCCTCGTCGGGAGGGCGACTACCACCCATCGCTCGACCTGACTGGCCTTGGGCGGCACGGACATATTCCCAGAGAAGTCAGCAAGCTTCCCCACATCTTGGAATGCAAGGCTCCAGCCCATCAAGTAATTGGGATGCAAGGTCCCCCATGCCTCCAAACAGTCAGACTGGTTACACTGGTTTACATCAGTCTCAGAGCACGTCCACACCTAAACCACTTATGAACTCTGTGAATTTCGAATCCACAAGGCAGTGGACGTTTACGGTGCGAACTCTTCCTAATTCAGTTCCTCTGGACTAATACGTTTCAATTGGAAGGGCTTCGAGTGGGCCGTTCGTGATGTACACAAACTCAGAGACTTCGTTGAGGGAATCAACAATATTGGAGAAAGCCATGGAGACTTTGAGGTCCTAAAACAATCTCCCATGCTGGGAGATGGGAAGTTTAAACTGGAAATCGGTATGTTAATGCTTTTATCTTTTCCAATTCTACGATTTACTCGTTTTACATAGCTCCTACTGTCTTAGCCGATGGTGCGGCGTCGAGCACGACAACTCTGTCACTGTACATAACATCGTTGATGGTCGACTTTACACAGGACGATTACGAGGCATGTGCATCTTTGGTGGCCGCGGTCAAATGTCAAGACGACCTTGCGGGTCAAAGAGGAGCACGGCCAGAATGGGTCTGGGAATTCTGGCAGAATGATTGGGTCTTTCGAAGAGGTAGTGAAGTCTGGGGTGAGTGTTCTTAATAAATCAGAAACATGTATCTTTAGATAACCCCACCTTGTAGAATGTTCGTTACCTTCCCTTACCTCTTTGCTGGAGAACTCTAGGATCAGAGAAACAGATTCTTTAGTGATCTGCGTTCAAATCCATTGCCCTATTGGCCCGTCGATTCCACAGCAACCCTCAATCTATTATGTACCAAAGGACCTCTTAGACGGTCTTGAGGCCTCCCTGGATAACCCCAGTCAGTTGCTTGTAAGACCATCTTGAGACCTAATAGGTCTAATTTTCGTTCCAGATACAGGCGATGTCCGTTTCATATGCTTGGAAAGATACACTAATCAGGAAGAAAATCCCAACCCCCACATCCATCATTCTGTGTCCTCCAGCTCCTCTAGAACATCTTCTCCATTTTCAGGTTACGCAACCGCCCGAAAGAGAATAATTTATGCCCATTCAGATATCCTTATTCGCCGCTCAGAATACTTCGCGACAATGCTATCCTCCTCTTTCGCGGAAAATTCCGTGCCAGTGAACGGCGAAAGAAAAGTCTACACCGTTATTGTCGAGGAAGCCGATTTTGAAACCATGTATTGGCTCCTGAAATATTGTTATGCAAATTGGCTTCTTTTCAAGCAAGATGACGACCCTCGCGCGGCTATTGAAGGTGTAGGTGCGGGCTGGAGTGTCAAGTGTTTAAACGACCATCGAGGGGAATGGGAATGGAAGACATTTCACAAAGCAGGATCAAATGAAGATGCTGGTGACAACAAGAGTGTAGCCAGTGGCGAAAGTCTTCCGGTCAGCTCAGCAGTTAGCCACTCGACTAGCGCTAAATCCGAAACCTACCATCCCAACGTCTCCACGAATATGGTCACCGTAGGTAGCAGCAAACCTAGTCCATCGAAGACGACAATCCCTCCCAACCCTTCTCGCCATGCCTCGAGCAGCTCAGGGCGTCGAACTAGTGCTCCAAATACATCGAGTTCAGTGACACTAAGTGTAACAACAGGGAGTTCTAGCATTCCTCGTGCAAAACCTCTCCCGAACCTCGCACAACCTAATTTCCCTTCAGCAGCCCATTATCCAGTATCACCACGGTCGGGTAGGCCTTCCTTGACACCAGATCCGCATCCTCATCCGACTCTAGTGCCGGCCCCCGCATCGGCCCTCGCAATATATCAAACAGCACATCGATATGTTATGCCCCATCTCGCAGCATTGGCCTTGGAACATATCATGTCAACAATTAATCCCCATTCAAGTTTTGCATTGTTACTCGCTACTTCTCTTTGGGAAGAACTTCGCAGTTTGATTGAGGTGGGTCTCAAAGACAATCAACATGAATTTACTGACTTTCTTGGGTAGGACTATGTTGTTGAGAGATGGGAGGATGTATCAGCTTCCACGGAATTCGAACGATGCTGTAAAGAAGTTGCTGCTGGAGAGTGGGTTCACTTCCTTCTTGCTATTTCCTTATTACTTAAAATGGTGTGCAGATGGGGACCTGATGGTGGAAAGACATTGATGTCAGTCTTTCGTCGACTGCGATCTCCAGCATAAAGTTAGTAGATTATACCTGTAATACTTATGTCTCGAGGCACAAATTCTATGTACAGGTTGTGGCTTGTGCTTCCCACGTGCCAACCTTTGACCTGGAGCCCAGCGTTAACAGTCACACCCTTCCTTGACGTTCAGTCATGCCAGGTCGTGAGGTAATAGACCTCACATCGCTCTCAGATTCCGATGAAGAGAATCCAAAAACGCAGGGTGACGACTCGGACAACGATGATTCTGAACGCGCTTCTGAAGGGACCGAGGACAGTGAGATCGAAATCACACTCAATGCAGAGACCCGAGCCCAACTTCAAAAAGCAATTGCTACGATATCCGAAGCGCGCTTGCGTCGGCTATTAACTCAACTCGTGGAAACTGACACCACAATAGAGGCAACACTTTCCAGGGAACTTCTGACATTAGGGAGACGGAGCCAGAATGTTGTGCCTCGATGGGAAACCTGTGCGAATTGTAATGAGGAATATGACATCAATGTCAGTCAACTCACGCCTTCTTGCGTGTTCCATCTAGGTGAGCTGTCCGGATTAACCCCTTGGAATGACGTTTTCAATTTTGTTTCCATGGAAAGGTGAATTGGAGGTGTGCGAGGAGTCCTTTGCCGACTGGGACGAGGACGTTCATGGGCCTATGGATTCGAGTATAAATCGGAGGGAGTACCCAGAGAATTTTATATGGTCTTGCTGCAAAGGAGATGGTACCAGTGACGGTTGTGTACGGGGTAATCATCAACCTGCCGTCCCAAGAAAGAGGAAACGCTTTGAATCTTGACTTGTTCCGTATGTTCTTTTTTCTCCGCCTTCTAGGGAAACAATAATTATTCACAATATGTAGGATCATATTGCCGGGGTGGATCAATATGAGGTCCAGGATGTCTCCATTTTCGAATCCTTATTGTTGTTTTGATTCGATGATTCAACGACCGGCCGCTGCCAATTCAATTAGAGGCACATATGAATCGGCTTCTTGAACAAAAAGCTTATAGCCGCACTCCATATATAAAAGCCGTTTATCCTTCATATGCCCCGCAGAGTTTTCTCGTAATTTGACCGTCGCCCTCCCCGCAGGCCCGCTTCGACAATGTCACTCTCATTCTCTTCACCGCCCTGGTCTTATGACTCCACTTCTCCTTATCCACCAAGCTCACCCTCTAGCTCCGATTTCGAATGTGATCGAGAGTCGACGCATTCTACGGCCTATCTTCATTCCTCAATTGCCATCTTACCCGAGGCAGAGTTGCGGAGTCTTATGTTAAAGCTTGCAGGCAGAGATCCGAACTTTCAACGCGCCATCATGAAAGAACTTTCGCATATTGAGGCAGAATTCTCTCCCACGATACCGACGACACCGACGCCCGCGAAGCAACGTAAATGGCATAGAAAATCGCGCCGAAATGTGAAGAACCTGTCGATTTCTACGAAGTCATTATGTGCGCAGCTGCATCATGAGATTGAATACACATACCATCCTGGTACGTCGAACAAGCTCAGCGCCTGCTTGCACCTAACATTCTCGGATGCATATTTTTCCCAGGTCGTCTCGAAGAAGAAGTCTACGAGTTCATCTCAGTGCTTCCCGACAAGACTCACGTCGTCCGCAAAGTCACGATGTGGAGTTGCTGCGACGATGACGAGTGGAGTCCGGGGTGTATATCAGCCCCTACAGCAGCATTTCCTCTGCATCGTATGAATTAGCCGAGCTACAAACGGCACGCAGCCACTACCGAACGGCGTTAGGCATGTCCATCATATTGTGCATTCCTTTCGAATACCAACCGGAACGCTCTGGAGTTTCTGTGTGTACGGCAACAATCTTCGTCCTTCTCAGCTCTGTCAAGGGGCTCACCTTTTTCTATACATATACCCTTTCACGATTTCCATATCACGTCAATCATCAAATGCAGAGCACAACACATTCCTAATGCACTCATTTCGGTAGTTTGTTAACAAATGGTATTTTTCAGCTGCTAATCGCTGTACTTAATAGTGAGTTTATTGTTAAACAGGAATAAGCAAGATGATCGTACATGAGATCTCAAAGGTGTTCGTCCTCCTTTGGAACAACTGACTTCAGCCAAGAACACAAGTCTTCCATTTCTTTTGGACTTGCGGAATGCTGCATTCCCTGATATGTCTTGCATCTTATACCAACAACGTCCTTGTCATCGTCACCAAGTTCTTTGATCCCGCATTCATTCTTCAAGAATGAAACGGAATCCTGGCACAGTTTATATTTGACAAGTGGATCGGCTGTTCCATGACCCCAGAAAATCGGAATTGATCTTGCGTGGTCAGACAACATCTACAGCAGGTATTGCATCAGGTTCCGTCGCAGTAAGAAGTGTTGGTATGATACTAACCGTTTTGAATTTGTGGTGGAGCGGCAGGAACCCACTGAGTACGGCAAGACCAGCTAGCTTCCTGTCCGAAGTCAGACCGGTAAGAAGTGACATTGCACCTCCCTGACTGAACCCTCCAAGAACGATTCTGCTGGCATCGATACCGGCACCAATCTCGGCAGTTATCAATTCGTTCAATCGGCTTGATGATACGAGCATGCCTTTTTCATCCTGCTCTGAATTGAAATCGAAGGTTTTGATATCGAACCTAGCATTCTGAGGATGAGATGGCTTCAAGAATGACACATAGCCGAGTATACCAAGAGGGCATCACCATGCCGGCGTTTGCTGTGACGGGTTGGGATTGCCTAATCGTGCAGGATTGAAGAGAAGGCAATTTAGTTGAAGTAAAAGGAGGTGAAATGAGTGTTTAAAAGATATAATACCAACACGATCTACACACGCGTGAGGTAATATCCATTTCACATGGTTCAACTGAGGATCCTTGTTGAACATCTGAGCCACGGGCTCCCAACCATGACCTGAATCACCAAGTCCCTAAACTTGAAGCAAAATCAGCGACTACTCAGCTAAAGTTGAGGATTGTTTAAAGTATACACCAGGACGTACATGCACGAATATAACGGTTGCTGTGTGCTTGGTAAGGGCGTTCACAGTAAGATATTTGAGAGTAACAGACATCAGTGAACGACGAAGACGGGTTATTAGTTTCCAAGGCCGCCTGTGCATGAACTTGGCATGAACTTGACCATGAGCGACGTGGCACGTGTCGGTGTTGCCACTCGCCCCGGACCACCGTCCTACTGTGATAAATACAACGAAAGCTGACGCACCGTTAGCGAAGAAGACTAAATTCTCTGACGAGTTCATTCACTCTAGACCCATGTTTACGCGCTTGGCATCTAGACTGAAGGGCGACCGCTTAAAGTTAATTCAAATGCACAGAGCAGACACTGATCCAAATCCTAGACGTCGACCAGCTCATCCACGAGCTAGACCTCAAGGCCTCACCGGCCTCACCCCCCGCTATCTGAAAACTCTGACCAAACGTCCTTCGCAGCGGCGGGAAACCAAGTCTACCACTCCTCAACTTCGAGCCAACACCTCTCTGAGAGTCGCGGAGCCGACTCTATCTAGCTGTTCCCTCAGACAGCTTCCTATCCACGAACTCCAAAGCGCCATGAATAGCATCATGGAATGCACCCGTCGGGTTGCTGCAGTTAAGCATACCGACAACGACAATCTGGTGGTCTC
>Ga0307517_10007392_pt1 | contig 16023 bp, 10 predicted proteins | sample 23_EM_MG_FD_194515 | JGI IMG/M metagenome (GOLD analysis project Ga0307517, IMG submission 194515) | Populus trichocarpa ectomycorrhiza microbial communities from riparian zone in the Pacific Northwest, United States - 23_EM | ecosystem: Host-associated > Plants > Roots > Unclassified | place... | reverse complement strand
AAAGATATGTTGTTCATCATTTTATCATGAAAATAACTTAACCTTCATAAATTTTCTGTGTAAATAAAGTAAAATGAAATAAATACATAGAACTAAATTCTATATTCATAGACTGAAAAAAAAAAAACCACAACCTAACGCAAACAATTAGACAAGTATATGGTCAAAAGAAAAATACCTACCGTATTCATTAAGAAATCACCCTTCAAACTGGCAACGCCCTCCCATTTGATACAGACAATTACAAAGGAGCCCTATTGCTGTTCGTTTTACCCCATTTTTTTTTTGGCAGAACAATAATGATCAAGATAAAAAAAAAGTTAATACTATAATATAGATAACCAAGTCCTTGTTAATTGAAATCCAGTTCGATGAGTAACCTGCGATACTTTCAATTTACTCGCATAGTGTTCCAATGTTTTGGTCCACCCTATCATCTTCCAGGCAACAAGCAACAAAAATTTAAGTGTCCTGTAATGTAAGACATGATGAAGCAATAATATCAATGCGATTCATTTGTAGATATTGCTGATTCTCTTCCAAATTTACAGCCCAATAATCACTGCCAACCAAAATTATGGACAAAACGGCAGGAAAAATAATCATCATAGGTTAATAAGGAAATTAGCACCCAGTTCCTGTAGTTACATACTGATTGAGCGCAGATAACCAAGACTTTCTGCGCTCTGGGTTGGAGGTTGATCGTCTAATTCTTGATCTCGAACACCTGACTTCACGTTCACGCAGGTTCAGATCAATTGTACATGGAACTAAAGGAGTTGTATCTGAAGCTCCCATGCAACGGCTAGCATTGAAATTCATAGATGGGAACTTTTTGGCAACTTAAAGAACGGAATGAAGATGGAGGGGAAATTTTGGTGCACTGGAAATCAGGCTTGCGAAGTGGGGTTGTCATTGAAGGGAAATCTGGTTCTTCACCCGTACATGTACAAAATGATAGAGATAAACTTGTTCTGGCAATAGCTTTAACCACTGGCTTTGTTCCTGGAAGCTTGACAAATGAAACTATGCCATGCCGGCAGAGAGGGCAGGCAACCGACCCCGTTGGACCTTGAGCAACAGTTGAGATACAGATTGTAGAGCAGAGATATAAAGCACATCTTGTGCAGAATTCATGTCCACAGCCTGCACAACATATTGTTTTATAAATGACAGGATTATTCAGTTGAAGCACACAAGGAGCTGACTGAGAATATATAGTTTGGCATCAGTTACAGGTTCAGATTTCAGCTATTATTTTGGTGACATAAAATACACAAACTTCATGAGCTTGTCAAAAATCACATAACTATTTGGAACTACTCCAAACAGGAAGACTTTCGTGGAATTAAAAAAAATGTAATTTGTAAAGATCAATAGATAAAAGCAATGGAACCCATGAAAGGTGTTTACAAGTACCCAGGAAAAAGCCACCTGAATGGCCATGTTATACATGAAATACTGCACTGATTATTGAATGGCATGCAATGATATCACACCAGGATTGAAAAAAAAAAAGTGAGTATGCTATTAAAACATGTCATACTCAAGACTTTTCTGTTACCTGGAAAATGACATTCCTTGTAGATGCTTTACGGGATGAATTGTACATGCTGAGTTTTAATAGCCATGCATATAAATTTTGTTTTCTTTCCCATAGATTTTAGTTGATTGTCATAGTGATTCTCTAGTTATATACCTATAGCCTCAATAAATTTAATCCTAACAACCACCAATAACATACATGAACGTAACAGACCACCCCTATCTCTATCTGCCACTACAGCTCTATAATATCGCACCCGAACATCACTCTTTACTAAGCCTAAAAATAGCACCAAGCATCCAACTCTCACCACCACTTGGGTGAATCCAGAAACACAACCCTGGAAAAGTGAGGTGATGGTCCTAAAGGTTGAAATGACAGTTTGATTTGCTTGCTCTTCATAAAAATAATACCCATGAAAATTCTGGAGGTTTGGTGCGTAAAATGATTATTCAGTTCCATATTCATCTATTTATGTGTGAGACAAAAAGCCTACATTTATGTTGATGAAACACATAAATGAGGGAGTGAAACTAAGAGAAAAAATTTTAAGATTCCATGTTTCCATCTTTTGGTGACAAAACTGAAAAAAATTAAGAGTGAATAAATAAAATTCGACCAAAAAATGAAGTTCTACCCTCCAGATTTTCTTGATGAAGTGATAGCTCTTGGGTCTCAAACCCACAACATTTACTTTGCAAGCCAAAGAACGTCTGTCATTTGCTCTAGACAATAGCTTCCAGAAGAGGTATAGACAACAAGCTACATGATCAATTTACCCCATTGTTTTCCATAATTTTACTTTCACAATTTCAGTTTGACAATATTAGTTCCATAAAATTTAAAGCAAGCAATAAAGAACATAATAGAAAAGTGGAAACCATTAGCAATTGTTAGTAACATACCTTCTGCCGCAACTGTGCATTTTGTTTCCAGACAAACAACACATGTATCATCACATGTAGGTAGGGAATCATTGTTCCTCCATCCACATTCTCTGCAAATGATCCCAACAAAGGATAGCTTATCATTCCATGATTATGGAATTAACCATTTTGCTTGGAAACAAACCATTAGTTGACATAAATGTAAATGAGACGCCTAGCCTCAAAATGACCATGAAGAAAACTTCATGGTATATGCGATTTCTTACATGGAACTCAATCTGAACTAGAAGAGTTCCACAACACGTGTTGTGGTTTAACATCATGTGCAAAAGTATTATCCTTTAGCGCTTCTAGGGGTCCACATTTTTGCAAAAGTCACCCTCATAGCAGTTACTAATTTGGAACTTCATTGAAAGCCATATTATCAGCCAGGCAAGATGTTATCACACAAAAAGAGACTAAAAGTGAAACATAGTTTCCCAGGAAGTTTTGGAAGACCTTGTAGTTTAGACACAAGTGTAAGATTCAAGGGCTATTATACTTCGAGGAAGCAAGTCACAGAATATAGCATATGTCAATGCATTACTGTAAAGTTTGCAACAAAATATGACAAACTGTATTTACCTGGCAATTTTGACAATGCTCATAAAGGGAATAGATACATATGGAGAAGGACATATTTGAGACTGGTTTTCTTGCTGTGTGGTAAGAATCACCTCAAGTTCATTTCTGTGCCATGAACGAGCAACCATCAGAGGAGTCCACCTTGAACAAAACAAAAGAAAACCAGAGGTAAGTCAACACAATGATATGGTTTATCTCACCAGAATCAATACAATAATGGGGCAAATGAACATCCAACAGTACAGAACATTTGCTAATCCCTGCCTTTTAAAGTACAGATTCATTATTGAAATGACTTAATTCCAAAATGGAATGATTCGAATGCCAGATTTTACTGATCTTAAAAACTAATTATGTTACGCTTGAGATGTATTTTAATGTCAGCATGTGGACTTTATATTAAGTAGAGATCAATCAAAGATTCTGATCTTACTATTAGTGAAAATCATCATTATTTCCCAAGGTCATGTAAATATAATGCAACACAAGGCACATAGGTGTATAAGGTGAAGCAACCAATAAATTCTTCTTAAGAGTGCTCATCCTCACATGACTGACATTGGCAAAGCGCAGGCTACATTCTAACAGCGGTTATCATTTTGCAAAGAACACGTGAGTAGAGGAAGTCCCAAGGGAAATTACATTAAAAGGGGAGGACCCAGAAAAGGTTGATTATCCTAACATATTCCAAAGAAACAATTTACCCAGAAGCCAAAGTATACTCCGTGAAATTTCTAAAATATTTCCCTTCTTCATTAGTAAAGATGTTATTGATTTAAACTCATTAATAGGCACTTTTCATATTTTAGTTTTAGTAAGGGTTTCAAGGAACAAAGGAAGGGGAAAGCAGTATATTACAACGTCTAAAATTCATTTAGTCAGCACCCGATGTCACATTGACATCAGTGTCAACTCTTCCATGGTCACATTAGTCTGCCCTGAGATTTTTCAGTTTTATGACCATTAAATTCTTATCCTATATAATCTCAATGCCAATTTGTTAAGATGGTTTTATTTGAAAGACATGCCCAATGGTTTCCAACCCAAAATCATTACATCCTAAACCAATTAAAAAATCCTGAATTCTGCTCCCCACCCTACTCTCTAGGCACAAACACTATGTAAGTGGGCTGAACAAAATAGCATCCGGTAAAGGAAAACATTTTAACTGTTTGGATTTTTTATACCTAGTTGAAAAGAAGTAAAAAGTATCATTGCTGCAAGATGCAAAGAGATTCCACTTGCAAATCACTGTATTATTATGTATATTGAACATATGGGAGAACTAAAGATGTTAGAAGCATACCCTTTTGCATTTTCAGCAGTCAAACTGGCACCCCTGGCAATCAAAATCTGAATCACAACACATATGAACATGATAAAGATTCAGCATACACGTAACTCATTTTCGGTTTCACAATTTTCTTCTTGGATTGTAAACATACTTGACAACATTGAGGATTTCCACCACATGCAGCATAGTGAAGAGCCGTGCTTCCAGCACCTGGAAAGTGACAACAGGGGATACACATTTAAATAGATGGTATTGAAAGCTAAACAATTCAGCTCAGAATAATGGTGTGCCATTGGTATTCACTCCGTGCCTATATTTTTTACAACACTATGAGAGACCTACCTGTTCTGTAAATAGGTCTTATCCAAAACAGTAGGACCTAGCCTTCCAGATCTACAGTACAATAGGGTATTGATAACCAAATGATGTCATTAAATTAGGATTTTAGTGATGCAACTAAAATTGAGCTATTTCTCTCTCCAGAGAGTAAGAAAATGTTCAATGAGACTTTCCCTTAATCAAGCTTTAACATCTTCTGTCTGATCTATGTCACAAAGTTGCCATATGAGACAATCTTTATCATCTAAATACAACAACAAAAAAGGCAATAAAATGTATGATTTGATTAATACTGAGGTTGTTAAGATTTGATTATTCATTAGGAATGGTGGGGGTCTAGAAAATCTATCATAAAAACACATGATTTTACAAACAATGTGAAATTAGTTTTGAATAAATGTGACTTTCAAATAATAGTATCTTTATACATAATGTTCTGATTATTATAATAAATCACTAGCATAGTTGCTAACCATGTTTAATATTCATGATGTTAGAGAACATTTGAAATTGTAATAATGCTATAACCTGTAACAGCATTGGCTCTCACCACAACACAATAAAAAAAACCAGGTAGAAAACACAAACATAAAACAGTACTTCCTCAGTGTTCTAACTTTCCTAATAAAGTTACTGGGACTTAGAAGCTATCAAGAGGCTTCAAGTATGTCAAATTCATAAGCTATCAATGTCAAGATAGACAAAGAAGAAGAGTGTAAGAAAAAAGTGAGAGACTTGCTTGGAAGGGAAGAAAAAAGATATGAAGCTTCATTTCTTTTTTCCTATAAAAGAAAAACCCTAAACCAGTTTTTAAAGAAAAAAAAAATAACAATTCAGATCTCAATGAAGACATGCAAAGTCAAAACTTTGCAAAAATCTTTTCAAATTTCGAGACTTCCCAGATGAAACTGAAGAATTTCCAAAACTTGTTGGAATTGGAACTCACAAAAAGAGCATCTAACACCCTTTTGCTGGGTCAATAGGTCCAAAACAAGGTTTTAGCTGAGATGACCAATTGACTTGATCATTTCTGGATAGTGAAACCATAGAATTCCACAAGTTGATTTGCCAATTTGATAACCATGTCAATTAGTATATTTCAATTTGGATACAAATAACTCAATTCCTCTGTATACTGGTTTCACTGAGTGTTGCAACAGTGATCTGAAAACAAATTGATTAAATGACCTCCATTTTAAGAAATGTCTTAGTCTCCTTGTGAGAAACTGAGCAGGAGAAATTAATTAGCATTGATGGCAAAGGTAGAGAATGGCATCACTGTTTAAGTTGTGAACTAAAAAAATGCCATTGCTATTCAACTAAAATTAACAGCTAGTTGGCCTAAGTGATCATCAGTTAAGGTAAAACGAGGATTCACCAATTAAATCGATAGTAGTTCCATCTTCCACAGTGACCTCATAAGCTGAAGCTCCCAAGTCCAAGAGTAACAGTACACTTTCAACATGCCCATTCAGTGCTGCCATATGCAAAGCAGTAATGCCTCCATCAGCAGGTCTATTGATAACCTCGCGAAGAGCACTGGTGCAAACAAATGGCACAACTCAGCAAATAAAATCATAATAATGGAAAAGAGATTGTAGAAGTGCGAAGGGAGCTCATAGTTACCTTCCATCAAACTCGGAGATGGATCCATTGTCCCTTGAGCCTTTACTCAATATATCCCAACAATCAGCAATGCTGGGTATGTAGTCTGCAAGGAGGAGGCGTATACATCGAGAATGACCATTCAAAGCAGCTAAATGAAGTGCAGTACCCCCATTAAGATAATCTGCTCTGTGAATCTAAAATCCAATACTCCACAAATGTCACATTCCTAGTTCCCAAATCTTGTAAGCTATTCATGGTTAATCAAACAAGTTCCAGTTGACTTGAAAGTAAACTACATACATTGGCTTTAAAAAGCATCAAAGTCAGCACAACCTCCCAGTGACCATGTTGACCAGCTTGCATCAAAGCAGTCTATGCACACAAATTAAAAAGAACGCGATATTTTATTATTTCATAGAGAAGCTAACCTGTCTAGAAGTTTCTCAAAATACCTAAAAGCTATATGAATGATTGGTTCAAGTAAATAAAAGCTAAAATAACGAACAAATAAACCTGGAACCTTCATTGAAGTACGATGAAATTACCTGACCACGATAATTCCTCAGATTGATATCAACTCCGGACTCAAGTAAGAGAGAAACTATCTAAAAACAGGTAAAATCACCGTCACCACAACAGAAAGACTCGAATAATTGCACAATATAAAAGATATAACTAGAAAATACCTCATGGTGACCCTGAGCTGCAGAGTAGTGGAGTGGAGAATTTCGAACACCAAACGTTGAGTACCTTGCAAGCCTTGGATTGTATTCTAATAAGGCCTTGGCTTCTTGAATATCCCCATCTCTTGCAGCCGAAACCAAACGCTCTCCAGAAGCAGAACAACCAAATGAATTGCCAATGATGCTAAAGAATTTCATGATTTGTGGAAGAATCAAGATTGTTTTTTCTAGCTCGAATACATCTCCCTTGATCTTAATCAAATCAAACAGTAAAAGAGAACTTTTCTATCCTCAACCCCCAAACTATTTACAACCCTCGTATAAACATGATATAACATAAACAACAGGGGGGGAATTCCTTGTAACTATCCAACTAACAACAATCCAAAACTCGAAAATAAATCAAAGAATTGGTTGCAACAGTCATTATCTCATTGACCATTTCATAATACCTCTGGTGAATTTTGAGAGAGAGATTAGAAAAGGACTGCTGTCGACATCCAAATCCCAAATGAAAGAATTAAAAAGGAGTCTCTTCAACTACTCGCTCGAGGAAAAAAAAAACACAAGAAGATGAATGTGACACTTCATAGGTTAGTTAAAGATCTCGTGAATTTCGAGAAACCAATCCAATAATACGATAATGAATTCCCAAATCAATTTCCAACAACATCGTATTTACTTCACCAGGATGAACACTACAACCTTCAAGCTACCCAGTTCTCCTTCAAATATCAAAATTCCCTGAAAAACACAAATCTCCAATGCCCCAATTCCAAAAAGGTTGAAGATTTCAAAAACTCATCTATTAATTTGGCTCAAAGAAACAAACTTTACAAAAGAACATAAAAAAAGCCCCAATATTAACAACAAATCCCAAATTCCACTCAAAAAATCAAAACCCAGATCAAATATCTCCCTTAATGAAGAGATAAAGATAATACAAGAAGAAAAGGTAAGCGATCAAGATTAGAAAAGAATTGACAAATAAAAAATACTTAAAATAGGAAAAATTGAAAACTGGACGAGATAAGAAATAGAAGTGGGGGAAGACAGCACCTTTTAGCTACAAACTTTAACCAACAAAATAAAAGAAAGAACGAGCAAACGTGCATGAAAGGCGTGTCTCCCATCATTGGATATTCTTTCTTTCTTGGCCAGTCAACTTTCGTTTCATGCTTTGCTCTCTATTTATTGTGGGGCAATATAAAAAAGTCAGCTCTTACTATGCGGTTATATTTGTTATCTTCTTTGCGATAATTTGTTGTTAAAAAATTATCATTAACATAATTTATATGATAATTTTAAATTTTTTTATTAAAATTTAATATAATTTATATATTTTAGATTGTTTTGATATGCTTAAAAATAATTTTTAAAAAATAAAAAAATATCATTAACATGCATTTCGGCACGAAAAATTATTTGAAAAGCAACTACTATCACACTACGAAGCACTCTCAAATCTTATAAGATATATTCTCAAAAAAAAATATCAGAAAATGAATCCAAAATATAAATAAGCATAGTAATGTTTTAGATTTTGGAAATCACAAAACGATTGGATTTTTTCATGGAAAATAATTTTTCGTCCAAAATTATCTATAGCAAGTAAATTTTGAGCAAGTTAGATGTTGAAAGGATGCATAAGAAGCAAAAGAAATGTAGCGTTTAGCACATGTGTGTTTTCATTAGATGAATAGATTCAAATTCAACCGATCTATCTAATGTAACTGTTCATAACTCTGAAGCTATTGTTTTATTAATTTTTGTTTTTTTTCTAATTAATTTTAAAAAATTTAAATGTCATTTTCCTATTTAATTTGAAATTCTGATTATTTTTATCTTGTAAAGGTCGATTTAAGTTCTATTATTTTAGAGGTTTTAATCTTTATTTTAATAATATACCATTAGAAGATCATTATTCTTTGATTCCTTTTCCTTGGTTCAATTGTGTTAATTAATATTATAGCCCAATAATTCTTAGTATTATCTTGTTGTGAAAGTAGAAAAACCATGACCGAAAAAAGTTACAAATTATGACATATTTAGATGCAAAAAGTCCACGAACAAATGATTAAAGATTTACAGAGACAACATGTATTAGAATTAACTCTTTGATTAAAGAAGAGAAAATTGAAAGATCATGAGAAAAGTAATTATATATCCACAAACAATTTAGAAAATCCTTTTTAAAAGCACGAGTAGCAGAGGAGGCAACTTTTTGAACATGATGAATTTCATGAGACTTAGGATTTCATATTAAATTAATAGCATAGGTACATGAGTCATAGGTCAACTCATGTACCTATGACTCCACATATTAAGGCAAGGGGTAGAGTGTCTTAATGAGTATACTGATGAGTTCTATTAATTAATAGCAAGGAATGGTTTGTCAAAAATAAAGAAGAAATTGGAGGTGTGATACTTAAGTGTATCATGACACTCCATACAAGACGTGTTTTTTTTTATTTTGCAGTGATTATGAATGGTTTCAGGAGCTTATCACACGGCTCTAGTTGTGGAGAAATAGCAAACTAGGAGAACTAATAGAGGTTTTCAAACTGACTAGAATAATAGGTTTTGGGTTGATTATAATACTAGTGGACAACTAGTTAAACTAAACCTACTCCTCTAGAAACTACAAGCTAGAGTTCTAGTTTTGAATATTGATGTTACAGATGTGGTGCATAGTTGCATTATTTCATTGAATTCCATAAGCAAGAGAGTTTCACAAGCAAACATCTTTTGATAAAAAAAAAAATACGAGAAAGAAAGCGTAGCCAATCAAGATTTTATTTTTTATGATTCAAACAGTAAAGAGATTTTCTATGAAGGTGAGGGTTCTACCTTAGTCATTTAAAAAAGTATGTTAGCTCCTAAGGGTGATTCGAGTAAAGATTAGCTATACATTAGCATCTTTCATTTGATGTGCATAATCAAATGTGAGGTGTGAAATATAGTTATCTATAGTGGTAGCCAATTGGTGTTTTGTTTTTCTTATTGAAATGATAAATTTTGGTTCTAGAGTATTTCAGCAATTTATTCTGAGGTTCAGTATTGCACATATAAAAAGTATTTTAAAAATAAATTCAATAAACATCTCAAACATAATGGAAAAAGGTAATTAAATATTGGGATCATTTTGACATGGGAAATTTAATGAAATCTAGAATACTTTTAATGATAAAAATTACCATTCAACCTATTGTCTTCTCGAGATTGGAATTGTCCATATTCATTTGATTAAACCTTGATTATAGCATGAAATAAAAGAAACATCAAAGGTCAACTATTCGCTTTTGTTATTTCTATAGTTAATTTCAAAAAATTTAGCTTAATTTTTGGGTTTACATTATTTTTCTTTTTGAATTGTAATTACAATTGTTATATCTTATAAAAGTCAGTTTAAAGCCTATTTAAGAGGTTGGAATCCCTTTTCTTGAGAGTAGATCATTAGAAGAGAACTATTAAAAAATAAAACACAAATTAGGGTTTTTATTTGATCTAAAAAATAATTCAAAATTTTAGATTTTGTTTTCATTTCTCTCAATTATTTATTTCTTGTATTATTATTATTATGATAAAAACTAAAAACTAAAGTAGATGGGACATTCAATGTTTTTCCAATTATAATAACTCTAAAAAATAAGCACTATTGGACACTAATTGTAGTATCCTCAGCTATAATTAGACTTCTCTTTTGTTGTTTTTCTAGGCCTTTATATCCCTTTTTTTATAAGTAATTTAAAAGTGTTATGAATGTATTAATTAGTTTGGCCATTTTCAAAAAATAAAATTTCCTCAGTGATGATGATTCTTTGGCTTTCTTGACAAATCACAATCCTCCATCATTGTGTATTTAATGCACAGGTTGATGGTTTTGTTCTTAGCTTCTTCAGGCTTAGGATGCATTTTTATATGCTTGGATATGATTGACGATGGATTAAATGTAACACCCCGCAATCTTAATGATTATAAAGCTACCTTGAACTCAAGAAAACAAAGTATTTTTTTTTTCAATAAATATATTTCATTTAACATGATGTTAGTCCTTTAATATTAACTAGTACTTTATTGAAATTTCTACTGAGATTTTGGCAAAGTTTCCTTTATATTTAGAACATCTCAAGTTATCGACATTTGCATTCTCACATCACCAATCAAATTTAAATCTTTGATCCAATCATCCTGGATCATTTCTTCACGTCGTATCATAATAACTCCATAATTTTCTCATCAACAATAAATCATAATTAATTCTCTTAACAATAAAATAAATATCAATTTAGACCATACACAAATTATACATGGTAATTAAATACAAATATATCTTACAACTAAATACACGAGTTAAGATTTACATATACATTAGAATTTAAGCTATTTAAGGTGCATGTCATAAATTCAAGTCCAGATACATAAATATTCCCAAAACATTCCGGACCATAGTAAGTTCTTGGTCAATACCTAAATCTATACAAGATAATATAATATTATTCAGCTGTTTCTGGCAATTCTGAGATTAACCTAAAATCAAACAATTAATGTTATATTACATCCAATCATCAACAGATCGATCAAAGACATACAATGTTCTATCAAAATATTTTTCAATCTCTTTTTATAAACAATTCCATCTAATTCTTATATTTAGTAGTTAAATAATTTGATCATTATCCTTTAGATCAAATCAATCTTAGACATCTCTCTTGGATGTCCATAACACATTTAAAGAATTTGGTGCTATAAGTTTGTAAAACCTTTAAAGTAGTTAAGATGTAGAGCACAAACTTGAAGCTTGAACATATATAGTTACTTTAGTCTATCGCCCCGCTTCTACAACCTCTCTTGCCGTAACATGGTCAAACCATCACCTCTTAGAACTAACCCTAATAACCTTATTCTAGATTCTCATTCAATCCATAGTTTTCTATAACAATCCAAAACTATAATATTTTTATGCTATCTAAAACAACACTAAACTACACCTTCTTGTTATTGTCTAACAACCTCTATTTGTATTGCATTTATGATATTAGTATAACCCTAATTTCCTTTTTTTTCTTGATCCAATAGTTCTAGCGTTATATTTTTCTGCGGCCGACTCAATAACCCTTACATAGTTAAATTCCTTCATTGTCCAAACAACATCCAACACTATCTATTTAGTTTACCAAGTTAGTAAAAGATTATAGCAACCTCTCATTGACTAACAGTCCCATAAGATCTATTATAAGATGAATAAACAATTTACACACACACACACACTTTATCCTATTATCAAAACAACCTCTCTTTTCTTTTTTGTTGTTTGACATCATGCCACTAAAATAATCATTACTTCTGTGTAACTTGTTATCAATACAGCTAATTCTCAACCCTCTAGTCTCATTACGATTATATTGGCTAGCATAACCCTCTCTCCCCACTACCCAACAATCCTAAGGAATCCTTTCACTAAAAGAGTTTCTAAATACAATTCTCGCTTCAATCCTCATGCATGCCACTCTCATCACCCTTTAACTCTTTTGTCCATTTTCTTTTACAAGGCTGATGTAACACCTTGTATTTCAAATATTTTTCTTTTCAACTTGGCAATCATGTAAGTAATAATTTGTATACATATCAAAATAAAATTATTTAACATGCATGTCATAAGATTTAAATAAGTGATATATCATTCTCAATGGATCATTAATTATTTATAAAAGATACTTTACTAATGATCTACTACTTCTATTTATATTGAGATGAACCTTACATCAAGTAATTAGCATTATAAATGTCTGAGTACTATTGTAAGCATTAAGAAATGAGCAGCATGTCAACAAGAATATCTTATTCTCATTCCTAAAAAACATTTAACCTATGACTTTGATTTAATAATTTAATCATTCCGACCATTAACAACTAAGCCAACTTAATCTCAATCATTCCATACGAATGTCTGTAACCTTGGCTATCTATCACGAATGCCAATCACTCCAGCTATCCCTCACGGATACCAATAAAACAAGCTAACCGTTTTGGTTACCTAGGCTATATATTGGTTTAATTACATGACATATTGTTTTTTTTGTAAAATTCTACCTAAGCACAAAAACTATGAGATGCTGTCAACGTGTCACTGTTAAAGCAAAGGATAAGAAAAACTTGAAATATATGGTTAAATTACACTGATTAACACCAAAAATCACCTCTTTCACTTATATAATTTCTATAAGTTGGAAACCAAAAATATAATAGTTTGTTCTTTTAAGAATTCTATTTTTCCACATTAAAATTCTTTATCATTAAACCATTTTGTATGCCATTTCATTATTTGATATGCAAAGTTTCATCCAACATTCTTACACCAAAAATACCTATCATTTCCTTAGACCAATAATCTTAACTGAGTAATAAGTTTCATCATATACATCAAAACCATAAATTCTAAAATTTGATTTAACACTCTAACAATTTAGCCCCTACTTTTATGGTTGACTAAATCAATTTCACATAACAATGGCCCTCGCTCATCAATTAGATATTTGAATAGCCCCCGCTCCTATGGTCGGCTTATTATAACTATGTCCCTCACTCTTGCGACCAATATATTTTAACAATAGCCCTCGCTCCTACTGCCAGCTTATATCTTACCAATCTATTTATTTGTTTCTTTTTCTTTTCATTTCCAAATATTCTGAACTAGATCATTTACAATAAAAGAATTTTGTATGAATAGGACTATCATAAGCTGATTTCTTACGTCATTTTATTAACAGTTTTCAAAAAAATCCAAAAATAGCAAAAAACAAAAGAAAAACTAAAAAAAAATATATTTTGAAACCAAAAGAAAAGAAACAAACAAACACAATAAAGTTTCTCCAACCTCTCAAAAAACACACCAAATCTGTGACAAGCCAAAGAGAATCAAGATAATTAACCCTTCTCTCCCAGCCTCTATTGTTTCATGAAAGCAGTATCATGACCTCTACCAGCACTTCATCTTCTCTTATGCAACATCGTGAGCAACCCAACATAACTAATTCCAGCTCTAGTAGCATCTCTGTCCAACAAAAAACAACTTTACCTTGTCTGTTCTTGTGGCAGAACATAGTTTTCCAGTAGCAGCACAACCCTTTATATTAGCATTGTGAACTCTCAGTGGCAACATCAATGCCCAACCTCTCTTCTTAGTGAAGCTCCATAGTCTTATGAATTGACGTTAGCAGTAGTAGCAATAATACAACCAACATGACTTCTTCAGCTCCAACAGTGTATCTTGTGGAAATAGCAGCACCATGAAGTAGTTTTGTAACGTCTTCTCCAGTCCCAACACTTCATCTTCTCATGTTCCATCTGAACACAACACCAGCCTACTGACTAACCTCCACTAGCATCTTCTTTTACATTGACAATGCATATCTTCTCAACAACTCAGCATCAATTATGAACTCCTTTGCATCAACAACAACTTTTCTTGTACAACACTATGAACCTCTTAAAAGTCTTCAGTAGTTACACCGCGCGCCTCTTTATCTCAATTGTTGAAGTTCAATATTAACTAGAATTTAGGCTAATAGGATTTAGAGTTTGTAAGAGTTTAATATTAGCTAAAGCAGGAATCCTAGTTAACATAGGAATCCTTGATGAAGAAGGATTTATAATAGACTAGTTTATTAGAATTCTTGTTTAATTAGAATGTTAGATTCCTTATTAGTTTAGGATTTCCTTTGAATAGTTTAATTCCTTGATTATATAGGACTTGAGGCTTATAAATAGGCTTATAATTAGAAGCATAATACACGAGTATAGAGAGATATAGAAAAGAGCTAAAAATGTGTATCTTTTGAGAAAATTCTTAATAAAAAATATCATTCCTCTCATTCTTCTTCTTGTTCTTTATCTTTGTTCTTGTGTTTGTTCTTATAAATTAGCTACCACACCCTATTCTTCTTTTCCAACAAGTGGTATCAGAGCTTAGGTTTGATTATTTAACATGGCCAATTCAAATTTTCCATTTCAATGTCCTAGGTTAACAAAGGATAACTATGAAATTCAGTGTATTCGAGTAAAAGCTTGGCTAGGTTCTCAAGATGTATGAGAGATGATTGAAAAAAGCTTTGAGGAGCTTATAGATAGAGCAACGTTGACTTTAGCCTAAAGGAAGGCCATGCAAAAGGTATGAAGGAAGGATGACGCCACTTTTGAGATAGTGGCTAACGTAACCATCGTCAAGCAAGCATGAGAAGTTTTGCAAGAATCAAATCAAGGAGCTAATAATGTGATTAAGGTACATCTATAAATACTACGTGGTGATTTTAAAAAGTTACATATGCTTGAATAAGAGAATATTTTAGAAGACTTTACAAGAGTACTGACCATATACAATCAAATGAAGAGATATGAGAAGAAGATGGAAGGGACACGTGTTGTAGAGAAGATCATACGCTTGCTGTAAAAGAAGTTCCATTATGTGGTGATCGTGATAAAGGAGTAGCAAAATATGGATTTTCTTTCAATACACGGTCTCATGGGAAAATTACAAGCCCATGAGGAAAGAGTCAATAAGATTCAAAAGGATGTGAGTGCACAAACATTTTTTTTTTTCAAAACAAGATGGTTTTGGATATTCCCAAAGAAGAAGAGGAAGATTTGGAAGAGAAGGTCGAAGCAGCCTCAATAGATTAAACAATCGATTGAATGAAGGGAACCAGTCGATTAGTTCAATTGGCAATAGCAATCTGAGATCCAAATTTGACAACAGGTTTGACAAATCAAAAGTTAATTGCTATAATTGTCAAAAGACAAGTCATTAAGCTAGGGATTGCTGGAGTCCAACTAAGAAGGTTGAAGAGAATGCAAATCTTGTGATAGAATAAGAGAAGGAAGCCACTCTACTACTAGTTTATAATGAGAGAGTGCAAGATAAATAGAACATGTGATACCTAGACAATAAAGCTAGTAACCACATGTGTGGAGACAAAGATAAATTCATGGAACTTGATGAAGCAATTAGAGGTAATGTCACATTTGCAGATCATTCAAAGGTTG
>Ga0307517_10007391_pt1 | contig 16025 bp, 17 predicted proteins | sample 23_EM_MG_FD_194515 | JGI IMG/M metagenome (GOLD analysis project Ga0307517, IMG submission 194515) | Populus trichocarpa ectomycorrhiza microbial communities from riparian zone in the Pacific Northwest, United States - 23_EM | ecosystem: Host-associated > Plants > Roots > Unclassified | place... | reverse complement strand
TTCGACTCTCCTCGCGGTTTTCGAAGGCAACTCGGCGGTGCCGGTTGAAGGGACTCAAACACTACTGGTCAACAAGAACACCTTTGAGTCACTCACTGGCGGTGTCTCCCTCGACAAAATCGTACCGGAGGAATATTCTGACTATGTCAAGCAGAGTCAGTTGGTGGCTAGAGAGTTGGGCCTTTTACCCGGCCAGAAGGGATTGGTTGTGAACGGTCGGGTAAGCCATGATTTCTGTGTTCCGAAAATTCTTCATTGAGCTCCACCCGCCAGCTCGTCGGCCCTATCGATTCTTCAAAATTCCGTAGCGTTGACTTTCAAGCACTAGACCAGTACGAGTTCAAGAGGCGTACTGAACCTCTTTTGAAGGCCCTCCGGGACATACTTCCAAATTTACTTCAAGATAAATATTTCGCTGCTGAGGTTATTTCAATGTCCTCATCGATCATCTCCTCGGGTCAGCAACCCGATCCGAGCGAAGTTGGACTGTTTGACACTCCGAATAAAGCCAGACAAAGGTCCTATGAACTCTTAAGCAAGAAATATACCTCGTTCGAAATAGGAGATAATGCGACGGCGTTGTATCATATTGTGGTCTTTGTTGATCCCCTTAGCGCACTTGGTCAAAAATGGTCGAGCATCATTCAGGTTTGTTTCTTCTACCTTTTTTAAGTTACTGGTCGATAACATCGAATCAGTGGCTTTCAAATATTCCTGAAGTTTATATCGAGGTTCGCTTAAATCCTGGACATTATGAAGAAGTACGATTGTTTTCTTTGCTTGTGCTGCGTTCATTCAATTAATGATCATTCTAAGCTGCCTCTCAAAAGATTTTATCGATACAACCTGCCCGCCGAATGCTCGTATGCCAACAACAGGTGTGTATTTATTCCCGGCTGGTTTCATAAATTGTTATCATCACAACCAGGAGCGTAAACCATTCCACCATAGCCTTCGAAGATCTCCCAATTGACCCAATTTATACGCTGGCTATGGATGTCCCGACTGCATGGCTTGTTCGACCTCGAGAGGCTCTGTATGACCTTGACAACATCCAACTGGGGAAGTTATTCCCTGGCGACGAATCCGTTGATGCCATATTCGCTCTCGACTACATTGTCATTGAGGGTCATGCCCGAGAGCTCTCAACCAGAGGCGAACCTCCACGAGGTGTCCAACTCCAACTCTCCAGGAGTGACGGGACTGCTATTGACGACACCCAGGTTGTCGCTAATCTTGGTTATTTCCAATTCAAGGCAAAGCCGGGTGTCTTCCATTTGGATATTCGGCCAGGACGTGGGCAAGAAATTTTCAGGCTTGATAGCGCTGGTAATGAGGGTTGGGACAGTCCTTCTGTTGAGGCGGCAGGAAATGAGATTACTATCACGAGCTTTGAAGGTCTAACACTATATCCTCGCTTACCCCGACTCCCTGGGAAAGAGTCTGCGGATGTATTGAAGGATGACATGGCTGACGAGTCTCATGAAGTTAAATCCTGGTACGGGGGTTTTGTTAGACGGTACTCCTCTCCCCCTTTTACGTGGTATACATCATATCTTACTTGTCTTCTTCAGACTTCGGTCTCTATTTCAAGGTGCCAAGCAGAAGGAATCGGCGACGGATGTGGTCCCTGCTAATACTCAGGCTGACATCAACATCTTCACGGTGGCTTCCGGTCTGCTGTATGAAGTAGGTTCTCGAAGTGTTTTATGTGTACATGTTGCTCATTTCGCGAAGCGATTCGTCGATATCATGATTCTATCTGTGCTTCGTAATACCAACAGCACTGTCAAATTTTGGTTCATTGAAAATTTCCTCTCGCCTGCCTTCTTGGTGGGTCACCTCGATGTTGCTGACACCCTAATTTTTCAACCACGTTCTTCCACAGGAATTCATTCCGCATATGGCTGAAAAATACAACTTTCAATACGAGCTAGTGACATACAAATGGCCCTCCTGGCTACGGGCACAAACAGAGAAGCAACGTGTCATCTGGGCCTACAAGATCCTCTTCCTTGATGTCTTGTTCCCTATGGACTTGAAGAAGGTCATTTTCGTTGATGCTGATCAAATTGTTCGAACGGATTTGAAAGAGCTTGTTGAACTCGACCTTCGTGGAGCCCCGTATGGGTACACTCCGATGGGCGATGATAACAAGGATATGGAAGGTTTCAGGTTTTGGAAAGGGGGCTATTGGGCCCAGGTTCTGCGAGGGAGGCCTTACCACATTAGGTAGGTTGGTCAGGTTTCATTGTTCTTGATACAATCTGAGTTTTTTCCTTGCGGCTAGTGCACTGTATGTAATTGATCTACAACGGTTCAGACAGGTACAGTTTAAATCATTTTTGTGTTTCATATACTGAGTCGACTATTTTTGTAGCTTGCCGCTGGAGTTGGTGAAAACTCTCTTACTGTTGAAAATATTCTTATCTTTACGTTAGGACATCCTTCGGGGGCATTATCAGCACCTCTCTGCCGACCCCAATTCACTATCAAACTTGGACCAAGGTAATTTGTTATTGTGCCGGATTGTTTTATGGTTTCATTCATCATTTTGAGTAGACTTGCCAAATAACCTGCAAGACCAAGTGCCCATAGTAAGTAACATAATTGTGACCGGAGATGCGATAAGGGCTGACATATACATAGCATTCGTTACATGAAGATTGGTTATGGGTAACGTTTATTTTCAGATTGGTGACGACTATCATTAACGGTGGTTATCTAGTGCGAAACGTGGTGCAGCAAGGATCGACTTCACAGAGCCAAAACTATCGACCTCTGTCAAAATCCGTTGACAGTGCGTTATCCTCTTTACTGCAAATGATCATTTAATAATGTGGTGCCCTTACTTTCGTGATCCACTTTTGCAGAAAGAGCCTAAGCTTGCCCGTGCACGTCAAATCCCTGAATGGGAGCAATACGACACGGAAATTGCCCAGTTTACAAGAGAGTTGTCTGTGCAAGGCAAAATTCACAGCCGGATGGCGACGGCAGACGCTAATGTGCTTGCTGGTGGAGCTGGAGTTGGTGTTGGTGTTGGGATCGGTAATACAGAGAATGATGGGGCCAAGGATGTGGAAGAACCAACTAGAGATGAACTGTAGATGTTAAATACATTTTGATACAAGGCGGTGTTCCAGGTTTGAGGGTCCGAGTCATGACGACAACGAGCTAACCTTGGCGATTTCATTAGAAACTAGGATCCAGTTTTGGAGTTCTACTGTGTCACATGTGGCGCAACCTGTCTTGAATCTTGATTCATTTAATTTGCTACGAATTGCCATGCTCGAATACAGCGTTTTCATTCGTTGTCTCATTGAGGACGAATACTTGATATTTCCGGTTGACGTATGGTGCACTACCAATGTCGAACACCTGAAGAGGGTTATACAAAGCGAGCGGGCATTTCTGAAGGATGTGGATCCACAAAAGTTGGAACTATGGAAAGTGAGTGGCGAATTTCACATCAGACTACTTCAAGTTCATACATAAACCAGGTCAATATTGACATCAGTACCGTTAAGGGTCTCTCGAGTCTCAAAGAGAAAGTAAAATGCGTCCCGAGCCACGGGAACAAGTTGATACCAAGTAAGACCATCTCAGACTATTGGTCGCATAAGCCTCCGAGTCGCAAAATCTGCAACCTTGACGTAATTGTGAGGGTCCCCACTAGTGAGTGCGAGCGGGTTTCCGTGAGCTAAGTATTACTGATGAAATTCCCGACTTTCAAAACACAGATGATGACGAAGGTAAGCACCAACCCTTTGGCACACATATTCTAAGGTTTCACGAAGATTTGCAGAAACATGGACCCCTGGACAAGGTAATACCCGAATCATCCACCAGATCCTCAACTCCGAACGACTGGTCCAGGTATCTTTTCATCTCTCATCTGTCTTGTAAATTTAAACCGTCTTTTTTCCAGGTTCGAGGTACCCTGGTGACTGGCAAAACAACGCAACTGAAGCTATTACAGAAATACATCCTCCAAGTGGAGCCTAACGCTAAAATACGGACTGTATCCTCCTGGCCTTACAACGACAGACGTCCCCTGAAATGGCGGCTTGATGACAAGCTGCCGGGTGTTCTTGACGAACGCCCGGAAACGGTGTCTAAAACGTACATTTTAATCGACAATGGCCAAGACACGTTTTGGGATGAGGCACTTTGGAATAATTTTTTTGGGGATCACCAACAACGTTCTACGGGTTACCGTATTATCGTATTCTGCACCAAAGACCATAAATGACTGGTTGCTTAGCATGCGGCAGTCCTTATTAGATCTGAAGACGCTAAATAAATGTCTTCTGGCACCTACATGTTCCATAAATGGAAGGCGAAGGCGAGGAGGACCTATAGCATTCCTTACTTGGAAATTAATGCCGTAAATGGTTCTGAAGTGGTCGACGTACAGCGTATTTATACACTCAACTTGAGTAAATCATAAATAAAAGAGCCGCAATCTATTATCTAAAATTCTTTCCAATCACTTTTCTTTCTGGTAAATGCCGATGAGATAGGTGTGTAACAAACCAAACAAAGTGGATGAAATGGATGCATAGTTAAAAGAGATGTGATGAAAAAATAAACAGGTATGGTGTGCGAGTTGATGATACAAACTACGGGAAATCCTCGGAGGGAATTATGAAAAAATTACGGGGAAACAATTGAACAAGCAATGTTCACATTACAACACCGAATGAAAAAAAAAGAAAAGAATTCCATCAAGCTCACTGGCCATCATCCTATGCCTTCACCCCATCCTTACAACCTCATCCGGTTCGCTCGATAAGGCGGGTGACACAGGCAACCCAATGTCGACATCTGCATCTCCGTCCACTATCCCACTCGACCCGACACCACTCTCTTCACCTAGGGCCGCAATTTCCTCTGGATCTAGCCAACTTTCCTCCACCGTGGCCTTCACCCGCCTCACGTATTCCTTCATATTCTCCCTGTACAACTGTGCAGCCTCCGCATTAGCAGGGCTGTTTGGGTTAGGATCATGCAGAAGACTTTGTATGCTCGTTAGAATAGCCGCAACGTCGTACGTTGGCGACCAGCGGTTTTGGAGGATGTCTAGACAAAGCTCGCCGTTTGCATAAACATTGGGGTGGAACATGCGTGAGAGAAATTTAACGGTTGGGGGTTTGTTGGGGTAAGATTCGTCGAAAGTGAGTAGGAGTTTGAAGGTTCCGTCTTCGAAGGGGGTGTCACCTAAGCCGTGAGCCCCCGGGTTAGCGAAAAGGGTAGTGAAGGAAGAGCGGGGATATGTTTACCTGGTCCGAAGATTACCGCGTTCCAGAGCATGATATTATCTGGTAGAGGACTACCTGAGATCCCACCAGGTGGATCAGACTTGAGCCTCTTAAAGTCTCGGATAAGACGCTTTCTGCACGTCGTGGACTAGATTCAAATTCTGTTTGCGTGGTCTAGATTGACAGAATATAAGTACTCACCATCGTTATTCAGAATGACTCGACGACTAAAATCTAAACAGATCGGGTCTGATGATAAAAACCAAGAGATGCCCAAGAAATGACTCGTCGTAAAGAGATGTCGCTTGACAGGTTGGTTGAAGGGTCTGGGATCCGTGTTTGGCAGTTGTTGATACGATGACTAAGCATCTTCCAACTCGCTGAGGTCGACGACCACCACACAGAGTTTATTGCCGTAGTTCTCTCTCAAGTTGTTTCTGCTTTTAGGCCCGCAAGAACGGCAATCTGAACGAGCGGCTGTCAATTTATTTTTAAGTAGTCGAGCATCAGGTCAACACAGGATGTTTTTGTTAATCTCCGTGTCCAGGAACATTGCTGTGGTTCGTTGCGTTCATTCCGGTTATCCTAAAGGCACCTTTTATCCTCAGAATGTATATCATTACGATGCGCTGTTTAGGAAAATGATATCACACAGCCCTGATACTATATTGGTACATGTCATATGTCACTGGTGATTATACAAAGGTATTTTCTGTTGCTTTTTTCCTGCGTGGTTGAGCGTATTCTCAAGTTGACGAATGCTTTCCTTGCCAGATCCAGTTTACGTTGTTGTCATAGGAACGATTGGATCCATGGCTGTTGAGGGAACTAAATAGCCGCCTAACGAAACAGGGTGCTAAGTAGAATGACGTTGGATAGCCTCTGAAATTTTTTCATTCGAGTTTGAAGTGCAATGCTGCGAAGATGATTTCTTACTCTTGAAGCAGCTCAAGTCAAGACGCATGGGTCAGCTGTCCCAGACGGCACTGGTTTGCCTCCGCTTTTTAATTGAGAGGTGCGATTGCTTACTGGTGGCGTAAAGCTTAATCCTTTCACGTGCATGCTTCTCCCAGTGGCGTATGGGGGCACTGGGGCACTTTTTTTTTTTTGAGGTGAAAACATGCGAACCGCATATTGTTTGAGGTGGAAACCGCGTGGAGAACTGGGGTGAGTCGGTATTTGGATCCGATGCTGCGCGTGGCTCGAAGAGATATATGTTGTTGGGGAAACAGCATAACAATCACCACGATGTGATGTGGATTGTTGAGCAGTGAGCAGGAAGAATAAAACGCCATTGGCTATATTGGTTGTTAGGGACAAAGTGAGCTGTTTAGTAATGTCCGGGATTTCGGAATGTGGCCGACGGGATTGGGAATTGAATAGCTTGTCCGCTTAAAATATATTCCTGCTTTTCCATGTGAGCCTGTCAAGTTCTGTGCGGTCCTCTCTCTGGCTCGTGTCTCGTTATTTATATCGTGATGTCAAATACAGTATAAATATAGAGAGGACAGCCCAGCGGCACAGCGGCACGGTCGGTCAGCCAATGCAGTTGTGCCGGTCCAAGCCGGGATCAGCCATTTTGTTTGCAAATAACAATAGCAAACAAGACCATCATGCCTTAACCTCCCGTTTCTCACCCTCCCCAAACATATATATCTCTCTCCTCCACTTCCGACCCCAGCCGTCGTCGTCCACACCACACCGCAGCGATGAGCAACGCAGAGAAGGAGCCCGGCCCTCCTGCACCCTCTGCTGAGAACGTAGTCCTCGAGAAGAAGCCCCGCGTATATAAAGATATCGAACATGAAAATCATCAGGCTACCAGTAAGCGTTCCCGTCCTTTTATATTATTTTCGTGACATTTATAACACCCCGCTCAACAGAGGCTCTTGTGGATATGGATACAGTACGGTCGCCTCCCAATTTGTTACGTTTAAATTTTTAATCCTGGCCACAGATCGAACTGAAAGCAGAGGATCTGTACGACAAGGAAAAAGTCGACCTAGAGACTATCGTCATCGACGATGTCTTCAAGCTCCTCCAGTGCGATGAAAACGGTCTGATTGAAGACGAGGCAGTGCGCCGTCTTGAGCTTTTTGGTCCCAACAAACTAGAAGTTGAGGAACAAAATGCTATCCTTCAGGTACTTTTTCATTCTGTTTTATTCCGCACTCGCGTTTACTCACCTCCCACTTTCTTATCGTTGCCTAGTTCCTCAGTTTTATGTGGAATCCCCTGTCATGGGTCATGGAGGCCGCTGCAATTGTTGCTATCGCCCTTTCCAATGGTGGCGGTAAGCCTCCTGACTGGCCTGATTTCGTCGGTATCGTTTTCCTCCTATTCGTCAATTCCTCCATTGGTTTCTACGAAGAGCGCAACGCCGGAAATGCTGTCAAAGCTCTGATGGACTCTCTTGCTCCCAAGGCCAAAGTCAGACGCGGTGGCCAATGGAAAGAGATCGAATCCGCTAATTTGGTCCCGGGCGACATGGTCTCTTTCAAGATTGGTGACATCGTTCCAGCCGACTGTCGCCTAACAGAAGCCGTCAACGTTTCCATTGACCAAGCGGCTCTTACCGGCGAATCGCTTCCTCAGTCGAAGAAGGCTGGCGATCAATGCTTCTCGTGGGTTTCGCTTTTGATTATGCCTTGGCACGAATTCTTGGCTGATGCTGTTTCCGAATAGCGGCTCCACTTGCAAACAAGGCGAAGCTGAAGGTGTTGTTATTTCCACCGGCAATAACACTTTCTTCGGTCGCGCTGCTTCACTTGTTGGTCATGACGATGATACAACCGGCCACTTGCAGAAAATTCTTGCCCAAATCGGTTCTTTCTGCTTGGTTACGATTGGTATTTTTGTCCTTGCAGAGATCCTCGTTCTCTACGCTGCTTTCCGATACCCATACCGCCTGGGACTCGACAACATCCTCGTCCTCTTGATCGGTGGTATTCCCATTGCCATGCCCACTGTTCTTTCTGTCACCCTCGCCGTTGGTGCCCAACAACTGGCCAAGTATAAGGCCATTGTCACCCGTATCACTGCTATTGAAGAGTTGGCGGGTGTTACCATCCTCTGCTCCGATAAAACTGGTACTCTCACCACCAACAAGCTCACCATTGATCGAAACACCATCAAAGTTTATGGTCCATTCTCAGAAGACGACGTCATTCTTTTGGCTGGTTACGCTTCCCGCACTGAGAACCAGGACGCGATTGACGCTGCCGTTGTTACTGCTATCGGAGACCCAACACGTGCTCGTGCCGGCATCAAACTTTTGGACTTCAAACCTTTCAACCCTGTCGACAAACGTACCGAGATCACTTATCGCGAGGAGGCTACCAGCAAGCTTAAACGTGTCACTAAGGGAATGACTGGTCGTATCATTGAACTCTGCACACGCAACAAGACGGATGAAGTTGAAAACCGCCTCGAAGAAGATGTAGAAGAATTTGCCCGTCGCGGTCTCCGTGCTTTGGCTGTTGCTTTTGAAGAGGTTGATGGTGACGACTTTGAGGCAGAAGGCAATGGATTCGAGCTTATCGGTCTTTTGGCAATTTATGACCCTCCTCGTGAGGACACTAAACAGACTATTGATGATGCTCTTGCACTCGGTGTTCGCGTCAAGATGGTAACTGGTGATCAACTCGCAATCGCAAAGGAGACTGGTCGTCGCCTTGGTTTGGGTGACCACATGTACCCTGCAAAAGTTCTCAAGGACGGACCCGCACCCGGTGGCATTCACGCTTCGCTCGACGAGATGATTATGGACGCCGATGGTTTCGCTGGCGTGTTCCCTGAACACAAGTACGAGATTGTCAAACGTTTACAAGGTCTTGGACACCTCTGCGCTATGACTGGTGATGGTGCCAATGATGCGCCTGCTTTGTCTCGCGCCAACGTTGGTATTGCCGTGGAGGGTGCCACGGATGCCGCTCGTGGAGCTGCCGATATCGTGTTGACAGAACCCGGTCTTTCTACTATCGTCCATGCAATCCGCCAATCCCGAATCATCTTCCAACGTATGCGCAACTACTCGATCTACGCCTGCGCCGTTACTATTCGTATCGTCGTCTGTTTTGCTATCTTGGCCTTTGCGTACAAACTCAACTTCCCTCCATTCATGATTCTAATTATCGCATTGTTGAATGATGGTACTATCATGACTTTGTCTGTTGACCGCGTTTTGCCATCTATGAAACCAGACAGCTGGGATTTGGCAGAAATCTTTTCATTCGCCGTTGCCTATGGCCTTTATTTGACGCTCTCTACGTGAGTAGACATTATATTCTGCCTTTGACGCGGTCAGCTAATTCTTCACCTTGTTTCAGTGTGATCCTCGTTATCATAATCTTGGAGACAACCTTCTTCCAAGACAAATTTGGCGTATCATTTACCAACACCAATGGCGTCCATGCAGACGACCCACAACTTCACATGATCGTCTATCTTCAAGTGGCCATTATTTCTCAAGCACTCATCTTCGTCACTCGTTCACATGGTTTCTTCTTTATGGAACGCCCTTCGACTGCCTTGATCGTCGCATTCTTTTTCGCCCAACTGATCTCTTCTCTCATCGCTGCTTATGGAAACTGGGGATTCACCAAAATTGAGAGCATCTCTGGAGGATGGATTGGTATTGTATGGGTCTGGGTACGCGTTGACACACCTAAACAATTGCGACTGAACCAACTAATCTCCTGTTTTTTTTAGAACATTATCTGGTTCATTCCCTTGGACCTTGTCAAATTCGCCATGAAAGCCACAGTCATAGAAGCCCTCCGCGTAAGACGCGAAAAGGCTGTTGCCGAGGACGCTGTTGCTGCGTCTCACGGAATACCCATCATGCGCACTCAATCTCGCGCTGCTTCTATTCACGAATCGTTATACTCTAACCGTGTGTCGTTCATCAAGCGAGCTGCGCGCAAAGTTGGATTTGGCCAAAAGGTTTCGATGAAACCTGAGGAGCTGCAAAGATTTAGCAGTATTCAGGCTCAAAGGGTTGGGGCTACGCTTGCAAGAAACCCTAGTCGGGTATGATGAGGAGAACTGGTGATCCTGGGCGGATGAAATTATTCGCCATTCAGGATCTGGTCTTGTCTGCAAAATACTGTTGGACGTGTGTTATGAAGCAGTTGGGCAACGTGTTAAATGTAATTAACCCGGAAGGGTCGATATTCTGTGTGTTACCTGTTATGTGGAGTCCAGAGATGGACGAACCCATAAATGATTGGAAAATAGAACGTTGTTAATACAGGTTCCCTTTGGGATGGGTGGGTGGTTTGGGTTTTGTTGACAACAAAAAAGTTGGTGCTTTCCTCGTTCCTTACATTAGAAATTTCCCAGTTGTCGAAAGTTGAATTATTTATATTTTTTTCTTCTTTTTTTCCTCGTGAACTGACGATTATTCTCGGTTGTATTTTAGAATTTTACTCTTGAATAGTTTATTTGGCTGGGCCAATGAATGGTCGTTGGAATATAGAGCTAGAGTCACTTGAATACGTGCCCTTCGTCCCTTCCCCATTAATTAATATAACAATGACAACATATAAAGTTGTTCCGCCCATTTTACGTTTCATTTATGATTGAATTGATATGATAGCAGTGCCTCGGACTTTGGGAGAAATCTTCAAGTTTATGTCGACAAGGGCTCAGTGGTAATAATAATTGGTCAAACGGACTTCAAGTTATCTTATGGTTTACCTTTACGGAAATGAACCTGATATGTAGGTCGATTAGACTGATTATGCAACTGGGCAGTTTGAACGTTGAACGTTGAGTGAGGCCTGTGTCATATAGCGTTGGTTATCGATGTTCCTTTTTATTTCCATTACGAAATATACTCTAAAAAATTGCAGGGCCTCACCCTCACCGCGACGGAAATGAAATTTGAGATTCAGAACCAATGCTAGAGTGACTTGGAATGCAATTTTACGTTGTCCACCCTCATTTTCCAAACTGCCACTGTAGAAGAGAGATATTATAAATGTATGTGTATATCCCATCGTCACCGATATGAAATTTCATGAATAGGGGGATAATCCTGTATTCAAGTTACGGATACTTTAAACAGTACAATGTGAACTTTCAATCAGGGAATCGGGCTTGCCTAAACAACAAATACATAGCGGTAGCCAATGTTGACCGACATATTATCATTAATGGAATGATAGGGGCCACTCATTCATCAGCGCGATCGTTGGGTTGAGGGGTTATCATGATATAGTAATTAAGTTTGTATACGAGGTCAGTCTACAGCTTGTTTCAGGTGGTGGTATATATAAAATGATAAAATCTGCACTTTGAATATACTATTTCGAATCAGGAATATTTGCTCCGCCCTAATCCGATTATCTGGTGACAGGTCATGGACGGAGATCTCAAAATTCTCAGCTTGGCCGACCTTGGATCTGTTCATGCCCGAGTCGCCAAGCTTTCTGCTTTATTGAGTATAGTCTAGTATAGTTCGCGATTAAGATTTCGGGGTTATGATCCAACTCTGCTAAGGTAAAGATATCGATCAATTCGCGAAGAGACTGCTTCTGGACCCATCAAACAAGGACCAGAAGCGGATCCGGAAAGGTTTGAAGATTCTGGGAAAAATATGTCATTGTGAATCGTGTTTCGTATGTGTTTACGTACTAACATGAATTGAAACGAATTCCCGCGGCTGAGTCCGAGCCATAATATATGTTGTGGTCAAAGGTCGTTCAGAAAATATTGCACGGCAAAAACAGAAGCGTAGAAGTTCGTAGATATGTATGCGGCAAAAACCGTTATGACATTTTATTCCTTGCTTCTTGTTTCCGTCGGGTTGTTCACAGCCTGGGTGAGCCTTGATCAATATTGATCTCTGATAAGCATGCATTTGTACTACCAAATTTGGCTATTCAGATCAGACCAAAATAAACAATCTCGGTTTGAGGATATCCAATCGTTCTGGACCTCTTAGATGCTGCATCAGGAAACTTCAAGGAACGAGAACCACGTGAAATTTATGAAGTAATTACTATCTATAGCAATTATTCCGTCAAGAAGCCAGCTGTTCTTGTTTCATATTTCCTTAACCCCACCAGAGGAACTAGTAGAAAAGCAATCTTCCCCCTTGGATAATATTCAAGTTACTATTCTCGTCATTTTCCAATGGATGTTTGTGGGATGTGGAACTGCGGAATTCATTCGGGTGAGCACGGTGGTCGTGGATCATTAACTGGCCATCAGCAACATTTGGGTGAGGGAGGGAAAGATTGAACTCCATGGCACCCGCGTTTTGGGCGGAAAGGCGACTGCCGAACTTCTGTTACTGAAGAATGTCTGGAGGTCATTATTGATGTGTGCCAGCACGTAAATAGGGCATGTGCTGTTATGCATAGAAATTGAAAACATTGATAATGTTATCACTGAATATTGAATTCTTGCCCCACTTTTTCGCCATTGGTGCTAGGAACACTTACGTATATCCTGCCGAGGCGATACCCGAGCCAATGGTGGGATTGGAACATCTGGCATCAAGAAGATATATTTATGCACCGTCTGACAACACACCAAGTCAACAAACGACTGCATCGGACAGATTCGTGGTGGGGTATCAGTTGGAATGGGAAGCGGAAGCAGATTTACGTCGGTGTATATAATTCTGTGAAAGAAGGGTTCTGCCCTGGTTTTGAAGGCCGACATGGTGATTGGACGTACCTCTGATTTCAGATTCAGATGGTCCTTCAAGCTCCAAATATTTGCGGGATGCCGTCAGAACGTTCATGATCGGCAGAATTCCATCCGTTTGTCGAGAGGATGTGAATATTATTTTCGTCGGGGGGCGGGTTGGGCGCGAACTCTCGCGGACTTCGGCGATTGTAGGACTCGGAACATATACTTGAAGCAGGTTCAAGTTGTGTTGACATGAGCGTATATTCAGTTTCAGTGGGAGGACCACGCTGTGTTTGCTGAGCTGAAGGTTAGCATCACTGAAGGATTAACGCAAAATTTTAGATTTGATTTTTGTGCTCCCAGGATGTCGGGAAATTCACACTTCCGTGATCAGGGAATGGTCACCTTTGGATACCAACAGGGAGCTTGTCGTTACATCAGCGTCGTTCCAACTCGGTATAGAAACTTATAGAGAACAGCTGAATATCGTATTACGGCCTGTGTTGTACCCAAGGACCATTCGGACCCGACACAACGAAATTTGGTTAGTAAATTACATTATATAACTCCGGCTTCCGAGATTTTCTGGTTTCAGAGGTAACCGTTTCAAACATAATATCGTTGAATTGTGTGCACGTGTGTCGAGATGGTAGTGGAAGAGGAACAGAGACTACCCCGAGAGATCGTCACGCCGTCGTTGTTGAGATTTAAATTGATTGCCGCCAGTTGTGGAAGTGTAGGCGGGTCACTTGGAAACGCATTAGTGTAACAATCATAATCATTATGCATGCGCAGTACGAGCACGATACGAACAACTTAACAGGAAGTCGTCCGATTTTCGGGGACTGGCCCTTCACCGCACGTCCAAACAAAGTTTTACACATTGCTGACAGTGACAGCTACTGACAGGATAAAAACTCCGCCACGTGTCAAGAAAAACGGATACTCTTCTTGATACATACATTCATACATACGTCCGCTCAAATAATAAGAATGAGAAGTGATTAATTAATTCATTTCTTCCAGCCTCGAGGAAAAGGGCGGGCCCAAGTGAGTATATCAGAAATAGCCAAAAATAAATCATGGGAAATTGTGGGAAATTGTGGTTTCTCCTAGCCACGCGGCATTTCTCGATCGGACATGGTTGATGCATCTCGAGTCTCCCACTGGATGCAAATGTATCATTGGCATTATTTCAGCATGTCCACGCCACTCAATCGGTTTGTTATAAAAAGGCCCTCCAGGTCCTGTTCATCTACCATTCCAAATTTCCGCCCTCTCTCTCAATTACAATGTCCTCCGCCATCTCTGCTTCTGAAGTTGAAACCACGTCAGACGCCATCGACGAAGGTCTGTCGTATCTTTTCATTCAGTTCGCCGTGATGCTGACTGCTTCCCCAGTCAATGTCCTTAAAGGGAGAATGTGGGACGACGATACAGTCTTTGACAAGGAAGTCGACAAGGCCAAGTTTCGCGACTACGAAGCTGCGTGTGACCGCGTTAAGGCTTTCTACAAGGAACAACACGGTCAGTGTCTTTCGTTCGTGGTGGCATCTTTCATAGCTGACATCGTTGAATGCAGAAAAGCAGACCATGGCGTTCAACATCAAATGCAGAGTCGACTTTAAGAATCGTAAACGCGCTCGCATGGGCGTTTGGGAAGCTATTGAGTTGCTCAACACCTTGGTTGACGAATCCGACCCCGACGTGAGTGGACTCCTGAAATAACCTCCTTACTCAGCTAACAACGATTGTTTATTAGACGAGTATCTCCCAGATTGAACACCTCCTTCAAACCGCCGAAGCTATTCGGAGAGATGGTAAACCCGAATGGATGCAGGTATACATCTCTAGATTCCCTGGTTGATTATATCCTTATTGACTTGCTCCAGGTTACCGGTCTTCTTCATGATCTCGGAAAACTTTTAGTCTTCTTCGGATCCCAAGGCCAATGGGATGTCGTCGGTGTATGTGCTTAGCATCTTTCCTAATTTACTCCGTGCTGACCGTTTCATTCCAGGATACTTTTGGTAATAACACCTCGTTTCAGTGCCAGCCTAATTTGGGACTAATTTCCTTTTTGTTCCAGTCGTCGGTTGTAAATTTTCTGACAAGATCATCTACCCTGAAACATTCGAAAATAATCCTGATTTGCATGACGAAGTCTTCTCCACTGAGCTTGGAATCTATCAAGCCCACTGTGGCCTCGACAATGTCATGCTCTCATGGGGCCACGACGAGGTAATTACTCTCCGAAACCTTCCCGTGACTTGTGCTAACAGTTATTGCAGTACCTGTACAATGTTTTCAAGGGTCAAAGCTCGTTGCCTAACGAAGCCCTCGCTATGATTCGGTACCACAGCTTCTATCCTTGGCACAGGGAAGGTGCTTACAGGCACCTCATGAACGAAGGGGACATCCAAAGCCTTTTGGCAGTCCAGGCATTCAACCCCTACGACTTGTACAGCAAAAACGAGGAACCATGCGACGTCGAAAAATTACGACCCTACTATCAATCTCTTATCTCAAAATTCTTCCCACCGGAACTAGACTGGTAAATCACTTTATACTTTGTTAATTCCTTCGCATTCTATCCCTGCTCTTTATATTGCTATTCAATTTTCTTCAAAAGCTATACATTATGCTCTCATAGTACACATCATTCATTAGTTAGTCATTATAGGCTTTCAAACTATTTATTTATCTTAGACATAGATTTTAGCATGTATACATGCTCTGTAGCATACGATACCTAGTACTTTTTTTTTCAGATTCACCTACTTTTATTATAGGGATTGCTTCATTTGGCTTCCCGACATTTCCATGTTTACACTTAGAATAGACATCATCAGTAATGCTGAGATCGAAACGTTCCTCTCTTTCAGACCCCCATGTCGGAATCCCTTGTTCCAGAAAGTGTTCTTTTTTACCCTCCTCTATATGAGGACAAGAATTTTATCGTCTTGTCAGATTGGTTAGTATTGATATCAAGATGCGAACATCCAACTGACTGCTTCGATTCTTTGGATACAGGGATGGCACGATCACGACCTTTGATTCCAATGATTGTAAGAACCATCCTCTATGTCTTCCATATGATCGAAGCTCACAATCTCAGAT
>Ga0307517_10007390_pt1 | contig 16025 bp, 11 predicted proteins | sample 23_EM_MG_FD_194515 | JGI IMG/M metagenome (GOLD analysis project Ga0307517, IMG submission 194515) | Populus trichocarpa ectomycorrhiza microbial communities from riparian zone in the Pacific Northwest, United States - 23_EM | ecosystem: Host-associated > Plants > Roots > Unclassified | place... | reverse complement strand
AAAAAAACAATCCCCCCCCCACCTTTAATTTTTTTTTTTTTTTTTTTTTTTTTTTTGTTCTCTCTCAAACACTGTTTATCCTTTTCTTCGCTGCTTATCTTTAGCTGTAATTAAAGTTTTTATAACAGTATATCATATAGCTGGAACGGCACCTTTTTGGAAACACCCCATCTGTGAATAGTTTTCGGCGATGGGACCTACTATTTAGCGGGGGTTGACAAGTTTTGACTTTTGAGAGTACTTCACTTTGGAGAATATTAACCCCAATATTATACCTCACCAACCCCTCTGAGAAGAAATAAATCGCCATTTTTTGTGATTTTATAGTACGATTTTATGAGTGAAATCACCATTTTAACAACTTTTATTTTTCTCAAACACTGTTTATCCTTTTCTTCGCTGCTTATCTTTAGTTGTAATTAAAGTTTTTATAACAGTTTATTTAATTTGTACAATGGCTATTTGGTTTATTTAATTTGTTTATGGGATTTTGGTTATCTTGTAACAACTATAACACTTCTAGTCCACCGACAAATGGTTGAGATGATGGCCTGGAGATTCACTTTCAATCTCGATCGCATATGTTACCCAAACACTTCGATGTGAAACCAGACTACTCTGCACACTAAAAGCATGTATCAATTTAAACACTGTTTTCACATGATTCCTCTCATGTTCGAGTTCGAAACAAATGTCTAGCTTTTGTTTAAAACTAATCCGAAAGGAAAATCTGTCGTAAAAGCTGCCCTTGGCCGTTCAAAAACAAATACAATCTCTGGCAGCCGGGCCCAGTTGAGGTTGCTGCTGTTTATACCAATGCTTTAAACAAGGTTGAGCGGGAGGCAATCAACACCACAGCCACCAGACCTAGCCGCCGACCTAGCAACACGTGCCAAAATCACAGAGACCCTTATTCGAAGTCGATTGCTTACCATCCAAGTGGCAGACAAGAGCCAGCAATTATTTGGCTGTTTGCATGCAACCCTTAATCAATTCCATAAGAAAGTAATTTGTCAGTTGCACATCAAACATGAAGGAGGAATGACACAAGGAAAGTGTGGCAGCTCTAATTTGATCCAAGCTGATTCCATTTTGGCCGACCTGGCTGAAGGTTAACCTCGGGTATGAGACAGAGAAAGAGGAAGACTAAAGAGGAAACTGAGGATCGGTTTGAAGGGAATTGGTGTTTCATTTGCAGAAAAACAGGGAAGCCAAGAACAAGTAAACAAACAACAAATTATACATGTGCCTCAAAAGGAGACTCAAATGATTCTCTAATACATCTAGGGAAATCCACAAAAGGGATGATTGCGAAAGGAAAGACAATAACTTAAGAACACACACCTATACCCTCTATACATTCCCCATATCAAAATCTTATGTACTAAATTACAATGGATTTAAGGATCAAATGTCATCTACTACACCCGAGAGCCGAGTGCAAGAGAGAGGTCAAAACTATTGAGGGAACGCAGTTCTTAGGCATAAGTTTACCCTCTCCCTACATGAAAGAATTACACATCTATCAAAACCCACTGCTTTGCACTGCTTGAAAGCCTGTTTCTTCCTTGTTTGCTCATTTTGTATGCAAACAGGGTATTAAAGTCACTTGATGCACTCGTGTTACTTCCTCATTGCTTCCTAATTGTAGATTTTTACCGGCTTCTCAAATGTATGACGATTCTGCAAATTGAAGACAAGGTCAGAACAAAGCTTTTGAGGAACGGAATTCATTATCATCAAAGTGCATACAGTGCATTTTATTGGTGGTTCTTAAATCATCATCTGCCATTATAATTTCAACTATCATTTTTTAGCTCACCCAATAACCTTGGCTATAAGCTTAATGCTTACTGCAAATTACAAGACAAGTAAATACCTGATTAGCAGCATATGACCTTTTGGGAGCATTGTCAGAATGCTCGAGTCCAAGATATTGCTCCCAGGCACCATAAATGTCCCTTCTCTGAACCAAACAGAAAATGTAAAGCATAAAATAATAAGAAAAGTTGTCATGTCAGTGCCCATGAAAAATGGCAGGCATGTGAGAGTGGGGGACCTGAAAACGATTGGACACAATGTCTGAGTCTTGAAGGTACTCGGGGCGACCTAGTGACAAAAATGCAAACTTCCACTGCACACAAAAAAAGACCAAAAAAATTACAAATAAAGAAACAAAAGCTTGCATCTCCAGAAAACTAATTTTGTTAGCATGATACGTGGTGAAATACTGTCTGTCTCAACCATGGAAATGCAATGAAATGTGAAAAGTGCAGATGGTCTACCATATATAGTGCATCAATGATTACTTCTGTAATTAAATAATACCTTTGAAAATTCTTCATCAGGAACCTGCAATTTTCTCTGTACACGCATTTTGACGTCAGCTAAAGCCTCGCCCTCATGAATGACCAGGAAAAATGGTTCTCCAAAATTCTGAACCTGCTGTTAATATAAAACACAAACAAGCATTGAAAAAGATATGGCAGAAACATAGATACCTCGAAAAACAAAACATGAAAGTAATTAATAACTGCCATAGGGGAGGAGAGCCAATCAAAGCAAGTGCCAAACAAAATGCAGTTGAAATAAAATTTAAATGTACTTACCACCTGGTTTTGAGTTGTGTCTTTCATGAAATGATATACATGAATCAAACGATCATGAGGACCAAGGTTTTTCTCTTCTTCAGGTATCTGAGGCAATGTGTCACAAAATAGATGCATCATTAATGGAAACATCCATCAACAAATTATATCAAGGAATATGCAAACAAGTACAGATACTGAACAGGGAGAAAATTAGTTCAAAACATGAGAACTGAGAAAAAAGGTCTGAAAGACTTTTTGCAATTTCTCCACTTTAATGAAATTTTTTCCAGTCATATTTGACAAACAAGAGATCATTTTTCCTATTGCTACCATTCTATTCCAAGGTTACTTGGAAGCTTGAGCAATATATAAGGTGGAATATGAATTAGATGTTTCTTTTCTTAAGTTAGGGACTAGTCTAGAGCATTTGAAAAAAATTTGAATTCAAGGATCTACGGAATAGTGTGCATATTGATGCATGTCAAGAGAGAGGAGTGGGATGCGGGCTTAAGCAATTCATAATTCCATGTCAAACTGAATGGTCAGCAATAATGTACTCAGATCCAGTTCCGCAATGCATCTAGCTTACAGATAATTATGTTTCAATTTCATCCACATTGAGATAGGCTTACCTCCTCTGCACGTAGTGTCCAGTATTGATCATTAATGTTCTCGATTTTTTCATTATGTGGAAAGATCTGAAAAGATGAGGTTGCATACTTAGAAACAAGACAACAAAGAGGCAAAAGTTGACATAACAGGTTAAGAGATCATGCACGCCCATTTGTAAAAAGCATCAATTCAAATTCCTAGGAGCTACAAATATAAAGACAGATACTGTGTATTATTGATGAATATGTTCATGGCAGGTCGTCTTTTAGATTTAGCATAAATCTGAACAAATTCATACTCTTGGGGGAAACATTTCAGGACATCTCCGACAATATTCTAAATTTTAAAGAGCTGTTAAGTGTTTGGCCGTATAAACTTAAAGGTGTAAATTTAAGGTCTAAACGTCATGAAATGAAATCCTTCGTGGTACTAACATCCCATATAAAACTTGAGGTTTAATCATTTTACATGTATACCCCCATATCTCATGAGTCCATTAGATATTTGGTTCAAATCAATAATGTTTTCCAGAATGTCATCTGTTTGTTTTATTAGACTCTACCATAACTGAACTTTATGTAAGCTATTGCAGGTTTTTCATCAAATTATTTGTTTTATGTGCATCATTTTTACCACCCATGACATGTGAAAACATATTCTAGTATATGTGAGCATGTGATGCAAACACTCTCAAACTCAAGTAATTCAACTCTGATATAAAAACAATTGAGATTGCAAAAAACTATTTACCTATAATGTAAACAATTCCACATGATTCAATCACTACATTACTTGCAACGATTAATGATTCAAAACATTTCATCCATTTAGAACAGAGTTTGCGCATTTCTAAGTGAAAAAACAAGAGGAAATAAGCATAACGAATCACAGGACCCTTACTTCGGAAGGCGAACAACTAATCTATGTAATTGATATTTTTCAAAGTAAACAACCATTACAAAACAGGTGATACCTTGTAGATCTTGTGATAGAAAACCTCAAGCAATCTAAGTTCAGCACTGGGATGAGACAGCTCCACCTATTCCATAATAAGGCACATGGTGAATTCCTTTCTCCAGAAAGAAAGGGCACAAGGGGGGAAGGAAGCAATTGGGAAAGTGATTGGTATTCACATCAGTTGGTGCAACCTCCACATGAGTTACGAAATAAATCATGCAAAAAAGGTATAAACAAGAGGCGGATTAAAAACTTCCTTTGTCCTGAAAGAGTTGAGATTATTTACCTTTGTCTTAAGGTCATTGATGACATCACCTACAGTGCTCTGTTTTGGCAATCTGATGGTATGAATCACTACCTGTGAACATAAGAGATTCCATGAAGCACAAAACTTAAAGTATGCATATTATTTGCATAAAAAAACAATGAGTTATGATTATTTACCTCATCCTTGGTAGCATGATGAAATGCAACCTTTAATGTTTTAAGGCCTTGCAGTTCTGGAAGAGGGATGTCCAATACTTCATAGTATAGAATATCAGATGTCTATCAAGCAAGACAAACATACAAATTCACTTCAGCTATCTGAACAGAAAAACAAAAGAATCGGTAGAGATCTACACTTCTATGGTATACCTGATTGTAGTGCACCAGCATATCAGATAAATGATCCACTCCCCGGTACTTGATGGGTTGAGGTTTAGGTTGCTGGGAGTAACAGTTATGGGATGTAAGCCTAATTTTGGATGGGTCATCCAAGCCAAGATGGTTAGCTACTCTTTCCACAACATCATCATAAGTGTGGAGCTTTGATCTGAAATAGTTAAAGAGTATAAGCAAACACAAAATAAAGACTTCAACCAATTAGTTGCGTTCCAGGATAACAAATTATAAATTCACTTACAGCTCAAGACAAAATTCATCCTCTTTTGATTTCTCCAAAGATCGAAATCGAACAACCTACAGATCAGGAAAAATAAAACCTATGTAGTGGAATACAAAATATGCAAAAATGGTAGTATTAATATATCTAAAAGATGGCAGCTCATGATAACGTAGTTTGAGCATTGTTGTCAAACCCAGCCAGGACGGATGGTTCTGGAACCCAGAGACTCGAGCCATGGACCCATCTGGGTTTCCATTTTAACTGTCCAAGACATTCACCAGAAAAACCCAGGTGACCTGGCAGGGTTTTTAGCGACCCAGACCAGGTATCCCAGTGAAACCAGGTCAAGACCTGGCATGATCAACCATAAAACTGGATAAGATAAAGTAAAAAAAAACAAAACAAAACCCCAAAAATTAGAACTAAATGGCATTATTTTCCTTCCCATATAAAAGTGAACCCAGAGGAAACTCAGCTCTGGAAACAAACTAATTCTTTACCACTACATTTCAGCTCACATCATCGACCCATTGTCTGTTTTTATGTTATAATATAAGATAGACAGTGGAATTAGATGGATACCAATACTAACTTGGTTAAGCATTCAAGTTCATCTCCATTTGATTTCTCATCACTGTATCTAGTCGAGTTAGGTTTTCTATGCCAATTTAGGTCTTCTTCATTCAGATTCTTTGCTGATGCTGTATTCAACTCCTGAGACTGTTATTGTTAATGGTTTTGGAATTTCATTCTTCTAGATTGTGACCGTCCACTAGCCTTCAATAATGTGTTCTCCGTGTCTCGAAGTGGACCTATAGTCCAAAAAATCTTGTAATTTTTGGTTTTTATTCAATTACAGATCTTGCAAGAAACAAATAGAGGGGGGAATCAAAACAAGAATATCGTCATATACTTTTGAAACAAGATTCTTTACTATTTCCATTCTTTTTTATTCTTAAAATTTTATGTTGCAGAATAACTGCTCAAATCTTCTTTTTTTTGCATTCCTTTTACTGGCAAAAAAGGGAAATTGCAGACCTGCCTGGTAGAACCAGTTACCCGGCCTCTTTTCGTGCCAAGTCTGACAACTATGGTTTGAAAATGTGCCATTACACCACATGCCAAGCAGCCAGCAAGCAGAATGAAAACTACCAAGTCATGGTAGTACAGAAATCAAGTTTTGAACAGCAAAATGTACTGTCGAACAGCATGGGAAATTCTCTCTTATCAAACCATGGCATACCTGGCGATTGTGCATATACTCGAGGAATGAAGGCACATCAGGGTAGCGGCACTGTTCATTGCTTCCCATTTGAGGGGGTTTCTGAAAGCAAACAATATCTCCATCTTCAAGCTGCAAAAGTAACCAGGAGTGAATACCAAATTGAAGACTAAGTAATTTGCTAAAGAAATTAATCATAAGAGCTTCGCATTTAGAAGTCGATTTTATGTACCTGGCTAGAACGAAAAGTGAGCCTCTTGTCAATGTGTTCACACATGACATTAGGTTCAAATTTTATTTCCTGAATACAAAAAAAGAATGGTAAGTTATTTGCTGAAACTAAATATTTGATGCCTTAAACAGAATTTATGCCTTAAACACCGCAAACAGAATAGAGTTAAACTTCACACTAAATGTGGAAGACTAACCTCATAAAGTTCAATCTCCTGGTCAGGAGCAAAGCCAGCCATTTCATTTAATTTTGTCAGGATCTCCAATGGTTTACCACTGCCCTTCACAAACAGCCTCCCAACATACCTGTCATCAAAGATGTTCAGCAACAGTAATCGTGCATGTGATTCCTAACTACAGTGAATTCTAAGTGGGAATACCGGAGTTTCTCTTTTGATGGATCATAAAGTTTAAAGAAAAGAAGGATATCCTCTTTAGTCTTCTCAGGTGGAGGAACAGGTCGCGAATCCTGGATTATTAGAGAGATCCATTATAGAAAGAGATCAAATAATAAAATCACCATACACCTAAAAAAGCATTAAAAAGAATCAATGGAATATGATAAAAGTATATAACAAACCTGCCCAACTTCTACTTCCAGAAACAACTTCAGCTCTGCATTATTTGCCTTATTAGAAACCTCTCTCAATTGTCCAACCTACAATGCCTCCAGTCATTATGACAATAAAACAGACAAGTGCCCCCTAACGCTAATACTACTATGAGCACACATTTAAATATTTATGGGTCTGAACCACTCAGAAGTAGATAAACTTCTACAGAACAATCAAAGTTTATAGGACTGTAGGTTCAGTTTGGTCTGGTCATTTGGTATCTGGGATTCTCATTTAGGAACAAAAGAAACAAAACAACATAATGAATTTGGACATTTGAGAGGGACCTAAGATTCAATTTTACATATCTCTGGTGTAACACAAAAGTTCTTGTTCATGGAGGGGCAACATCTATATTAACATGTCTGTATGCATAATTATCCTGAGAATCAAGATGTATACAATAGCACAATAGCATCTTTAGCAATGACCAAGCAACACAGAGAATCAATATTTACTTACAGATTGTGATTCCTCCTGAGGAGTCAGTGGCCGATTTGGACGGTATGTATGATTTTGTCGTTTTGCCCACAGCCAAAAACGTTGAAATTGCACTGGAATACCAAATTCTTTAGCAACTTCTTCCTGTGAAAAGAATTAGAATACCATCAGTTAGAAAGACCCAAATGAATGCAACTGCCAATGACAAACGTTTCAAGAAAATATGCAATCAGTATTCATAGTCGTCATTAGAATTTTACTAACAAAACAATGGAAAATAAGATACAAGAACCTTTTGTACCATAAAATTGATAGGAAGACTCTCACAAAGAAGAAGGTCCAAGAAAGAGTTACTAATACTGAGGGCCAAATATTGGTTAATTATGAAACTTGGTATTGGTATGGCCCCTTATAGGTCATATAGTGTACATGCACTGTGCTGGCTTCAACTTTTAGGATGGGTGCTCCATTACAGTATCAAAGTTGATATCCTCGCTGTTGAACATTGATGCACATGGCAGACCATCATCCAAATATCACTCATTTTGAAACAGGATCATGGGAGGGAAAATAATGAAAAATGTGTGCTTTATGAAGTGACTGCTCCCTAGAAGGAACCAACACACTTTGTTATATGCTTGTAAATTTAAAAATATTCCAGATGATAGCACCTTTGGGCAACCATCAGCATGTTTGAGCGCTCACTTGTATGCTTGATTTTAATAATATGCCAGACAATAACACCTTTGGTGCAACTGTCAGCATGTTTGAGCCCTCACTTGTGTACACTTGTCAGTACATTAAAAAATTCAGAGACAAGGCATCAACAAAAGTGGCTGCAGACATGAAAATCAAGCCACGGTTTCCAAATGATAGATTAACCAAGAAAAATGGAGTACCTTGAAAAGGTTAAAGGTTATTTGTTTCTGGATACGGAAACTACGAACTTTGTCATGATCCACGAGATCAAAATATACATCTTTGCCAATCTGTTCAAGTAGATCCTCACTACGTGCAACCTAAAGGCATAGAATAACTGCATCAGTAATTGATTTTCAAAGAAATCTAGATCCTATGATATACCAGTAACATTAATAAACAACATCATTTAATTTGTGAATGCATCTGGGCAATAGGCATGTGTGAGTTTGAGAGAGAGAGAGAGATGTAACCTTTATGATAGTGTACAAGTGGGCCTCAGCTTTTTCCTTTCTCTTTTGCTCTTTCTCTTCCTGTTCTTTCTTCAGTCTTATCTGAAATGAAATATTTGCAGTGCACAACAATAACATTGTTTGTAAAGCAGGACATGAAAACACAAATTTATTAGATAAAAAAATTAATCAACATCTCACCCTGAGGTGCTCTGCAATATCCTTCTCATCCACATTACAGATTACTTTTTCCTTGTCACTTTCACGTATATACACAAGCATATAAGCATTCGAGTATTTTGTAAACTTGAAGGGAGAGTTGTTAAAGCCAGGATTTGTCTGTGGTAACTGTTGGATAAAAAACAGGGAACACAGATTATTCAAATGAACTGGAAGTAAACGAAAACTAGCAAATATGATGAACAATCTTACCTCTTCCTCACCACCATACTGCTCCTCTAATGCCCTTTTCACATCCTCTTTGGTTACCCGCTCATCATCAAATTTGAACCTGCATGCCAAAGTTCTAAATTATGAGATGAGGGACACAACCAAACAAACCAAAATATATGATTCATTGCAAATACTAATCAGTAGAACTCATGAATACAAGGCAAAGAAGCTACTTGAGAATATGCTCTAAAACAATATGCACGAAAACCCAAATTAAAGCATGCCAGTAAGATGAAATGGTGGTGGAGTTGATCTTGAGAAAAGGACATATACTAACTAATGCAGTTTCATTCAACAAAATGAAGATGATATAAAATACAGCGGGGGGGAGCAGCCTAAGAGACTCTCATTTCCTTCCAGACTTGATAATTTAAAAAAATAATAATAAAAGCAAGGATATATATATATATATATATATATAGAATGCCTACCACTGATCTGATAGAGTTGGTCTGATATAAGCATAGTAGTGTCCACCATGCACGCCGCCACTGTGAACCAAAACACTGCAAAAAAAGAAAACAAAAGAAAGATTAAAAAATAATGACTGATGTCGTTAACCAAATTGTATGAAAACATTTCATCAATAAAGAAGATATCAGCAGCAAGGTAAGGGTTCCATCTTGTCATTCAAGCCATACAATAATAAATGCAGCCAGATAGCATGGGAAAGTTGATACCTGTGAAGGGTGTAGAGATTGCGGACACTGCAGTCGGCCTCAGGTGATAAATATTTTCCATTCTCTCTATCCAGATCAAGTTGCAAAGGGAACTCATAGCGATCATTTATCTGCAGAAATAAGTAAATAGGTGAAGCACTATCTACAATCATCTAGTTAAACCCATAAAAAGAGTATCAAACAATAAGAGAACATTTCCCTTGTTGTGCATATTGAAGACAAATGGAGTGATGAACCAACACAAGCCAACCATGTGCAGCCCATAAAAGAAAATAATTCTAGTTAAGTACTAACCTTCACCATCGTATCCCGCATAAAATCATACTCAAACCTTTTAAGTTGAAGTTGGAGAACAGGGGGGAAGTCAATGAATAGGACACCCTTCCTAGCATCCTGAAAACATCCAAAGGTGAGCATATCAGAAAACATCTGTCAAAGAGCAAACCCAGCAAAAACTAAAAGGCATTTGCAAAGCAGTTTAAAAAACAAATTGTAGGAAGAGATGGACTAGTCAATCAATTGGTTATCCACTTTGGAAGGAACAAATGGAAATGACAAATCAAAAAAAAAACAAAAACACTTGTGGCGGCAAGTAAACAAGCCATACATGCCAAATAACAGCTTATTCGAACCTTAATGTACTAAAAACTAAAATGCAGCATTTTTTTTTAAATGCATTTACGAACAAGTTAAAACATACAAAAGCTCAAAGTTCAAGAGTTTTAAAAGCATCTCACCTGCAATCCATGTTGTTCAGCATGGTACTTATTGTCACCCTCAAGACGTTCCACCTCCACGTACTTATCAAAAGAAGCATAAACATCTCGACAGCCTTTGACATCAAGCTGAAGATCTACGATTATATATATATATATATATATATAAAATATTCTGTTAGGTCCACAAGATGAATCTCAGATAAATTACTATTATCCTCTGTAACAAAAATCTGTACCATAAAATGACTCCTTTCTTGTCGACTTATAGTCAACATTGATGCATTCAATATAATTCATATGGTGCCCTTCAAATAACTGTTGTATAGTGCCCTCCACGACAGTTCCCTGAACCAGTAATTAAAAAGGAATGTGACTTCAATAATCCTTCATACATTTTAGCAATGAACAAAAAAATTCTAAGACTATATAGCCCCCACACCTTCATTTTATCTTCAAGCTTTTCAGAAAGAACCCTATTAAGTTCTTGGACATCATGCTGCATGAAAGAGTCATATGTATCCCAGCCGAAAGACTTTGTCAACTCTTTTGTTGCTACACTAGTGTCACTGTATTGAAGTTTATAAAACAAACTCTGCAACGCCAGTGGAATGCTCCCTGATGGGATATCATTCTCAGTTGTTGGCATATGATATACAGCCTGCAATTAACATTTCATGTAATGGGGCTTGTGCATAATTTCAATAGTTTTTTTTTAAGAAGAAGAAGAAATCCCTCTTTGTAATTTCAATAGTTCAACTATGGAAAGTAGAATACACTAACCTTTCTAAAATAAGGAATATGATACAGCGTTTGAAGGAGAGAGTTCATGTAGCATGTAGCTCCTTGGTTCTTGAGACCAACATAACCGGTCTCCTTTTTTGAATCATGTGACCAGTAATCAATAACCCTACGAACAGCAACATCAGCTTCAACTATGCATGAGTCATTTACAAGATACCCTCTCCCAGGGTCATACAATTCCCCAAGTGGCATAAATGAAGTGAAGCCCCAATCACTCTCACGTGCATTGAACTGGTGCTGCGTGTCTGACAAAGAAACAGAGGACCATCATGACCACCTATGTCCCAAGGAAATATGCATTTATGTCCATTTCTTTTAGGACCAGCAATCAATAATGAATTTCTTCATGCTGTTACAAGGTGCATCTCCTGTTTCCATATACCAGGTTACATTTAGACTGCACCTAACCCAGCACTTTTACATCCTTTACCAATTCCAAGGAAACTACAAAATACCATGTTTCTTCTGAACAGCATATTAAGCACGTTTGACCAATCAATCACCGTTCCAATGTCAACATAATCCAAGGTTCATGTTTACAGACACCAAGCAACATGTCTTCTACTTGATACATGTCTCAATCTCTTTACCTCCCTTATTTATGAAGAAAAGGTGCTTCAATATAGCTGGCACAACCATATCTAACAAATTTGGATACTGAAAAGTACTTTTGAAGCATTTCAAAATTCAACATATCCAAGCAGGTACTTACAAGACTTTGGTAGACACCACACAAGTAACACTGGATGACTAGCTTACATTAACTAACAAACAATGTTATTTGATAGGTCATTGCCTGTTACATTCCCAATGAAGTTCATTATGGTGGGAGGGTAAATATCATTGAAAGCCCTATTTTTGGACATTTAAACATGAAATGATCAGGATTCCAACCTATAACGTAGCTATTAGCCATTTTGTCAATGTCAACAAGCAATGCGCCCTATCTTGTGCACATTAGTTAAAACACACGAAATGCCCCCTGCGAGCAGCAATTATATTCCTTTTTATACTGGTAATATCCTAAATTAAGCATTTTTAGTTCAAGTTAATCACGTAGACCAAATTTAGTACAAGCAGCCCTCTCATATTTTCCACCAACATATCTAATGTTCAAGACTTCCAGATGTCATTCCAAATGAACCTAAAAGACTATCATACATGACCAGACATGTGTGCGGAGCTAACAATATCAGACACAGATTTGATACAAGTACAGCTCATCTGTAGACAAGTAATTTGATATCAGATAAAGTTCACCAATGCTCCGAGAGGACTACATCCACAAGAACCACAGCAAAATAGTGAAAAGAAAACATTAAAAGCAGAACATTAATTGAATGATGCCTTATATAAAGATAAATTAGGAGCAAACTGATTTGTCAGTCAAAATACTGATAACAGGTTATGTTCCATTGATGACACCAGTTTAGAAAAGGAAAAATAGTATTGTGTGATTACGCAAAAACATGCACCAACGAAGGTTGTGTGGAACAGTCAAGATACCCTTAACGCCAGGATATTAATAAAGAGATTTCGAAGGAGAAAAGGACAGTTCAAGTGCACCAGTAGCGGGACAATACCTTTCCGAATTGAATATTTTTGGTGAAGTTGATTGATGACAGTCAAGCTAAACTGCGCATATCGACTCCACCCATATGGCAAATTAGTTGAATCTGCAACATCTAAATACATGGATAAATGATCCACATTGTTCCCCTTTGGAAAAACCAGTATCCGCCTGCCACCACAATCACACAGAACTTCCATTAAATAATAAAAAAAATAGGCACTAAACATCACAAATAAGAAGAAGAGATCATTTTATCCAAAAAGCAGAAGAAAAAATGATCCACGTACCACTTGTAGCCTCCAACAACAAAAACATCGGAGTAAAGCTTCTTAGTATTAAACCTCGAAAAATTATCAATTGTCCATGTAAACCTAGCTGATGGTGGATCATCCACTGACTGTGCATCAACTGCCGTCGCTGTTTCTGCTTGTGCTACTACAAACAATTAACCGCGATCATAATAAAAGTCATAACTAAACAAATCCAAAATAAATTTCCATAATTCACAAACAAAAACCCGATTATCCGCGCACAAAAAACAAATCATGCATTAAGATCATACTTCAATCCTAAAAAAGATACGACCTTTACTGCCACATTTGCTCGGTAAAACGCATAAAAAACAATGAAAAGATATCAACTTCTCAGGAACCAAACAGAAAATCAAGTGCACCTTCCATAGGCTGAGGTCCCTCAGTAAATTCAGTGTGTGGGACCAACATCTCATCGTCTTCTTGTTGCTACAGAAAACAAAAGTCAATGTGAGAGCTTTGGATCTGTTAATCGAAACCCTAGAGAACTAACCACGGGCAACAAGGATTAGAAATCAAACACTTAAATTTAACAAAATTGAGAAAAACCAAACCCTGTTGATTCAAAATTGAAATTGAAGTGAAAAAGATAGGGAGAAAAAATAATGGTAAGATAGTGGGAGATTTAGTAGTTACGTCTAACGGAGGAGGAGTCATGAGAGTCATGAGTGGAAGATGATTGGTGACCGTCCGATCGAGGAATCGGAGAGAAGTGTAAAGTGAGAATTTGAGAGAGAAGGGGGGGGGAGAACTGAGAGGAAGGAAGATTGGTGTAGAAAAAGGGAGAGGGGAAGAGGGGTTTACTGTTCTGATTTCGAGAAAAGGGCAGTCTTGGGATTTTGTTATTATAACAATTAGTAATATTACTGATGTGTATTCGGGGGCAGACTGCACTTCTCCCTTTTATCAATTTTTATGAAATTTTTAAATTATTTTAATATATTATTATTGTTGTAAACACCAATATACTGAGACAAGAGTAAGAAACAATAAATATTTTTCAATAATTATAATCGCAAAACCCGATTCAAGATCAATCAAAAATAAAATTTGAGTTACATGCTAAGAGGGTCGACTCAAAAAAATTAATAATCAAAAACAATATTTTTTATCAAAATAAAATATTAAAATAATTAAATAAATTAATAATAGGGTTTTGATTGGATTACATATGAGTCATTTAAATTAGCAAGTTAAGCTGAGTTATTGAATTAACTAAATTTTATTTTTATTTTTTCAATCCAAACCACAGATAAACCAAGTTTCTAATTTACCCGTCAAGTTTGTCCAATTTTACAACAATGATTGCAATAATGTTATTATCTATCCTAAAACATTCATTAGAATAACATTAATAACCTTAATTGAAGTTTTTTTAAGATATATTTGAAATAAAATACCAGGATGCACAGCATTGTTATTGTATAGTATAATAATTAATTAAAGTTAAAAGTTCACACTAGGATGATTTTATTTTTTTATTTTTTCGTGTTAAAGTGTATTTAATGTTAAATTTGAGACTGTCAAATATGAACATTGTAATGATAAATTTGGAAGAAGAAAAAAAGCACTAGATTATTAGTGTAAAAGAATAATTTTCCAATAATTCACAAAAAATCTAACTTACCATATTTGTATTTACATGCACTGTTTTTTGTATTTATATTAAAAATTTCCAAGGTTTTTTTTATGAATTTATGGATATTGAATGCTATATAATCAAACACATTTCAGGAGGGAAGGTTGCAATAAATTACTAGAAAATTGTGAGTGAGGGGATTAATGGTGGATTATTTTAATTTTAATTCCACAGAAAAAGGATTGCCGGTAAAATTACAACATAATCAATCGAATGCTTTGGATGCATATTAGTTTAAAAATCTCCCCCATGGATGAATATAAACGGCTTGCAACTAGTCTGATGCTCACCCAAAACCCATGGGTTTAAAAATATATTATCTACAAAGATAATATCTCAAGGAAAACAACCCAGTCCAAGATATTACCAAGAACATAGTAAAGCATAGACATTTATCCATGGAGATTATCTCAAGGTGCCGAGACGCGAGTATTAAGAACCACATCCCTCAACCAGAACTCGTGGCAAATCATGACCCAACATCCTTTTAATGTTTGATTTTCGTACAAGACAGACTCTTAATCTCTCCTGTCTCTCGCAGTTCTTACTGTTGAAGCTAGCAGTTGTCTGTTCCGAACAGATAGTGTTGCACAGCATGAGAACCAGTTGGTCTGGGCTGATAGACTGGGATTATAGCAATAACACAGCCAGACATTGTGAACTGTGGTGACTGATGGAGTGGACCTAAACCTGTGACTGGGATTGGCTTAGAATGGTAAAACCAATACCACAAATCAATGCCACAGAGCACAAATAAAGCACAAGTGATCAGAATCTTGCTCGATGGAATTACAGTTTGATCAACATGGAGATGAATGCACACTTTCTTTGGCTAAATAGGATGTCTGCAGACTTTTAAATATGCATAAACTGAATGAAATGTCCAAGAGTTGAAAAATTCTAAAGAACCGGAGAAAAAGAAACGATCCTTCAAAGCAGCGCCAGCCATGTAATTCATTGGTAAATGACAGGAAACAGGCATGGTTTTTTTTTTTAGTTGTAGCTACTTTATAACACTGTGTAAATCAATCTAAAACCTTGAGATCAGGAAACACAAGAGAAGCCTCTTCCTTCGATAGCAGGGTCTGCAGATTTTGTAAAAACGAGAAGCCTCTTCATTAAGAGAAATTACATCATAATCCTT
>Ga0307517_10007389_pt1 | contig 16026 bp, 14 predicted proteins | sample 23_EM_MG_FD_194515 | JGI IMG/M metagenome (GOLD analysis project Ga0307517, IMG submission 194515) | Populus trichocarpa ectomycorrhiza microbial communities from riparian zone in the Pacific Northwest, United States - 23_EM | ecosystem: Host-associated > Plants > Roots > Unclassified | place... | reverse complement strand
TCAACGATCATTGTCGCTGAGACGGAGAGTAATGGGTGCCAAGGCCAAGGAAAGATGCTGTCGTGGAGTTCATATCTCTGCAGTAACAAAAACACCAAAAAGGAGAGCAGGATTATGTACAGCGTTGTGATGAATTTAGGTGTTGGTGGTGGGTGTGGGGGATGGAATTTAGACGACCGTGGAGACGGTGATGGTGGGGCCATCATCTTATTTTGGCCAGACTCTGAGGAATGGCGGTCAGTGGACTTGACCTTGGCGGATTGACCAGGATTCATCGATGCTGGAACTTTCCCGAAGCAGCAAGCAGTAAGCGCTTAAGTAGTAGGACCGTTGGATTAGGGACGTGGGACATGACGCGCTCAGTAAAAAGCGAAGTCGGACTTTATGTAACAAAAACGCCCTTGATGACTATTTGATGAATTTAGCTGACTGATGATATCTGCAGGGGGCCGGGTTTTTTGGAGTAAGAAGCTGAATGTGTTCACTTTGCTCCTGTCTGCGACCAATAATGAGAACATTGTAGACACAAACAACTTGTCAGATATTCCGTTTGGTAATCAACAAGTGAGAGTAGTCGTCAAGGGCGTTTTTGTTAAATAAAGTTCGACTAACGTCCGACTTCGCTTTTACTGAGCATGACGGCTGTTGTTCGAGGAGCGGACGTGGGAGTTTGCGAATTATGTAATTCTGGACTGCAAGTTCCTCAACCACCTCAATTTGTCCCTAGTCATCCCCACATCGCTCGACTCATTTTAGCCTCTGACTGGATCGAGACAAACATGTATTTGGAACCTTCGGGAAAAGTCACCTTGTAGCATGGATCTTGCCATTCAACTTCGTTCAGTTCATCGACCCCGTTATGCGCAGAATATGATCCGAGATCACTTTACCAACGTCGCATCTCCCATTGTTGTACCTTGTCAATGGATCTGGTACTTCCTCTGATACATCAACCAATTCCACTCCTCGTGAATGCATATACGGCCTACGCTTTGAACCTCCCGCACACTCAGCCATTATGCCATGTCCGCCAACTTGCACTCTCTCTTCCCACCGAACCCTTCCATGTTTACATTGTTGGAGACACTGACCTTTACCGTTTCTCCCCGGGATGACTCTAGCACCAACTTTGAAGCTGTCTCGACACTTTTCCAGGCCGTCGCTTCTACAATCATGCAGATACGCTCAAACGTCTCAGCCTGCAACACGCAAAGCCATCATCACCCTTCGCGTCGCAGGATGATCTCGACCCTTTTCTTCTCCTGGTATTGCCTTACCTCAAAACTCTCGATGTACAGCATCGTAGATCATATCTGTATAAACAAGGAATGACGTCAAGTGGAGGCCTGGATGCTGCCTAGGCATATATCTAGCATTCCAGCGGTACCCTGACGGCATTGTGCATACACCCTTCGCGACCTCGGTATACTACTGGATCTTCTTGGGCGGTGATCACCGGATAACAAGGAGAGGGGAGTACTGAAGAGTCTGACCGTCATCGTCCACGTCCCGAGTCCGCAGGTGCTGGACGTGCTGGTGGAGAAACTCCTGCAACTCGAGAGCCTGAATGTCAGCTCTGGGATTTGAGAACCAACGATAGCGCAGGTGCCCTGAGATGGACAGGCAATTTGACTCTTAAAGTACAGCTGTTTTTCGTGATTATTTTTTATTCTGTCCGATCTGACATTTTTCTTTCTCCTTGGTACCACTAGGACACCGAACCGTTTCTCCTCGAGATGAAGACACCCTTGTATTCGAGGTGGAGCTTGAGGTCCTTCTAAATCGATCGCGTGAGCACGACACGAGATACGGCAAAGGTGATTTTGTTCTCTGCTCCATCTGCTCCATTCTTTCACCCCTTTTGCGCTTCGCTTCCTCTTATTCAAGTTGGCCGCAGTCAACTTGGGCGACAGACACTCCACGTCTACCAGCACCATGGCCCACAGCTAACTACGACTCTAACCTCAAAGCACCTGGCGGAATCAGCTTGTGAAGTCCATGATGCCTCCAAGATAAGCAGTTGACTCCTCCCCACCCGATCCTCTTGCTAACACCACCCTCTCTATACAATTGACCCCATCAACTTGCACCACCTTTCCTCATTCAGCTCACTTGAGGTCAAGGCCTATGAATATTCAATAAACGAACATGCTGCCGTTTTGACTGACCGACGCTCCGTGAGTAAACAGCTAAATTTTTTATGTTGTATGACACCGACTAATATACATACTCTTTACCCAGATTACTGAACCTGAACGTGTCGCAAACATCCTATCCACAAACACCACCCTACTACCTGTTGCCTCAGTCTTTCGACGGCGCTCTCGAGACACTACCTAGTTGCCATCAAATACCTTAACTGCGATCTCGAACCCCGACAAAACATGGGGGTGATACTGAGAGGATAACGGTAATCCAGAGTGTAGTCATTTATATAGCATTAGCAAGTAGCAACCTTGTATTTGTCCTCGTTGCAATATTATTCATTTTCTATCTATCCTTTTGGAACAAAGGAAAGGAAAGTCCCCTGTGGTACACAAAAAATGAGTACGAAAACACCAGTTGGCCGTCAGGTGGAACAACTCGCGACAGCCAGTGGACCTGTTATTAGTCCGATTTGGACCTAGCTGCCAGCATCCGCCAGCCTGAAATCAAGTAGGAAAAATGTCGTGGACATGACGCACATCAAAGTTGGCATCCACATTCAGCCCAAAAAAGTGGTGTACGTAGCAAATTCTGGCCTTTCCCGCCTTTGCGCCGCTAGAAAAGATTCTGCCATCCAAATCGGTCTTCCGTGTCCGTCATCCATCGCATCGCATGCGCTTAATTCGCATCCGCCGTCGATCCCACTGCATAACGATAACCCTCAAAATTTACTTGTACCGGCGACACTCCCACTGAATGAGGAAAAAGTGGACAGCAGCCTTGGGATATAGATTGCAACATTCTTTCGAATCCATCAGAATCGACGTCTTGAGGTACTATTCCCAGAACGCGTCTCGCAGCTCGAAATATCACGCACGAAGAAGTGCGCTACGCCCTTGTCGGCGATGATGTCGCGCAAAGAGTAGGGCATCTGCGAGAAAGAATGACGAGGACGATAAGAAATCGGAGAAAAGACGCATGCTTGCTCACTTCGTAGTCATTCTGTTCATGAGCAGCATTAAACGGCTCGACGGCGCCCTCCGTCATACCCTCCGTTCGCTATGAAAAAGATACTTGATGGCCATTCTGATGATCGTGGTCAGATATAATACAAAGGAAGAAATAATAGTAAAAGACAACATCGCTACTTCCTCATACGCCGTCGAATACCTAGCTCCATTCAAGGACCCAGGTGTCACCTCCGAGATGAGCCAAAAGCACAGAATCAGACATGCCCGAGTTCAGGATACACACAAGTAGGATAGGGAGCTTGGAGATCAAGTCAGATGAAATAAGATGGACAGAAACTCAGCTGTGATCCGGTAGAGATACGACATTAAGGAATCCTCACTGGTAGACATCGACATCGATATAAAGCGTGCGCAGAATAAGTACTCACCTGGAGCTCAAACAGCTCCTGTGCCGCAGACGATTCAAAGTACTACCAAGGTCAAGGTCAAACGCCGTCAGCTACTCATCTCACGAAACAACAAAAGCGCCACCACCGACCTGAGGGTACGGCCCCAGGATCGTGCTCGAATTCAAATACCTCAACAGACCCAAATGAATCGCAAATGAACCTATCCACCAGGTGCGTTGAGACAACAGAACCCTGCGCATCGCGGGGGTCGGACATCCAATCGATTGGCATAGAGCCTAGAAACCAATGGGATGAGAAATGAATCAATCGATCTTCTTCTTGATCGTCCCGTCACCCACCAAAGGAATTTTGGAGATCGTAACGTTACAGTCCTCCTTGCAACTCGTGCAGCCCGTTTCGTCATGTCTGGGAACTTGGTTCGACATTTTGATTAGAAACGCCCCTCTGGAAGGAGTAGGTCCAATAACAGAACGCGCTCGAATTCGAGGGCGCAGGATTCCTCTTGCTGAAGCTCGACACCCCCCTTTCCCATCTCCTTCCTGCGAAGCCATATTGGATATCGTCGTCATTGTCGCGGGTACCACGACCGTGGCGGCCACTGGCGCTGCACCTTTCTGGGCCAGAGGTGATGTCGACTCCGCTTTCCGAGCCTCCCTCTATCGAACCTTCTTGCGGCGAGCCAACTTCCTGTATGATCCTACCTGCCTAGCCTTCGCGCTTACAGGTCCATCGACATCAAACAAACGTCTGCTCCCACCCGTAGAGGTAGTAAAGGCTATAGATGACGTGGCGGCACCAGCACCGTGCGCAGGAGCCCTCGCCGATCCAGACGGTGAGCCAACATAATCCCACCACGACAAAGATGAAGCCTGGGTGCAGGCTCGAGTTGCCGTGGAGATGACTTCGGCGGAGAAGAATGGTCGGTCTCCTCGGAAGCCGGTTGGGAGGTCGTTGAAGGTGGCGGAGAGGGGCGGGGCTCGTGGTCGAGGTTGATATGTCAGAGTTGGCTGGTGGTTATTGTGTTGATGGTGTTTATGCCATTGATGAGGCAATAAGGAAGGCACTTGTGATAACGCAGATGTGTCGACGTGGGTGTTGATGAACGACAGTCGATGTTGAAGATGGCGTCGTCATAGATAAGGTAGATTGATTGATAAAGGATGATGGGGCTGGACCGACGGCGGCGGTTAGCAGCGGACATGCGAAGACAGTGTCATGACAGTGGGACGGCATTGGTCAGCTGAGCCAACAGCAAGGAAGGTCTGATGGTAATGGTTGAGCGGTGCGCGGTGCTGCATGTTGTTGGTAGCCAAAAATAATTCGTAGGCTGAGGGAGGAGGCGGACACATGCTGCCAGAACGAAGGAGACGGGTGAGCGGCGTGTGGTCGTTGGGAGCCGAAACAATCATTGAGGGAGAATACGGGGAGGTGTTATTTGCTTCCTCGCCTACGGTACCTATCTGACGTAAGATGGCCGGGGCCTGGAATGAAAAATCTGAATTCAATAAAATACAGCACTAACCTTTTCTTGAAGTTTCTAGGAGGCGGACGAGGTGTGGGCGAGGGGAAGAGAGCAGTGCCAGTGCTTGAAGCTTGAAGCCCAGTGAAAATCGGCTCTGCAAGGTTCCGCGTGGTTCTGTGAATTTCGGCGGCGGAGGACAAAATCGGCGGTTTCCCGCCCGTATCTGCTATTCTCACGAATCCCTTTTCGAAGCAAACGCCTCCCTTGGACTTCGATTCGCAACGACGTCATCGACTTGGCGGACTCTTGCAAGATACGAAACATATATCGCGACTTCTCAACTCGTCCCCATTCCCCTCTTTCATTCCTTCCCCCACCATCTCCCCTAGCCCGCTTTCCGACACTTTCCCTGCACATCCTCTTCATTGCCCCACCCACCCAGCAAGCCTCGCCTGGACGCATTTGAGCACTGGTGACCACTATGTGAGGACCACGGCTCAATGGGAATGCGGATCATACTCGCTGTAAGTGTCGCTTCATTTGGAGGGCAGGTTGTTCGAAGTTCCTGCAATCTCACAGACGGTTTTTCCAGGAGGAATGTACCATCTGGTACTTGTACCTCGGTAGATCATTTTATGACTGCATTATTCCTCATACTGAGTGTTTCAGTCCATGTATGCGTTTATTTTCGGATCAATAGTATTCGTTGGGCTTTTCGATGGTGAGCAAGCTCCTATCTGACCCACTCGGGTTGCGTCTTTTTAATATTTGCTCCCAGGTTGGTTCCAGTTCCAGCGTTGGATGTGGGTCGCATTAGAGCAGCAGCAAAGATAGATACGGATGTGCGCACTCACACTGGTATGTTAATTTTACTGGCCATACGACCCTTCTTGCTAATTGCTTCGCGCCTACAGGCCTTATTCCGTGTCAATCCGCCTTGTTTTATTCTATTGAACGGTGAGTCGACTTCTTTATGTGCCGTCTCTGATATTTCCGTACACCTAGCGTCTGCCTGCGGTTCCATCTCCATTCGCTTTCCGATACCAGCCACCGATCTCGAACAACTCATTGCTCGAAGGGATGGGCAGGAAGATAGTGGAAACATCTGTGAGGTGGATCGGTTCTAGTGCTGGATGTGGGGGTCTTGGAACGAAGGGGCATCAGAAAGAGCAGATATAAGTATTTACAGAAAATTGTCTATTTTTATGCAGGAAATCCGAGCGATATAAAAATTTACAACATACTAAAAGGGGCAGATAACTGCAGATGAGGACACACTCCAACGGATAGACGCAGAAATTCGTCGTGAAAACCTCCGAATGACCATTTGCTGGTCAGAGATGGGCAAATAATCGCGGAAAAAAATCCGCAAAAGGGACAAAATCCCAAGTTGTCGGTGAGATTTGATGCTGCCCCTGATCTCCGATATCTGCAGAGATAGTGCAAAAATCTGCGGCTGAGCGCGGAGTTGATTTTCACTGGGCTTGAAGCTTGAAGATCTAGATCGACGTTGTGCGCTGTTGATGACTTGATCGGCGGACCAGGCAATTGCCAGCGACGTTCTTCAGTATATGGACTCGACAAACATGGGACTAAGGGCCTCCGCTCACTGACTCAAAAGAATATAAACACCGTATGTAGTTTGATGTGCTGAATCAATCACAAGGTCCACGTCAAGCTAACATTAGAGTCAATCACCGAGGCAGTGCCCGACCATAGGGACGCAATACTCCTACATAGACTGGATGTAAAATGTTTACAAATCCCCAGAAATTAAATGGAACTCTTGTTTCCCGTCAACTTTCAAACATTCCGCATTTTTCGTGGACCCTGAGCGCTTCGGACCTTGGGCACGTTCCAACACATTTAAGCGCTCGAAATTAGTAAGATGGACGCAGCAGATGTCGCTCCGTTCGCACCGTGATTTACTAACGGGGGCGATAGACATGACGCTTCCCCGTGTACCGCGGCGAAGCACAATGTCACAGAAATGCTGCACTATGCAATGGTTAATCAGTAGCTGGAATAGACGGATATGAGGCTTCCGCATACTGCGCCATAGAAAGGCTGTCCATGCCTTAATGCAGTGGGTGGTTGAGATCTGCTATAAGAATTCCATCGTCGATTTCGCCAATCCGTCCCCTACAATCCCCCAAGCTTTTGAAGTACAGTACTTGAGTTCTCGCAAACAATCCATCCCAACACAGTGTCACACATGCCATTCAATAATAGTTCAAAGGAGGATGAGGAAATATCAAGGTTTATATTACATTCTTGGTGGTGTCAAGACGAGAGCTCTGACTATCACCTATAGCTTCCCAAAGCCTGAGGCGCAGGGTTCAGAAACACAACCGTCAATTAGTCCAGATGCGTATGCCATTATGTCCCATTTAAGTGTTATTTCACTGTGTTAACGCACCATACAGTAAATGGTATATCACAGGTGAGGATGCCAATAACAAAGCCTTTTGCTATTCTCACGAGTTATTAGATATCGCTATTGAATGCATTCTGGACAATTCTGATCACTTCAACCCAACTATGATGGACATTGACTTTTTCACCTCTGAGAAGGAACAGGGAGAAATCTTGCATTTCGAGAAGGTGTCCTCACAGGAGTGGAAACATAATGTTGTTATTGCACTGTAAGTTGCTGCCATTGAAAATTATATTGCATTCATTAAATGAGTCCAATGCATACCAGGACAAATGAAGTCACATTGATTGCTAGATGGGATAAAACAGAAAATTTTGGAATTGCCCACCTAGTGAAAACTGAATTGGAAAGACAGAAAGAAAATGCAGGATTACACAACTGTAAGGATGTCACCTCAAAATTAATAGATAGCTTATAGCTGACATTTGAACTATCAGATTTTGTGCAAGATTTTGTGACTGAAGCAGAAGGCCTCACTTTGAGACTGTTATTCAAACTCTATATCATTCTGCCAAATGAGGATATAGATCATATGGTGCAACAGGGTGGTGGATATCTGTCAAAATCAAAAGAGAGTACGCATTACATAGTACATGCAAAGTCAAGATATTGTGCTGATTTGCGACTGCAGCTTTAATTGAAGTTCTGGCTCAAAGTGACCCTGAATTAGCACTTAACATGGTTCTTGAAATTCCAGACATTAATCCAAGCAAACCACATCTTCTAAATAGGATTGGACACATGTTTCTGGAATGCTTTTACAGAACAAGGAACAGAGGTGACATCAATAACTGTGTCCTGGCTTATGACTTAGCCATTCAGTTGTTGCCTGTCAATGACGCAAAATTAATGGATTTTCTCCATGACTTGGGGACTTCATTTCGGGAGCGGTATAATCTAACCGGCAATTTGGCAGATATTAATCAAGCAATTTCAAAGCTTGAAATTGTTGTCAAAGAAACAGTGAATGATCATAGATTCAATCCTGGTTGTGTGAGCAACCTTGGAAGTTCATTTTCACAGCGCTTCAAACACACAGGAGATCTTACCGACATTTCCAAAGCAATATTATTCCAGCAAAAGGTAGTTCAGCTCACTCCTGAGGGCCATGAACAAATGCCTGCCATTCTAAACAGCCTTGGAGTGTCTTTTCTGTGTCGCTTTGAATGCACAAGAGATCTCACTGACATTTCTGAAGCGATATCATCATATGAGAGAGCAGTTCAGCTCACTTCTGATGGATGTGCACACATGCCTTTTTGGCTGATAAACCTTGGAAATTCATTTATGCATCGCTTCAAATGCACAGGGGATCTCAATGATATTTCTGAAGCAATATCATCCCAGCAGAAAGCAGTTCAGCTCACTCCTGATGGCCATGCACACAGGCCTTTTTGGCTGAACAATCTTGCATTTTCATTGATGTGTCACTTTCAACACACAGGAGATCTTGCTGACATTTCCAAAGCAATATCATCCCAGAAGAAAGCAATTCAGCTCACTCCTGAGGGCCATGCACAGATGCCTAGTCACCTGAACAATCTTGGAAATTTGTTTATGCATCGATTTGAATGCACAGGAGATCTCACTGACATGTCAGAAGGGATATTATCTCATCAGAAAGCAGTTCAGTTGACTCCAGAGGGCCATGAAAACATACCTGCTTGGCTGAACAAGCTCAGAAATTTGTTTCTGCGTCGCTTTGAATGCACAGGAGATTGTACCAACATCTCTGAAGCAATATCATCCCTGCAAAAAGCAGTTCAGCTTACTCCTGAGGGCCATGCAGATATGCCTGGGTGGCTGAACAATCTTGGAGTTTTATTGATGTGTCGCTTTGAATACACAGGAAACCTCACTGACATCTCTGAAGGAATAGTGTCCCAGTATAAAGCAGTTCAGCTCACTCATGAAGGCCATGCAGATATGCCTGCTCGACTGAACAATCTTGGAAATTTGTTTATGTGTCGCTTCAAACAAAAAGGGGATCTTGCTGATATCTCTGAAGCAATATCATCCTACCAGAAAGCAGTTCAACTCACTCCTGAGGGCCATGCAGATATGTCTGGGTGGCTGAACAACCTTGGAGTTTCATTTATGTGTCGCTTTCAATGCACAGGAGATCTCAATGACATTTTTGAAGGAATGGTATTCCAGCATAAAGCAGTTCAGCTCACTCCTGAGGAACATGCAGATATGCCTGCTCGGCTGAAAAACCTTGGAAATTTGTTTTTGTGTCGCTTCAAACAAACAGGGGATCTTGTTGATATCTCTGAAGCAATTTTATCCCAGCAAAAAGCAGTTCAGCTCACTCCTGAGGGCCATACAGACATGCTTGCTCAGCTAAACACCCTTGGAAATTTGTTGATACATCGTTTTGAACAAACAGGAGATCTTACTGACATCTCCCAAGCAATATCATCTCAGAACAAAGCAGTTAAGCTCACTCCTGAGGGCCACACACACATGCCTGGTTATCTGAACAGTCTTGGAATTTTGTTTCTACGTCGCTTTGAATGCACTGGGGGTCTTTCTGACATCTTTGAAGCAATATTATTACAGCAAAAAGCAGTTCAGCTTATTTCAGAAGACCATCCAAATATGCCTGGCTGGTTGAGCAACCTTGGAGTTTCATTTATGTTTCGCTTTCGTCACACAGAAGATCTCACTGACATCTCAAAAGGGATGGTGTTCCAGCATAAAGCAGTTCAGCTCACTTCTGAGGGCCATGCAGATATGCCTACTTATTTGAACAACCTTGGAAATTTGTTTCTGTGTCGCTTCAAACAAACAAGGGATCTTGCTGATATCTCTGAAGCAATATCATCCTACCAAAAAGCAGTTCAGCTCACTTCTGAGGGCTGTGCAAACATGCCTGCTCAGCTAATTGCCCTTGGAAATTCATTTATGAATCGTTTTGAATGCACAAGAAATTTTGCTGACATCTCTGAAGCAATATCATGCCACCAGAAAGTAGTTCAGCTCACTTCTGAAGGCCATGTAGATATGCCTCATCGGCTAAACAACCTTGGCATTTCATTTATACATCGCTTTCAATGCACAGGAGATCTCACTGACATCTCCAAAGGGATAGAATTCCAGCATAAATCAGTTCAGCTTATTCATGAAGGCCATGCAGATATGCCTGCTCAGCTGAATGCTCTTGGACTTTCATTCCAAGCATATTTTAAACATACAGAAGATCTCACTGACATCTCTGAAGCAATATTATGCCACCAGAAAGCAGTTCAGCTCACTTCTGAAGGCCATGCAGATATGCCTCACTGGCTGAACAACCTTGGTATTGCATTTAGGTGTCGCTTTCAATGCACAAAAAATCTTGATGACATCTCTGAAGGAATAATGTCCCAGCATAAAGCAGTTCAGCTCACTCCTGAGGGCCACACAGATATGCCTAGTCACCTGAACAACCTTGGAACTTCATTTCAGTGTCGCTTCAAACACACAGGAGATCTCACTGATATCTCTGAAGCAATATTATACCAGCAGAAAGCAGTCCAGCTTACTCCCAGTGAGAGCCATACAGACATATCAGTTCAGCTAAACAACCTTGGAAATTCATTTCTGGGTCGTTTTGAACACACAGGAAATCTTGCTGATATTTCTGAAGCAATATCATTGCAGCAGAAAGCATTACAGCTCATTCCTAAAGGCCATATAGACATGCCTTTTCAGCTGCATGCCATTGGGATTTTGTTTCAAGAGCACTTCAAACACACAGGAGATCTCACAGACATCTCTGAAGCAATATCAAGCCACCAGAAAGCAGTTCATTTCACTTCTGAGGGCCATGCAGATATGCCTTATCGGCTGAATCAACTTGGAAATTCATTTCAAAAGTATTTTGGAAGCACTGGAAATCATATTGATATCTCAGAAGCAATTTTATCCCAGCAGAAAGCAATTCAGCTCACTGCTGAGGGCCATGCAAATATGCCTTATTGGCTGAATGATCTTGGAAATTCATTTCAAAAACGTTTTGAAAGCACAGGAAATTCTACTGATATCTCCAAAGCAATATCATTCCACCAGAAAGCAGTTCAGCTCACTCCTGAGGGCCATGCAGACATGCCTGGTTTCCTGGATAGCCTTGGAAATTCATTTGTGCATTGCTTTAAATACACAAGGGATCTTACCAAAATCTCAAAAGCAATATCATTCCACCAGAGAGCAGTTCAGCTCACTCCTGAGGGCCATACAAGCATGCCTTCCCGGCTAAACAACCTTGGATGTTCATTCCATAGACGCTTTGAATATACAAAAGATCTTGCTGACATCTCTGAAGCAATATCATTCCAGCATAAAGCAGTTCAACTCACTCCTGAGGGCCATGCAGATATGCCAGCTTGGCTGGGCAATCTTGGACATTCATTTGAAGTGCGCTTTGAGCACACAAAAGATCCAGCAGATATTCATAAAGCCATTTCCAATTACCAACATTCTGCTACTGTCTCTGGGCCTCCTTCAATTCGACTTGAAGGGGCCAGGCGATGGGGTCACTGTGCTCTGAAATCAGATCAATTAATAGATGCATATCATACTGCTATTCACCTTATTTCCCTTGTTGCAGGTCTGGAACAAACTATCCAGAAGCGTTATACCAATCTCATTGATATTTCTAAACTATCAGCTTCTGCTGCAGCCACTGCATTTAGTTATGAGAAACATGATTTGGCTTTAGAGTGGCTTGAACAAGGTCGTTGCCTTGTGTGGAGGCAGCTTAATGATCTTCGTACACCTTTAGATGACCTTTGTGTGCATAATTCAGCATTAGCTGGTGATCTTTTGCGAGTTTCAAGAGCCCTAGAGAATGCAGGCTCCCGAGCAGAGGCAGCCCCATTTACAGCTGAAACTAGTATGATGGAGAAGATATCAATACAAGATCAGGCAAGCACCCATATTAAACTAGCAAAAGAATGGGATCAGCTTCTTACAAAAGTTCGTGCTTTACCCACCTTTGAAGACTTCCTCAGACCAGTATCATGTTCAACTTTACTAAAGCATCTTCCTGATTCTGGACCTGTGGTTGTCATCAATGTGCACAAGAACTGCTCTGATGCGCTTGCACTCCTGTCTGGTGCTGAAAAGCCTCTTCATATTCCTCTTTATGGATTTTCCTATGAAAAAGCAGATAAACTCCATCATGACTTAAAGAATCACCTCTTCAACTCTGGAGTCTGGATGCATAGATCTGAGCCTAATACCCGTGGATTGCATTATAAAAACCCTCCTGTCATCAAAGATATTCTAGCACAATTATGGACTTTTGTGGTCAAGCCTATCCTCAATGCTCTTGGGTATTCTGTAAGTACTTTGCATACTTTTAATCCAGTTTAAAGCTAATCTCTGTACTTACTCAAAGGCACCTCCATCCAAGATATTACATATTTGGTGGTGTGTAACTGGGCCTCTGGCATTCCTTCCAATCCATGCAGCAGGAATATATGAGGCAACACAATCTACTCCAGGAACCTACTCTACTCTCTCTGATTTTGCAGTTTCATCTTACACTCCCACTGTCAGGGCACTTGTTGAAAAAGTACAGAGTTCTCAGAAAATCAACCAAAAGAAAATGGGACTTTTGATGATCAGCCAACCAGACACACCAATGTTGCGTGCTATCCCAGGAACAACAGTTGAAATTCAGGCAATAGAACGGGTGCTGGCCAATCACAATGTCCAACATTTATGCCTGGAAAGTGCCAATGCTACAGTTAATCAAGTGAAAACAAAAATGAATGCTTATAGCTGCATTCATTTTGCCTGTCATGCCACTCAGAATACCACTAAACCCCTCCAAAGTGGGTTCTATCTTTATGATGGACAACTTGAGCTTTCAGAAATCATCAAAGAACAATTGATAGAAGTAGATCTTGCCTTTTTATCTGCATGTCAAACCTCTACTGGTGATGAACAACTTTCTGAAGAAGCTGTTCATTTGGCTGGAGGAATGTTAGCAGCTGGATACAAGGGTGTGGTAGCAACTATGTGGTCTATTGAGGATCGCTATGGGCCAGGAATTGCAGAAGATTTTTATCAACATCTTATAAGTCATCATGGAGTAAATGACAAAAAAGGCTTAGAAGGGTTGAGTAGTGATGGTGCTGCACATGCACTTCATTATGCCATACAGCAGGTCCGAAAGATGCTTGATAATTCTGAATCATCATTACTGACTTGGGTTCCATATGTACATTTCGGTCTCTAGTTTCACTTGTTATGTTAATTTAAAGTTGTTCTTTGAGGATCATTTTGGCCAGAAACCCAGGTTTTCTCCAAAGAAAGTCAGAAATTGAAACTTTGTCTCATTGTCTGGACCACCAAGCTGTGTTTTCTTTCTAGCAGCAAGCATTCATTATGAATTCTTATGATATTTTTGTAAATGCTTCTATATTGTTTGAACTCTTGTTTGTATTTTTATTCTGATTTTCATGTGAAAAAGCACTAGGAAGCTAAAAGTGGTCATTTTGACAAGTCATCTAATGCCAATAAAAAATGGTAAAGTTATCTGAGTTCAAGTTATCTTAGAGATAAGATATAATAAGAATGAGATTAGCTTTGCTAATCTTGTACTATATAGTGTCTTAAAGGTATAGTAGACAAAAGAAGTAGTGACACAATCAATTATATTGATTAATATCACAAGTAGCAATCAAATAGGTGAGAAAAAGTCTATTTTAACCCAATTAAAATCTGGTTTCTTAGCTCTCAAGTTTAGTGGCTCTGTAAGTAGTGATTGTCAGGGGTTTTCAAACCTGTGTGGGTTGTGGGTAGGGTATGCTGGGGTAGGGGTATGGGTTAGCCTTTGTCAATCCTCTACATATCTGAACCCCTTGTGTGGGTTGGCAGTTTACCCACCAAGTTGATGGTGGGTTTTTGTGGCAGAGTTTAAATCACAATCAACAGTTGATCTCATTTTCCACCACTCCTACAACATCCCTTTGGACTCAATGAACACAGGGGGACATGTTGAAAGGTAAGTAATGTGTTTGAAACCCTCCTACTACACATGTGCTAACTTCTTTTATTCTTTTTAAGTTCCTCCACATGCAAACTCACTGCCACCTGGCTTTTCCCCTCCAATGATGGATGTAGGCCATCTACATTAATGTTGATGGATTTGAGTGGGCATACCACTGCATATGGGTTGGGGGCAAGTAGAAAACAAGAGGGGAGACCCATGGTTTGGGAGATCCACAAGGTATGCAAGGAGATGAACCACCGTCAGTTTGCCTCCCTTTGTCTACTCCCTCTGCTCCTACTAACACTGAAAACATGTCAGGACATGCACTGCCCACTTATGTGCCCAACACAACATACAGCTTCCCACAATGCCAATGCTCACCTGACCTTCAACAATGGCACTGGTATCTGTCACCCAAGCTCTCCCATCCATTCATGTGCATACCAGCGCAGATACTCACAACTGCATGAATTCAGCTGATGAGGAGATGATTGGTGTACCCCCACAAATGCTCACCAAGCCCAGCCAGACAGCTTTGACCATGGCAACCCTGCATTGGTGTTGATAGCCAGCATGAACATGACAACAACTTGTCCAAGCAACAATATGAGTGCAGATGCAAATAATGCCTGCTTGCATACCAATGATGACAATGTGCTGGCATGGTCATTAAAGAGTGTGATCTTTGCTATAGGGTGAAAAGGGCAAATGCAAGCAGATCTGGAACAAGCCAAAACCCACAAACACCAACACCAAATCAACATCAATCTCAAAAACACAAAACACATGTTCTATAGTGTGAGGGGAAGACTTCTGGGGTATGCACAGAATAGATCTTGCAGGGACTTCAAATCTAAGGTTTGTAACTATTTGATAGAGTTGCAATAAAGGTTTATTGCTTGTAAAACAAAGTGCATGCACTATTGTAATATGTGTTTATATGGGACTTCAAAAATGTATCAAAGATACAACAGACAACATATGAGAATCACAAGTGCAAGCACTTTGATTATGAAACGACGATGAGTACAAGTGCGTGCATGAATGATCGAAGACTACACCTACATCTAGTGAGTCTGTACGTGACGTGAGGCCGGCACCTGCATCTAGTGTGCCTATGAGAACAAAAGACTAGCCTATTAAGCTAAAGTCTTGAAATGTAACGAGACAGACAAAACGCAAGCGTTCGGGACTTTAATCACAATTTGTGACTACAACTCTAACTGTTTTCTGATCACACGAAAAGCTTGTGCTTTATAGTATCAACACTACACTTCAACAGCTAGAGTTTATTAACACTGTGTGCCCGGCTTTGCAGGGCAATTCACTACTGTACCATATAGTTTACGAGCATATTTATACTGTTTACGAGCCAAGACTTTTACAAATGAACGTGAAATAAAATGGTAAACATGAAATAAGATGGAACAGAAACGGAGAAACAGGAACAATACAAAACGGTTATTGCGAGCATAGTTCATCAGGAAACGGCCACCTAGCTCTGGCTGTCTTTAGATGCTTTAGCTGTCCTAGGGCATCCTGAGACATCCCAAGATATCCTAGGATGTCCTAGGATGTCCTAGAGCAGCTAAAGCATCTAAAGACAGCCAGAGCTA
>Ga0307517_10007388_pt1 | contig 16028 bp, 17 predicted proteins | sample 23_EM_MG_FD_194515 | JGI IMG/M metagenome (GOLD analysis project Ga0307517, IMG submission 194515) | Populus trichocarpa ectomycorrhiza microbial communities from riparian zone in the Pacific Northwest, United States - 23_EM | ecosystem: Host-associated > Plants > Roots > Unclassified | place... | reverse complement strand
ATATATATATATATATATATATATATATATATATAGCAGAGTTGAGTTTTACGGAAAGAAAATGAGTGAAAAAAAATGTTGAATCATGTTGTATAAAATTGGTTCATGTTATTATTTAAATTTAGGAATCATTTTTATTAAATCAGATTTCTATGTTTGGTCCAACATCATTACCAAACAATTCATAAATATAAATGAAAATACTGACGAAAACACTTATATCGGTAAATTACAATGAAATCTACTAATGAAATATTTCTTCGCTATGTCCCTCGATGTACACTGACGGTAATTTTTCATTGGTATATACCAAGAGAATTACAATGAAAAAATAATGAATAGAAAAAAATGATGTCATTGTTACAAATAGTATTACCGATAAAATAAACTTATCACTAATATCCATCAGTAAATCCCTTGGTGATATTTAAGTTATGACCTGACAAGTAATCCCCCTCTTTTCTTTCCCCATTTCTTCTTTTTCTTTCATTTTCTCTGCAAATATCAACAAAACCTCTTATTTTATCACAAATCAAACTCTTATTACCACAAATTCAGTCACCTCAATACACGGTCTGTTAGCATCTTTGTTCTAGTTCAATTTGTTTTTAGGATTCCTCACATCAAGTAAGCAAAAATACCCTTTTTTTAACTCATTTTTAAAATGTTATTTTTTTTTTGCATTTTGATATAGTATATGTAGTTTGTTTGTGTGTTTACTTGTTTTATAACTTTTCCCGTAAAAATTTATTGTATGAATATATAATTTGTACATGTTAGGGTTTGTTTGAGATTTTAAGAAATTGTATTTGTTTGTAATTTGATGAAATTGATTTCAATTTTGTGACTTAAGTGTTTTATAATGAAATAAATAATGGCTTATTTAATAGGTACATTTTATATTTTATCAATTTTATTGTTAAGTTGAAGGTTTCGGTAAATATAAAGGAATTTGAATTTTTATAGAAAATTGATAATGATTTAAGGGTACTATTAAAATTGATTGAACAAGTTTGAGTTAAATCAATGATAGCTAATTTATTTAATTCACATAAAAAAAAAGGAATTGATATTATCATCCTCCAACTTGACAAATGTCTATTATATTAGATTTTTTTCATGAAGACATCATGTATTTTTTTTCTTTGGTCTAACCTTCAGGTAGAGTATTAGAAGAAAATTTTGACTCTAGATTATAATTTTCTAGATATAAATTTGAATTCTAAAAGTGATGATTCACAAGCTAGAGCAGAAAATTAAAAAGTTAAATTGGATTTGAATAATATAAAATTGGATCAAAGTGATGATGATCACCTAAAAGCTGAAGATATATGACTCTAACAAATGCTTCTTTAAAAAATGTTTTGTTTGAGTTAGAATCTCTCGTAACTAATATACCAAACCAATCAATTATTGAGGATGTTTCCTTACTTAGTATCGAGTCATTCAGAAAATTACCACATCGTCACACATGTATTATAAACCTATATGTGAACCCAAACTTTCTATTAAAGTAAAAATCTCATGAATTTTTATATATCTAATCATCATTTATCTAAATCAAATGTGTCATTTGTAAATCAATTATCTATTGTATATATTTCTAAAAGTATACGAGAAGTCTTAGCTAACTCAAGATGGAAAACAACTATGAATAAAGAGATAAAATCCTTGCAAAAAAAATAATGGAATATGAGAACTCGTTAATCCTTCACAAGGAAACAAACTCGTTGGATGTCAATGAATTTATATGGTAAAGTACAAGCTAGTGGCACTATTGAATGCTTTAAATCAATATTGGTGGTGAAAGGTTACAATCAAATCTACATGATCGATTGTACAAACACTCGCACATATAGCTGAAGTCAACACAGTTCTTATTATTATTAGTTGCAAACTTAGATTGGTTATTATAATAATTCAATGTGAAAAACATCTTTATGCATTGTGAATTGTCCAAAAAAGTCCTTATGAATCTCCCACTAAGGTGTATGATACTTATAAGGCATAATTAGAAGGTATGTATGTTAAAGAAATCATTGTATAGATTAAAACAATATATGAGAGCATGATTTGGAATATTCATAAAATATATGATAGCTTTTGGTATCGTTAGAGAAATTTAGATCACATATTATTTCTAAAAAATATCATGGTAAAATTACTACACTTATTGAAGTTGTAGTTGATATGATAGTTATGGGAAATGATCTTAAAGATAGAAATGGCTTACAAGATTACTTGGTCAAGGATTTTAGAATGAAAGATTTATGTCATTTGAAATATTTTCTTGGAAACTAAGTGTTTTGATCTCATTAAATAATCATTTTGTCTCAAAAAATAAATATGTTTTGGATCTTTTACAAAAGATTGGTATGTCAACATGTAAAGTAGTTGATACACTAATTGAAAAAAGTTTAAAGTTATATGTTGAGTCCAATCATATATTGGCTGATAAAGAAAGATACTAAAGGTTTGTAATGATATTGATGTACTTATTTTATATGAGACTAAATTTAGCTTACATATTGAGTATTGTTAGTCAAATTATGTGTAATTTAGGCGTATGAATGCAGTTATATGCATTTTATGATAATTGAAAGTTGCACTTGGAAAGAAAATTTTGTTCACTAAAAATACAAATTATCAAGGCACAAATACATATATTCACCACCTAGCATTATGACTGCACATTATGGGTAGTAATTTCTTATATACAGGCATGGATCTTTATAGAAGTCTAGATAGAATCTTACGCTAGACAAACTACTGCTGAATATCTTTTGGTTTAGTTGTTTTGTGTATGAGTTTTTCCACTACTTATGTAAAGACTATTTTTTAACCCGATTACCATTGTTTTAATCATAATGCGGTTTCATTTATAAAATCTTGATTATTATATAAAAAATAAAGCATGGATTAATATACTAATGCTGACTAGGCTTGAGCGGTAGATAATAGGTAGTCTATTTCTAATTACTTTATTTGTGTAGGTGATAATCTTATTGAATGGAAAAGCAAGAAACAAGATGTCATTGCTCACTCAAGTGCAAAGCTAAATTCAAATATAAGGCTTTTTGACCGTGTGAAGCATTATGGTTAAAAATTCTATTGCAAGATTTGCAGTATCCGTTGAGGCAACCGATTTGACTATATTATAACAATAAAACAATATGTGATATTGCTTATAACTTAATTCAACATGATCATATGAAACATGATAGATGGATTTTCATTAACAAAAAGCTAAATAAAAAAAAAGTATAAATCTGAGACTTAATTGACCGATATTCTTATCGAATTTTAAATCGGGTGTTTTTTAAGATTTTAATTAAACAAGTTCCGGTATATGTACATTTAGGCACCAACTCGAGAGGAGTGTTGAGATTTTTTAATTTCATGTATAGCGATTTAGAGTTAATTTTCTAATTGTTAGGTTATTGATTGAAAGTATAACTAGTTTCTTAATTTTACTTAGTTAATATTGCATGTATATTGTTACTTTCAGTATTTAGACCTCCGTACTTAGCTATTAATAGCTAAAGTCTTCTAGGATTTAATGTATTTCAACTTACACAGGAGTATGATTGCATTAAGCGAGTGATGTGGAATGAGATAGACACGGATGATAAAGGTACGAGCCAGCCATTTTTATTTTTATTTTTATTTTTTTCTCACTTTCAATGGAAGCGATTCTCCTCGTTTCACATGGGCTTAACCACCAACTTGAATGTGGCGTGTCTTTTCCCGCGCTTTTCCTTGTTTAACGGGTAACTTTCTCCTTACACCAAAGTGTACACAAACACCAAAAGTACGACTAATTTCTCCTTGATTGGAGTCTTTTAGTACTGCAAATATCCCTTCAAATTAACGAAGATTATCGTAGTAGCATAGGTGCACAATTCTTGAATTCAATGGCTAGCTATATAGCAGCAAAACTTGAAGGGAAATAGTCAAAAAATAATAATATATAGACGCCGAAATTTCTATGCTTCTGACTTTGGGTATCTATTTATGACGTCTCTCTTGGTAGCCAAATTGCACCTCTCTCATTAGTTTTTTCTTTACTTCGTTGGTCTAAATTTCAAAGCTTGTCTTGTGCTGCATGCATGAAAATGGCCCCACCTTCCTCTCAGGTAAGCTTTACGGTGAAACGGCAAGAGCCTCGGCTGATTCTGCCTGCGAAACCAACACCAAGTGAAGTAAAACAACTCTCTGATTTAGATGATCAGGAAGGCCTTCGTTTCCATATGCCTTTTATAGCATTCTTTCGTAATACTAATAAGAAAGGTGGGAATGGGACCTACCCTGACCCTGTGAAGGTCATTAGAGATGCACTAGCTCATGCACTGGTGTGTTACTATCCATTAGCTGGTAGGCTCAAGGAAGGGGACAGCAGGAAGCTTATGGTGGATTGTACAGGGGAATTAGGGGTCTTGTTTATTGAAGCTGATGCAGACATCACCCTTGAACATCTTGGAGATGCAATTCAGCCACCTTGTCCTTACCTTGAACATTTTCTTTATGATATTCCAGGTTCATCAGGTATCATCGGGTGCCCTTTGATGCTGATTCAGGTCAGTACGTACATATAATTAGCATTTTTTTATTATTTTTTTCAAAGCATTTCTCTAAATGGGAATGCAACTAGAGTAGCTAGTAAAAGTACCGCATTTAAATTAAGATTTCAAGTTCAAATCCCAAACTTGCTTCTTTTAATCTAAGTCTTAGATTTGGAGATCGTTTAAGTATATATCATCTGATTTATTAAACAATTTAGTGATACAAAAAAATGGGGAGGATCCTTGGAAGGTTTATTGGGTTTTGTACTACATAAAAGAACAACGTTATCAACGTAAAGACAAATTAATCAGCTCATCAGATGGTCAGATAATTATCATTAACATTGAAAAAACAATTATCTTTGTTGTTCTAGGTGACCAGACTGACCTGTGGTGGATTCATCGTTGCAGCACGAGTGAATCACACCATGACTGATGCACTTGGGATATTCTATTTCTTGAACACAATTGGAGAAATAGCAAGAGGTGCCAATGAACCATCTTATCGCCCTGTATGGAAACGAGAGATCTTAAATGCACGAGACCCTCCTCGAGTAACATGCGTCCACCATGAGTATGACACCACTGTTGGCACCGAGGCAACCATGGACACCCACGCCGACTTGATCGATAAATCCTTCTTCTTTGGCTTCCAAGAGATCGATTGCATTAGAAAACACCTTCCATCTCACCTTCAATCAAGTTCCACGTTTGAGGTACTCATAGCTTGTATATGGAAATGTCGCACAATTGCAATTGAGCACAATCCTAACGAGATGCTTCGTGTATCATACATGGTCGGCGCGGGCGGTAAGCGAGGCATAAAACTGCCTCCTGGATACTATGGTAATGCATATGCCATGCCGTCTGCAATTTCCAAAGCTGAACTAGTGTGTAAGAACCCATTAGGTTATGCACTTGAGCTGGTCAGAAAGATTAAGACCCAAATGTCAGAAGAGTATATTCGGTCAGTAGCGGACTACATGGTAATCAAGGGACGACCTCATTATTCAACAGCTGGGCACTTCATAGTCGCAGATTCATCGCGTGTTCCATTTAGAGAAATTGATTTTGGGTGGGGAAAACCTGTGTACGCTGGTGTAGCTAAAGCAGCTCCAAACACGAGTTTCTGTGTGCGGTTCAAAAAGAGCACAGGAGAGGATGGGATTCTGATACAAATGTCTTTGCCATTGCAAGCCATGGATAAGTTTCAAAAGGAGTTAGCAAAATTTACTGGGGAACGGCCTATGCATGTTTCAGGTGACAAGAAGCATACAATCTTCAAATCCATGCTCTGAGGTGATTGCAAGTGACAGAATGTTTATTAAGAAATAAAACGTGATATCCAGACTGCAATCTAGATGGAGATAGAAACGTATTTTTGTAAACATAAATTTCAAATCCAAAAACTGATGATAGCAGAAGTTTATGATAAGAATTTACTTAATAAATCTCACATGATAATAATTTATCCATCATATGAGTGTGCAATGTCAAGAGTGTTGTGCATTTCTAAACTTGTCAATGCTGCTACGTACCAGGATAGAGCACATACCACACGGCTGCCGCCCAAGAACAACTGCATGGAAAAAACTGCCCAGTATTCTATGCCTGGATTGACGACCAGGGAGACACCAATACTTTAAATTATGATGTCCATTTGAGGACCATAGGATTTGGTCGAGCTCATAATTTGCATTTTTTCCAAATCGATTGTCGCCTAGAGAATCGTTTTAAATCAATGTTAAATTGGAATGTAAAGTTTCAGTCAGGGTGCTCATATGGTACCCAACAGCTTCTCCATCTTTGAGAATCACAGTACTGTGGAAATCCACATCGGCAAGGACCTCATAGTACCTGCAGGGTTCAAGCTAATCAGTCCAAACATTTACTGATTACAAAGAGATCATGGTAAGTAAGTATTTTGGTGTTTTTTTATAATTAAATAATGATATTCTTTCTGGAGATAAACAAGTTGAAATGAATAACATCAATCACAAATGGAATGGATCCGATAATTAAATTTTCATGAGAGAGACCTCTTAGAAAAGTCGTTAAGGATAAATATAATTACAATTAGAAATTGCGTTGTTCTCTTAAGTTAATTTTCTTTCTTGTTATCGAAATAAAATAAGAAAATATAGAAAAAATTAAAGTTCCTTCTTTGAAGCAAGTTTCAAATCTAATTTAGCACTACTATTTGTTAAAAAAAATTCTCTAATTGCATTACCAGTTAATCATTTTTTGAATAATAATAATAATAAATCCTAGAAAAGTCAGAAGAACCATTAAATATGTTAAAAATACAAAAAGATTTATCAATTTAGGTAGAACTAAATTGTTATGATCATCCGTATAATATATGATGCAGTCTTTTCATACCAATTCACATTAGCCAAACCAATATTTGATTGATTTCCTTCATATACTAAATGATTTTAATACATCAGGCAGAACCAAGCATCTCTCATACTATCTCAGTGAACATTACAGCAAGCAACACCATTTACAATAGCCTGCATTTAAATACCACAGCTTCTTTCTTTTTATGGAGAATTTGTAGGGGACAGACTTCTACAAGCATCTCCACCAATGCACCATACTCGACTTCGACTTGGTGTTGCAATTGCCGAGCTTGTTCTGGCTTCGCTGTATGAGAGTTCCTGATCAGAAATATGACTGGCATTGGATTCGCGATACTTTCCATCCACGTTATTCATCTCATCGATGATGAGTGAGTGTCGGACATGTAGCACATGAACTGGAGTCTCCACATACCCTGATGAATTTATTCCTGGAAAGCAACATGTGGCCGCAGGAGAACTGGGATTGGTCAATGAATCTTCTTGCATAACGTCTGCTATCCTAGACAGAATGCTGAATGCCACGTTTCCAAGAACCCGTGAATATGCTTCCAAGATTGCATGTCCCACGTCCTACAGAAATAGCAACCACAATCATACACTTTTTTTCCAGCCAAAAAGTGATTTTTCCAATCAAAAGGTCTAAAATGGAGCTCACCTTGCCATATTGGACTTTTGTAGAATCAAGAAATGTTTGAGGAAGGTTTGGATATCTGCTCTTTAGCAGCTGTAGAAGGGATTCCGCACTGTCCAACAGTGACTCCATCTTGTCAAACTCTGACACTGGGTCCTTAACAAAGGACCATGATGTTCGAACTGGAGATCTACCACTGACTTGTGCAGTAACCCTCTCTTTCCATGCAAATATGGCAGCTTCTAACTTGTTAACAGCCTCAAGAGCACTGTGTTCTGATTTTAAATCAAGAGAATTGAGCATTTCCTCAGCTGTGTTTGAATCTGCAGTCAACACCTTGTACAGTTCCTCACCAAGGTTTGCCTTTCCAGACTGTAAGAAGGACAACAGAAGTTATAGCAAATGCCACTAGGATGGCAGCATTCAAAAACTAAATCTGCAACTCTCTCATTTTCCATTGTATTGTCAAATTCATCAGTCACAGTGGAAAACCTGAACTATCCCTGAACAAGGTATGTGTCAAAGGTTGACTAGCTCAAAACAGAATTCCCACGTGAACATGTTCATGTTTCCTTTTACTTCATGTTTCTAAGCCATTCATAGCATGATCAAAAAACCAAAAATAACAAGCCTGGATAAGTAGATTTAGTGACAAAACTGACAGTAGCAGGTTTTCTTCTGCTAAAATGAGCTGAAATTAAATTCGGATAGGATCTGTTTTCATTTTCCACCAACTGAAGGTTTCTTCAAGCTTAAATTTCACTTATTATGAAATAGATAGACCAATCTTACCTTTGGTAGTGCATCCTTGATAATAGTCGGCACAGGCATTTCAAGCAAAACAGTTTCATTGACAGATTTGGCAGCCTTGAATACTTGATACACCACCTTACTCTGATTGAGTAATTTCTTTCTTCCTGAGTCAGAAAGCCCAGTTGTTGGTACTTGTGGCAATGGGAGCCACCACCTCTTGCTCTGCTTTGCACTCTTGGTTCTTCCTTCTGCCCGGCTGCCTACTTCTGAGTACCAAAACTCAGTATTCACCATTGCATCTAGTGTGTCCTGTCAGAAATTGAAAATTCAATGCAACTAGCATGAATATTAACTCTGCAAATGAATCTCAATTTTAGGAATTAAGAGATCACCTACAATAAGCATAGAGTCCAACTTCTGAAGTGCTGGAAGATTCACATGGATGTCTGCACGGGCTTTTGGTGTCATTATCTGCTTCAATATCAAGGGATAATTATATACCTCACCAGATAATAAAAAACATTATTTTATTCTTCAAAGTTCCAAAATGACAAAGAATACCTCTAGCATCCGACCATTGGCACAATTTTGCTTAGCAGGAACTAACTCAACCATGTAGTTTGTAGGAGAAAGCAACCAGTCCATTTCTCTTTGCCATTTGGTCTTTCTTTCTTCAGGCAATGGCTCCAATTTCCATAGCTCCCCGAAAACTGTGGCTACAACACATTTAAAGCATTTAAAGAGTTAATTAATGAAAAAATAAATGATGCACAGAACATGATCCAAGAATTAGGAAAGTTCGACAAAAGTGAAAGCCTGATTAAGTGAAACCAAAAATCATTAAGTGAATTTTGGTGCTAGAACTTAAGACTGTATCCATTCACTTTATGTTTACATAAAACAGCATTATTGCATCTTTCTTTCTTTTTTTCACTGATTTGAGGACTTCAATGAATAAAATCCCCATTTTAATCTGCAATTTTTCCATATATATCTCCTTAATGCAAACATAACTCCTTATTTCCCAATAAAGTACATTAGTCAATCACAATTGTAACACATAGAGAGATGGCATGCTTAAACATTAACAGGTCATAGGGAAACAGGATCATGTGAAAAAAAAAATTCATAAAATGATAAGGATTACAGAGAGCAACCAAAGCATAACTAGCTCATGGTTGAACAAAAGGAGATTCATTATACCTGCAAGATTTGTTATAGCATTAGATAATGCCAATGCTGTGCTGAGGCCACTTTGCCCTCCTGTGATATCTTCACCTAGTAACAGTTTTGCAAATTTTTCTTTCATTGTCTCCACATCTGAATATTGAATGGAGTAACACGGTTTCTCTTTATCATAAAAATGTTGAGGGCTTCGAGCAAGCTCCCAATCATTCAAACCATGTTCATCCTTCTTCATTGTCAACCATTTAGATGAAAATGATCCAAAAGCATCTTTGCTGGAAGAACAGCTTGAACAACCATCATCATCGAAGGAGTCACTTACGCAACCCTCTCCTCTACTTGTCCCGCTTTCGTTTTCATAAGACTGGTTGTTTATAATGCAACTCTCAAGGCCATTATATGTCATTATCCCTGAAATCCATTTTACAATATAGTTTTTCCATTAAAATGCATGGATCAATAAGAAAAGCATAGAACTGAAGTGAAGCATAAAAGATCGACACTTTTGGTGGGTTGCACAAGCTTGTTGGTTTTGGACACGTTAATAATGCACCCAACAACAAATAATTCAAATAAGGTAAACTCTTGTTGAAATATGAATTCCTTCGTACAAAGGATAACATTATTGTAAAAGTTTTTTACTACTTTACAGAAATAAACAAATTGCACAGGCCTCATCATGGGATTTTTTATACATCCAAACATGTAATCAACATAGATAATGCCCAGAATTTTTAGCACGAGTAAATTCCATTTACAAGATTAATATTAAGATCCAAAAACTGGATCATTTCTTCAAGGCGTAGTAGAATCCAAATAAGGCTTCAATAAATCATGGTGACACATTTATATATCAGGCTTTAACCAAAGTCAAGTCTCTTATCAGAAGTCACACATGAAATTCTGATACTGCTACTAGTTCTGCCAAGCTATTCCATTTTTATTTTGGCATAATTCAAAGGGCTTAACTACTAACCACATTTTGTGACTGTTAACTGCACTCGATACCAAACAAGTGGCTATGCTAAAAATCAAGTGGTATGCTAAAATAATGAATCATATATCTCTTTCTCAACCACTAAGATCTAGTAGCAATAAACCTTGAATTCTAGGCATACGAGTGTGGCAGGTAAGTTGTCAAATTTGTCTGTTTCTGACAATATAGGTTTCAGCACACGCAGATCCAAGTGCTTTTTATATTGATTATCATCCCTAATTTTTAGTCTTCCCTTAGATACAAGTCAAGGGTTCAGCCTCCACCAGCCAGGTGTCAGAACTTTGTCGGTATGACTAAGAAATGTATCAGCTACATGATTTGGTGGCCGTACTTGATGCTTGATAATGTTTACCTTTTCATCAATGAACCACAAGTGAATTATAATATGGTAATGCATGTGCTTTGAGCATTATAAAGACTGCTATTTTGTTCATCAATAACAATTGTCATCATAAACATGTGAACATATGGATGATACATTAAGAAAAGAAGCAGGCAAGAAGAGTGTACCTCTTGTGCATGCCATTCTGAAAAAAGAAAAGAAAGAAAAAATACGTTGAACTTTTGGCTTGATCTCATATTGTAACAAGTTTTAGCTTAAAACGATTTTGTAAGAATGGTGATTGGAAATAAATTGGAAATGAGGAAATCATTTCTCAAATTAGGTTTTTCAAATTTTACTGACAGTAAAGATGCCAGAAGCTTCCTATGTTATCATTACATGGACCACGGCAAAAAGGAAATTTCACAGAAATCATTTGAATGAGACCCCAATGGACAATTAGATCCAAACTGCTTTTCTTTCAACAAAAAATCAAGAATAAGAGGACATGCTCTTGATAGCTACCTGTCATAGTGCAGACCAAAATATGGAGGATTGGTGGACCGGGTTCACAGGAGATCCAAAAACATATCATGTACCATAAGACACATACATGTACAAATATTCAAAAACCAAGGGAAAAGAGAAGAAGAAGAGGTGGAGGAGGAGGAGGAGGAGGAGGAGGAGGATTCCCATGTGGATGCAGATCCAAGTAGAAATTAAACCAATTTTTTCAAGAAAGTGATGTAGACTAGTAGACAAGGACATTGGCGTGTCCCCCACCAAGTTGCTTCATTGTCTCCTTCGGTGGGGATGGCAGTTCTAATCACATAAACGAGTATCCTATTAAGGGTCCACAATTTGTATCAATCAAAGCAGTAATACTCGTAATAATAAGCAGCAGCACATTTGGTTAGAGCCCAGTCCCATAGAGGCATGGAGTGATATCTCATCTTCCCACTTCTTTTTACAATATCTATGATTATTGTACACTTTAAAACCAATATTCCTAAACCATCTGACATCCCAAGAAAGGTTAAGAACACAAACCCTAAAAGTTCAAATTATGAGATAAAATCCCCCATGTGGTTTTGCACATGATATGGACCATTAAATAGGTCCCACTTCATACCAAGAAATCCACTCTTTAGCCACAGATTATGTTTCTTTTTCTAGTGAAATTAAAACAGAAAAAGGAAAATCCAACGGTAGAATGTAATAGTAATGGTCGAAAAAATCAATTTTTGAAACGTGTATACCGTGTTATCTGCTTCTAACCTATGGACAAGAGCATCACTTCTCTTCTACAGGCATCATAAATGTTCTGCTCAAAATTAAATAGAAACACCATTGATGCATGTAGAAAGCCATCGATCGATCTATCAAGCTTTAAAGGACTGGTGGGGTCTGCTACCTTTATGGGACCCCTTCATTTCTGATAAAAACCCTATCTCTTTATTTTAAATTTTATACCAACCATCATCGACAACAATAAAGACCCAAAACCAAAACCCAAAAATATAACCATAGAAAGGAAACAAAATAAACAGCCTCATTGACTGGTTCATTAAGCTAAAACGTGAACCATGTTCTTCAAGTCTGGTCCATGTCTATGCCCTCTTGATTGATATTATTTTGTTTTCAAGTATTTCTCTCCGTGTGGTGGGTAATGTCACAAACGTGCATAACAAACAAAAGTGGAAGCTAATTAATCTTAAAGTTCAACATGATTTAAATGACAAAAAAAAAAGTGCACAAATCAAGGATAATCAAATTTTTAAGCACTGCTAGTGCTAGTGTTACCAGCTAAAAATACTACTGAAAACAATAAGTAAATCTTACTCTCTTGTTTATCAAAGTCGAGACTAATCTCTCTGTCCCTGGTGCAGCAAGCGAGCCTTCTTCTCAAGATCATCATTTCTTCTTGCTGTAACTTTTCTTTTTCTTTTCTTTCTCTTATCCCTATGGATGAAACTGAACTTTCCTTTCTGGCTGGCCGGGATGCAAAATCAACAACCCTTTTAAAAAGTGCTCAAGATGATCAAGGACCCAATCCAAAAAGCTTCAAACAAGGCCCTACCCCTGCATCAATAAACAACAAATACCATACTCATACTGTAACATTTTCACAGACATTTGTGCTCGAGAGAAGTGATTGTGTTTAGTGGGCTTAATGACCCACTTTCATTCATCAACTAGTACTATGAAGATGCCGACTTTTACTTTTTATAAATAAATAAACAATAGATGCCGATCTTTACAATGCGTAGACTAGATTAGATTATGATTTATTAAAAAACTTAGGGAGGTGGGAAATGCAAGTATAAATAGAAATTCTTAAGAAAATGCTAATTAATTAATTCATTGTAATAAATGTAATTTTCATTTATGTTGATAGCATGAGTGATGTTCTTACAGTCTTTAGTTTTAAACATATGTAAACTCTTTTCTTTTCTTGGACAACTTTTGTTTAGCGTATGCCTTTTGGCATTGTAATTTCTAAAACAGTTTTGAAATTCAAAAAAGAGAAGAGAAAGCAAAGATCCCCTTTTTTTCTCTTCTTCTTTGTTTCTTCCTTTTATTTCACAAGAAACAAAACGAAGCCTCAGTTGTTGTGTTTGGACTGTTAGGTAGAGAGTAAAATGGATGGTGAGGTTTTTTTTTAAAAAAAAAAAAAACAAAACAAAAGAAGGAAAGGGAGAAAAATAAAAAGTTTCAACTTTTAAATGAATCCTGGATGCAATAGAGCTTGAAGAGTAAAGTAGCGATGATTATGTAATCTTTTTTGGTTTGGCAGTCAAAAAGTCGAAGAAAATAAGACAAACTGCCATGTATGACTTAAGATAGATTCCTTGCACTGTTACCAGTTGCATCTTAAACAGAAAGTGTCCCAAAAGTATATGGGCATAGCAAACCGAAAGACCCAACACCAAATCCAAATCCAAATCCAAATCAAGGTTCAGTTCAAATCTTCAGATTACCATCTGGGACGCACTTTTTATATACCTCTGGCTCTTACATATAAAACCAACTCCAGAGAAGAGCAAAAAGGGTTTCCTTCAAAATCCCAGATTGTGAACCAAACAATGCCTTAGATGAAACAAGAAGATAAGCCACCACAAAATACAGGACGAGGTAGATATATAAAAGGATTAAAAAAGAATTCTTAAAGATTTTACCACCACAAAAACGAATGGCTTTGAAAAGGAGAAGATGAAAGAGAAGTGAAGGGTTGGTAGAGAAACGTACCTCCGTGAAGGTTTCAAGAGCAATATTCTTGTGGAAGAGAGCAGCTAGAAGCAATTCTTCAGAGCTTGTTCCACGGGAGGCTTCTTTCTTGAAAATATGAGTAGCATTACAGTAATATGAGAGTAACTTCACTTAAAATATGCACCCACCAAGGATGTTGCACATGCTAGTATTTGTAAGACCCCAATCCAGAACAGTTGGGCATGCAGCTATCACTATGTGACTCTTGACTTCAAAACCAGGGCAGGATAAGGAACAATGGAGACTGAAGCATTTAATTAAATAGTAACGAGAGGAGGGGAGAAAGGGGGAGGGGGTAGCAAGGGCTACTTTTTACTCTGCAGTTTTGCACTGCAGCCAGGCAGCTCCTTTCCTTCCTCCAGTGACCAGACGCGTCCTTCATTGATTGATTGAAGATAAGTGGGACCTGTAAATTGCAATTTCCTACGACTACCATCCCCTGATTTCGACAACACCAACATTAATTGACAATAAGCGGTGTGTTAGGCAAGGATTTGATTTCTAGGGAAATTTTTTTATTTTTTATTTGTATTTAATTTTTAAAAATATTTTCATTTGTGTTTTCTATTTAAAATCAAATATTTAAATTGATAATTTTATTTTTTATGTAATTTATAAATAATTATTAATTATGATTCTTTTCCTTTTCAAAATAGATCCCAGAGTATTTTTTGAATTAGAGTTTTTATAGAGTGAATATATTTTATAGCACCTTATGTTGTTTATACTTTTTTATTTTTCATGTGTAATTTTTTTTTATTCACGTGGGGTGTTCGGTCCAGCTTGCGCGCACCTTGACTAATTCTCATGTACCCTAAAGTTAACAATCATGTAAGTTTCTAGTGGTCATCAATATTAGCAACCTCAGGGCTCGAACCTCAGATTACAGGGGAAGTAAACCTTTTGATCCCAAACTCTTACCACTTGACATTTTATGTGTAATTTTTATATACATAGGTGTGTATCATTATGTCAATCTAGATTATAATTCCCTTTTATTCTTAAGAATTCTACTTCAATCAAGTTTATTATTATTAAACTTGTAGATTTTAAAGGGTTCAGACTTCAGAGTTATTTTCTTTTACAACGACTAATGACATTAATAATTTTTTATTTTTTTTCTTAATTATTTTACCTTTAAGGATTTTTTTTGAAATACTATTAGGTATGTGAGGTTTTGGGAGAAAAAAAAGTTAGGGAAGGCATGGAGTGAGCAAATGCCTTTTGAAATTTTGGAAAATTGTAGGATTGATATTGAGAAATTTAATTATGAGGAACCAAAGTGAAGCTTTATTGAATCTTTAGCTGGAGCTAAAATATAGTTTAACCTTCATAATAGAATGCCATCTGTGGGGGTTATTTTTGTTTATTTTTTTTATTTACCACTACTGTTTTTCTTTTCTTTTTTATTTATTTATTATCCAATAAATAGCAACCAACTAGTTGTGGACCCCGTTATGTTACGGACTTAATTTGTTTTACATAAAAAATGATATTTAGATACTCCAAAAGTATTTTAAAAAAAATATTTTGCAACTCAGGTTATGAATTCAACTAGATCAAATAAGTTGGTTTTATTTTAATTAGATGATAAAAAATAAAGAACGACAATATATAAACCAAATAAAAAAAATCTCGATAGAGCTTCAAACAACATGAGAGAATGGTATGTTTTAGATGCCGAGAGGCGCTACTCTAACTACCCGAAAAGCATAGATGTCACCCACGCACTGAAGAGTGTGTCACACAAGCTTATACCTTTTTATTTTTATTTTTTATATTTAATTAAATATCAAATTATTTCGGAATTAACCCAATCATAACAAAAAATATATATATATATATATATATATATATATATATATATATATATATATATATATATATAAAAAAAAAAAAAAAAAAAAAAAAAAACAAAACACGCAAGATTTTATAAAAAAAC
>Ga0307517_10007387_pt1 | contig 16029 bp, 14 predicted proteins | sample 23_EM_MG_FD_194515 | JGI IMG/M metagenome (GOLD analysis project Ga0307517, IMG submission 194515) | Populus trichocarpa ectomycorrhiza microbial communities from riparian zone in the Pacific Northwest, United States - 23_EM | ecosystem: Host-associated > Plants > Roots > Unclassified | place... | reverse complement strand
AAATTGTCCAGAAAAGAATTGGTACTTTTGGAGGATCAACTTCCTTGCTTTGCTGGCTTTTGAGCTTCTTCAGTTGGGATAGGCACATTCATTGCCTAGAAGTGTTACATGAGGGGCATGTGAAAAATTTTCAGGCGTCCTGTTATTGTTGATTGTAAAGCTGTAAGTAGAAAGTAGAGAGTGCGTACCAATCTCCTGAATTGAAGATTATAGAGCATCTGGATGTATCTCTGCTTGGCTAGTTTCTGCTCCTTGTTGAGCTGCCTCCAGAAACTATACATGTTACCCATGTTCAACAATTTCTTTGCATAGATCTTCCATGTATAGCTGCAAAACAAAGCGAATAATGATTCGGTTAGTAAACATAAGGGAAGGAACAAAATTGAGGATGTTGTATGTCGCAAGTGTACTTACCATTCGTTTATCCGTTTCAACCCTTCTGCCGCAAACTTATTCCAGTATCCTGGATCCACCTTGCACTTCTCAAAGAAATCGGCGATAATGTTGCTCGACTCATCTCCATTTTGGGGATCAATATGGAATCCTGAGATCCCGTCAACGATTATTTCAGCTGGGCCTCCTTGGTTGGTTGCAAAGGTGGGCAATCCGCAGTTCATAGCCTCGATGACTGTGAGTCCAAATGCTTCATAGAGAGCTGGCTGCACGAAAGCTCCCTTTGTATCAGCGATACAACGGTACAGTTCTCCATTGCGATTTCTATCAGTCTGAGCTGCTATCCATCGGAACTGACCGTTGAGTCGGTACTTCTTTATCAATCCATGCATCTTTGTTATTTCAGCCATTTCTTCTCTGTCTTTAGATTTGTTTGGATCAAAGAATCCACCAACTATAACAAGATTAACTAAGCCTCTCAGTCTCTTGTTCTTCCCATACCACTCGGTTAGTCCAGTAAGGTTCTTCACTGTATCGAGCCTTGCCATCGAGAAGATAATAGGCTTCTTCTTGTCCTCTAAATATCCACTGTTGTTCAAATAATTTCAGATAAGATGCTGGGTAGTTCTAGTGATTCTTAATGACGATCTTAAGTAAATGATCTCTGAGTACTTACATGTGTTCATCATTGACCACTTTGCTATACAACAATTCTTCAATGGCAGGATGAAACTTTGTGAATCGACTTTGTTTCTCCGTGTATGGGAAATAGACAGATTGATCAGCCCCAGGTGCAGCAATGTTGAACTTCGGATCAAAGACGTCGATGCCAGATACGACTCTGCAGAGCCCTGGCAGTGTGAATGAAGCATGGCTCTCATACTGCCCAGGTCTATCTTTGCTGCAAACAATATAACATGGTTTTTAATACATTTTTATGGTTTAATGGAGAATTTTTCAGAGATGCGTGGATAATTTTCTTACCTTCCTGCAATCTCCTGATATGTACTTGCTATGATGAAATCGGTTGCATTCATGGCAATTGTATCAGCCATAAATTGGCATGAGAAGTGGTACTTAGGGTCTAATTCCTTCCACTTGACATCTGAATTTTCGTACTTCGTCTTCTCCAAAGCATGTGCAATAGTTGCCTGAGTTATCCCAAGTTTACTAGCCATGAGAGTTGCTGCTAAATTCCCATCAGTGTAGTTTCCGATGATGAGATCCGGCTTTCTTTGCATGAGGTCTAGGAGCTTGGTTATAACATCCTGATATAAAAACAGACGAGTACATTCAATAATGACAGGAACCCCCAGAAGATGAATGAATTATCTGATAGTTCAAAACATGCCTGAGTAAACTTCTCGAGATAGGGATAGACATCGAAACGAGAAACCCACTGGCGGAGGACCTTATTTTCTATGCTGAATGGCACCCTAAGGATGTTTGAATGCTTGGTGCCATTAATCGATTCCAATTCCTGGTTGCACTTTGTTCCCCGAGCTTCAGGAATGAGTCGCGTGACCTGTTTAGGCAAGAACATGATTAGACAAACTCCTGAAACCCTGATTATTTAGTCATTCCTTGTGAGGTTAATGAACTTACCACAACAATTTGAGGTTTTATGTTAAGTCCTTGTTGCTCAATCCTAAGCAGCAATTCATCTTCCAAGGCTTTAACTTGGTCTAGAATGTAGACCACCTGTTTAGAGTAGTAGCGCAGGTTTGTGATCGAGAATAGCAAGTATCAGTAGGCTTGTTTTTACAGCATCAGGGAATTGAAATTCATACCTGTCCACCAGTATCTGGCAAACCGAGGACATCTGCTTGACCAAAGTAACCGTGAGGAGAGAAAATTACAACATTGAATACAGTTGGCAGCCTGCTAAAAAAATTCTCCATGTTCAATGGATCCGGTGCTTGGAGAACTTCTGAGAGACATCTCATCGTCTCCTTCACTCTCTCTGCAGTATTACCCCATCCCTTCTCGAAGCCCCACGCTTTGAAGCTGCGAAACAAAGAGCATCAATTTCCAGGGTCTGATAATGTGAAATATCAGTGTCTGATGACAAAAATGTTCACCTTGTCTCAAAATTCTGATATTGGGTGTCCTTCGGAAGTCCCGAGAGGTAAGCTTCAGCAACTATCAGTGCCATCCGAAGCTTTCTGACAGAGCTAAGGGTCTCATTTATCATTAGTTTCTGCAAATTCAGAGGCATCAGAAATCATATATACAAGGACTTGAAACTTTCTGTATAGAAAATGAAGTTGTTTCGTTCATACTTCTCCTTCATGATTCAGAGATAGCAAGTAATCCACCAGAGGCTGAGCACTCTCCAGGCGGCCGCTTAGCTTTGAAGTTGCAAACTTAGAAACAAAACCAAGTCCATTTCCAATGGAAGAAGATAAGGTCAAGTGAGGCACAGAGAAATCAAATGCTCCGAAATCGACTTCCAATGCATTAGCATCCTTTGCCCTGCAAAGACAACAGGTTTTTGAGTAGAAAAACTCGGTCAAATACTGAAGACTAAACAGAAGTGTATAGACTATAGCGTACCAGTTCTCATCATATATCATTTCCTTGAATTTCAAGTAGTCTGTAGCAGTGATGCCCTCAACCGAAAGATCAGCAGAGTTCACCTTCACAAATTCCCAGAATCCAGGGCTTGGTCTAATGGATAAAGCTACATAAGGTGGATTAACAACTGCTTCCTGCAAATCATAGGAGTAATTATATTACACTAATTTCAAAAGTTCCAAGGATAAAAAATGAAACCCATGTAAACTAAAAGGATGAAATTGCCTTTTACCAATAAAGAAATGACCAGAATACAAACCTGAATAGAAAACCAAATGTCACCTAGTAAACCTTGCAGGACCCTGGTTCTTTCAACCTGATCATCTATAACATTCTCCATTTCATCAAGTAATTGCTGAAGCTTCATTGTTCTCCTTCCCTTTTCTATGTACTTGGCAAAACATCTCTTCATGTGGTACCTGCTTTGTTTCAAGGCTTCTGGCATGTTGTCAGCTATAGAGTCAGACCTCTTCAAGGTTGCCATTTGTAGTAACGCTCTGTTTTTTGACCACAACACGAGTTTTGAAGGTAAGAAAATGGTCACAGAATGTTTTTGATCAACTCTTGTTTAGAATAACCAATTTATAGAGCGATGGTACGTGTTTGATTGGTGCATGAAAATGGGTTTGCTTTGGTTGTAATCAAGTGATTGGCTGATAGATTTTGTTCTCAGGGTAAAGGATGCTTAAAGGCGGGTGCAAGAGGAGGAAAAGAAAAAGAAAGGAATTTTAAGAGCTTCGAAGAGATTCTTGGTTACTAAAAAAGGCTATCACTCAAAGCAATGCTCAATATTCTTTCCTTTCCGTGCTCGCAAGGAAGAACTAGGGAAAGAATAGGTGAAGGCCCCAGCACAAATCTGCCACTTTCACCTCAACTCTTTGTTTTTCTTTTAGATTAAATCTCTCACCAGATCAAGAAAAATGACAATTTACTTCTTTATTAACTTCAAATTTCTCAAATGCGTGATTATTATCATCAAACAAAACAAAAGACACAAAAACAACAAGAAACAAGGGACACGTCTCTCTATTTTTCTGTTGCTTGTTCGAAAGCTAGGAAAATGATGTTGTAGCTTCTGAACCATGCTAACTTCCGGTTTGGATCCATATTCAAGCTCGAGACCTTCTAGTTAGGTAACTCTTGACTCATTCCAAAATTAGTGGTAGGGAACAAAAAATGGATACATTGGACCACAAGTCTTAATATTTGGCAATTGCATGCACACGAAACTAGCTTTTTGCTTATGTTGGAAAGAAATAGGGTTTGGTATTTTTTGGATTTTGCTACAAAGCAAAAGCAAAACGATAACGGAGAGGAAAAGAAAAGGTTCGGTTTTGCAAGCATATATATATATATATATATATATTTTGCTTTTTTTTTATAAAATAAAAAAAAAATTTGATATTTTCTAGAAAAGGATGAATTACAATTATATGCATAAAAAAAAAAAGGAAAACTAATTAATAATTTGAGTTGTTTGGGGACTAATTCGAAACGACCCAAACTCTCCTAAGATCCACTCATTTGTTGGGTTTGGGCACGGTCCAGCCCAAGCAGCCCGAAATCGAACTCTATTCTGCCTATACGTCAGTACACGTGGCAGAAGCCCACTTGCTCTAGGGTTTTAGAAACAGCAGCAAACCCTCCCTTCCTTCACCTTTATAAACCCCTCTTCCCAAGCCAATTCCTCATTCTTCTAAACCATAAGCGTCTCTGTAGACTTTCCAATTTCTTATCTTCTGATTTGCCTGCTCGGCTTCGAATATTTTCTTTCTTAGGTCAATTAAGTTATTTTTCAATGCTTCATCTACTGGTTTCCAGCGGTTTTTACAGCATAAGCGTTGCGTATGAGCTGACGCTATATGTTATTTTCCGTTTCTGCAAAACCCATTTAGGAGTTCATTAGATTTTTACACTATGCCCTCTGTTGTATGCATATTTGGAGATGTTTTATGATTTTTTTTTATTTTGATTTTAAAAAAAAATTAGTAAGGCGGAGATGGAGGTGATGATTATTTCCCCAGATGATCGAAGGTGAACAAACTGAGCGATTTTTCTCTTTCGAGAGATCCAAGCCAGATTTCTGATCCATCTTCAACTTGATTTTTTTTTATTTATTTTTTTTATAAAAAAAATTTACTTTTGATAATGTTAAATGATAGAGTTTGGAGAAAAATTAGTGGAATTGAAGAGATGGAGATGATGATTATTTCCCCAAATGATCGAAGCTGAATAAACTGAGCGATTTTTCTCTTTTGAGAACCAAGCCAGGATTCTGATCCATCGTCCTGATTTATTTGAAATTAAAAAAATAAAAAAAATTTACTTTTGATAATGTTAAATGATAGAGTTTGGAGAAACATTAATGGAATTGAAGCGATGGAGATGATGATTATTTCCCCAAATGATCGAAGCTGAATAAACTGAGCGATTTTCTCTTTTGAGAACCAAGCCAGGATTCTGATCCATCGTCCTGATTTATTTAAAATTAAAAAAATCTCAACCGCTTTCAGTTTTTTAATTTTAGATACATTATTATTGGTGTTAATTAGGTTCCACAGCTGCTGAAATCTCGACTTAATAACAATTTCCCTGTTAGTTGAAGGTGAATACTTGATATGATAAACATGGCTCTGGATTGCAGTTTGATAAGAAATCTTCCAACTGAATGAACATTAAAAGAAAAAAGAAATTCAGAAAAGAATTATTTTTTTATATAATTTTGAATAATTTTAATGTTCATAAAAAATATTTTAAAAAACAGCTATAAATTTACATGGAAAATACTTGACTTAACCATGGAAGATGCTTGACTTAACCAATGATATGGTTAAAGTTAGAATTTGAATGTTCAATTAGAAAACCTAAATTGACCTGATGATGAATAAGTCGACATCTAGTAACTTGAATGAAAGTACAAGAATCATATTCTACAGCCAACAATGGCAGAAACCTGATAGCAGAAAAGATGAAGGTGGCTCATGCAAATGCTTCCCAGGTGAAAACTACTTGTGGTGGCTAAAACATGATGAATGAAGGAGAGAACGTTAACAAGTGCGTTAAATGATCTTTCTGGTATCCAAAATTACATGCATTATTTAGTTCTCATGGCCAAGATAGTTTGACTTGAGAGAGAATTGATAGTTACAGTACAATAGGAAATACAATCAATCAGGGTTTTCTTATAGCTGATCCTCCATTGAACTGCTAGTTTCCACCTCTCTATGACCCTTTTTGTCTTGCCAGAAAACATCAGCTCAGAACCATTTTTCCCTTTCTGCAGATCACTGGCTTCTAAGAAAGCACGTGCCTCACCACCGGAAGCGCACAGCAGCTTCCCGAGCTCTGTAGGCTTGTCAAAATTCTCGATTTTGTTGATGGTGGATAACAGCAAGCTGTCTTCTTCAATTACTGTCGGCAAATTACTCAAAATCAGGGCGCAGTTCTTTGATATCCATTTCAAGACAGATATCTCATTGTATACCGAAAGTCGAGAGCCAGAGTAAACCAGGTGACTGATGGATCTCCTCTGATTTGGCGGGGTTGCCCATAAACGCAAAGCAGACAATAAGGCAAAAGATGGCTTCCCGTCTTGGTGGATATACATCGATACCTTGGGCCATGAAATGAAGGAATACATGCTAGGTTCCAAGGGAATAAAAACTTTGTCATTTGGATTTTCATTAAGGAGAAACCCGTAGTGTTCAAGAAGCTCCAAATTTGTGTATGTTCCATAGCCTAGGAGAACCTGCAGAACAAAAGGCACAGTAAAGAAGAAAAGAATAGCAGCCAACAGCTCTGCATCTATGAAACTACACAAACAACAAAAGCTGTAATTTAATATTGTGACAGGCATGATACAATTCTAGACAGAGGCATGAAACAAGATATAACAAATCATTGACAATTGAACAAAGTTTACACATGTAATCTAATTCACAAGGAGCTCGTAATACCTGAGTTCCCTTCTTGTAATTTTTCCTGGCATAAAAGCAATATGCAGCCATGTTTTCATCGAAGCCACCATCTGTCAAACGCTCCAAACCTATATCTGGTTGATCTCCAATAAAGTCATCTGTGGTTTCCCCATTTGACAAAGAAGAATCTTCCAAAGAAGAGGCATTCATCCAATGCACCACGTTTTCAAGGTCATTTGACTCCTCTCCAGGAGCAGCATAATTAAACAAGTCTCCAACTGGACATAAACACCCAGCTTCATCCCATGGTATGTGCAATGCCCGTGAGGATATCTAGAAATGGGATCAAGTTGAAAGTCTTCAATTCCAAAAACATTAAGGCATGGGTAGAAACAACCAAGCACAAGACAGAATATACACAAGCTAAATGAATCCACATGAAATCCTTGTAGGATAACTTACAAGCCTGCAATCATACACAGTACAAGTGATCACTCACAAGAAACAAATGTACTGTACTTAAAGAAAGATTGAATATCTAAGGTATCGCTTCTGGCCAATGCAAATGTCATTCTATTCTGTCACCTTCATGGACCATTTACTCGCACACAGGTGCTGGAATCTGCCAGGAAGTCTAATTTTTCTAACCATGTACACTGATGAAAAAACAGCATTGATGTATGAAAACACAATGATTCATATAGTTTCAATTACTTTCAATGGAAGAGGTAAAAGTATCTCACAGTTGCTGAGGCCCAAATCCAAGCCCTGAATGTGAGAAGTTGTGGTTTAAGCTTAAGGGCATCCATCAGTGAATTAGCTTCTTTCCACTCTGATTTCGCCTTCGACACAGCCTTTTCTGCAGTCCAGATAGCATCATCCACCTAACAATAACTCCAGATATCTCAGATATCATTCCTATCTCAAAAACCAGAACTCATTGATATCAAACCTAACCAACAATCAAAAAGAAGAAAATCAGATACTGAACTTGCAAAGCTTGCATTTCAAACTCACTGAAACTTGCTAGCACGTCATAACTGCGTGGCAGATGCATCAAGTAAGGGTACCACCATGAACTCTTCCCTTTACCCATTTCGTATAACAAACACACAGCCAATATCTGCATTTCATTCTTTCCAAGTCAGAACCTCAGCAACCTCAAATTCAAATAAAACCATCAAATTCTACACTAATCAAAGAATCACTCCAACAATTAGTCCTCTCAGTATCACACAAATCAATACAGTGAAGTCAAGAGCTCAAAAACAATCAAAAAGGAATTAAAGAAATGAAATTTTTAACAATCAAAAGCCAAAGTTCCTATCTTTTATCTCTACAAACAAAATATTAACCAAAATACTCACAAATAAATGAAAGAATAATAAAAGAAAAACTCGAAAAACCATACCTGGGTTGGGGAGAGAGAAGAGTAGGTATTATTATTGACAAAAGAACAAAGTTTCTCATCTTTCAATAAACTATCTCTTGTGATCAAAACAGATTTTGGAACTCTAAGTACCAACTCTCCTTTCTTTAAATCCCTAACAGCAGCTAAACCTCTCCTGCACCCAAAACCCAATTCCAAAAATTATCAACAGATACAGATAACAGCATAAACAGTGCATGTCAGAGTTGTGTAGTGTGTGCGTGTGTGTGTGTGTACTTACCCTCCTGCATCAGGGAAGTGAGAGACAGTGAGGGAATGGCCTAAACAAGAAGTGGGGCTTTGAGGGTGAAGAGAAAGGTTCGTGGTGCAATCTGAGATTCCAAGGTTTGCTGCCCATTTTAGAAATCTTTCAAAACCTTCGTCTTGCCCTGCATCTTCCATCTCTTTCTTTGTTTGTCTGCTGTTTCTCCGCAAGACAGTGAAGGATGCCCATATACGAGAATTTAGAATAGAGTAAATCATTGTTTAGTCCTTGTTCTTTAAGATATATTATAACTTAGTCCTTCGACATAATTTTCATTGTGTTTAGTCACAAATAAGCCTTCTTGAAATTCGTTAAGCCTCCTTCATTTTCTTTTCCTACTAATTCTTTCCATAAAAAAATATTGTAGCTTAATTTCATTGTTTTTCTTTGTGAGAATGTTGATACCCTTACATCCAAAAAATAATTAAAAAAATGAAATAGAATAGGTATGTAAGGGCATGTGATAGTAAGAAAAAATAGAGAAATGGAATAGACATTGGTTTGTCTATTATTTTCATTGGACTGAAAGAGAGTTTGCAACTACAACCCAATGTCTCATCATAATTTCTCTGAAAAATTGCTGGTCAGCCTCTTATCTTGTCAGGTATGTTACGTGTTCTTAGTAATTAGATTATGGTTAAAAAATTATTTCAATCCAATAATTTAAATTATTAGATAAAATTTTAGATATGATTTATATTATTCTCTAACACACTTCCTCAAGTGAAAGAGTCATTTGGACTTGAAACTTGCATAGACCTACATTACCTTGTGCTTAATTTTTATCAAAATAATAGGAATGGTGAGATTCGAACTCGTGACTGCTTAGTCATCAAGGCTCTGATACCATGTCAAAGAACTATCCCAACCTAATAGCTTAAGCTATTAGGTGAGGTTCCAAGATATAATTTATATTATTCTATAACATTGTATAAATAAACTCCGGGTGTTTTGGAATTGTAGTAACGGTTATAATTTTAAGTGTTTTTTATTTATAAATATATTAAAATAATTTTTTTATTTTTTAAAAATTATTTTTGATATCAGCATATTAAAACGATCTGAAAATATATTTAAAAAATTATTTTAAACAAAAACTAAAATTTTAAAATTTGAAAAGAAAGTAGTTTTCACTGGGTTTCCAAACGAGACCTAAAACCACCTACAGAAAATTCATTTAGAAATACTAATACACTTTTTTTAATTTAAACCTATTTTTTCTTTACACGTTATTATTTTATTGTGCTAAATTAAGTATCCTGGGTTCTTAAATTTATAAGAATCTTGTTTTTACATGAACAGTGGAGAAGTCAAACCAAGAGCGGCCATCAAAAACCCAAAACCCATTTGAAGTTTAAGCAACTTCATCACCAATAATTAATCACAATTTAGTTTTGTTTGTAATCAAAAGCATGATTGATATTATCCTAATGATTATTTTTTAAAATATTTTTTTTAGAAAATATATTAAAATAATATTTTTATTTTATTTTTTAAAATTTATTTTTAATAGTAGTATATTAAAAAAATTAAAAAATACTAAATAAATTAATTTTAAACTAAAAAAATAAAATTCTTTGAGAACCATGTTTCTGCCGCAATACGAACATTATCGCTTTTGTTTGGGAGAGCTGCTCAAATAGAGATTTTTAAAGATTCAATTTTTCTGTTTAATTTTTTTGATGTTTTTAAATTATTTTAATATATTAATATTAAAAATAAAATTTTAAAAAAATATTATTTTAATATATTTCTAAATAAAAAATATTTTAAAAAACAAATACTACTACTATTATTATTATTATTATTATTATTATTATTACAACGTTACGTCCCCATCTTGTTTGGATTTCTTTGTTTTTTTTTTGGGTACTTTTTTGGCATGCCAAAAACAGAAAGTCTAAATTCAAAGTTTGATTCTCACTTCTCAAATAGGTCAATGCTCCAAATCCAATAATAAAAATTATTTAAAAATCAATGAGCGAGTAGCTAAACTAACAATGGGGTTCACCTCTCTCTTAGTTATCTGATGTTTGAGCCTCTCATTGATGATAATAATAATAATAATAAAATAAAATAAAATAAAAACATTACTTAAAACCAAATAAATCTAAGTGCACAATATTTTTCCCTTTAGTTTTAGTTTATATATATATATATATATATAGCATGTCTAAATTTCAATTAAAATGAAATGTGGTTTTAATAAATAAAAACCGATATGAGAATAACTTAAACACTAAGAATAAAACCAAGTGAAATGATTAGGCAAATATTTGATCTATAATTTAGGTTAACGAAATCATGATTAGGCAAGCTTATGTAATAATCTCTTTTATTTTTTTTTCATGGAGTTTTTGGCAAGTCATCTATCATAATTAATTGATTTTCCATGTTAAATAAAAAAAATTATTCCTTAAATTCAAATTCGAGATGATAACATAAGAGAGACAAATTTACTTTGCTTTCTAACCAAAAAGGTTGTAGTCACCGGGTTAGTAGCAGAAAAAAAACACTAAACAAAACAAAATCGTTGCTACTATTTCTGTAAGAGTCCCTGGAAGAGTGGAGAGTTTGCTTAGTGGTCGTTGTTAGTTTTCCAAATTCATGTGAAGTCGTTACTTATAAAAACACTTATTGTCTCATCAATTCATTGGAGAAAGCTCTTGTTGTTAAGTGAGTGGTGCAAGAGGTTGGCTTTTTATCATCAGTTTATCATAGCACATTAATCTTTATCATCTTATTATATAGTTTCTGACTATGAATTGTTTTTTAAAATTTTTCAATTACAGACAGCCTAAACAAAGCTTCGCTTTCTGTTTCGATATATTTAAGAGCTGGTGTCTGACAGGTTCCTTTTGAAAAAAGTTTGCTTTTTTTACGTGTGGGGAGAAGGTAGCTGCTGTTTATGATCCTTGCTTCAAAAGTTGACGTGGGTTTATCTTGAAAAGAAGAAAACTTTGGTGGTTTAAGTGAATTGGGATTGTTTAAGGAGGATTCCAAGAGATCAGTCTGGTTGGAAAAAGATTAGTTTTTTGAAATGGCTGTAGCATTGTTTTGGGTTGGTAGTGCCACACCAAGCACAACGGTTTCCAATGGTTTTGGATTGCTGGATTCTATCAGGGTTTCGGATACAACAAAGTTTGGTAATTCTAGAGATCGGAGTTTGTTTTCTAAGGTTGGAGGAAAACAGGGTAGGGAACAGAAATGGAAGTCATGTTCTATCAATACATATCTGAGGTATTTAGGTGGTAATAGTAATGGAAGCAAATTGCCTGTAACATCAAGCATTGTAGCAAGCCATGCTGGAGAAATGGCTGTTTTGTCATCCGATGAGATGGTTTATAATGCGGTGATGAAGCAGGCAGCTTTGGTTAAGAAAGAACTGAAGTCTAGTCTGTCTAGAGGTGATCTTGATGTGAATCCAGATGTTGTTCTTCCAGGGACTTCGAGCTTGTTGAGTGAAGCTTATGATCGGTGCGGAGAAGTTTGTGCTGAGTATGCCAAGACATTTTACTTGGGTTAGCTTCCTGTTGTTCAGTTAATGGAATTTTAATTTCTTGGCTCTTTCTGGGTTTTGAATCCAGAATATGCTGTACTTGTGGATGATTTTATAATTTGCTTTTTGCTTTCTCAGGAACTTTGCTCATGACCCTGGAAAGGCGAAGGGCTAATTGGGCAATATATGGTGAGTGAGAGATATGATTTTCTATCAGAAATGATCATTCTCTCTTTTCCCTTTGGAATATTAAGGGAAGTTTGAAGTTGGAGGAGGGTGATTCCAATCCTATATAGCATACATGTGTTCTTATGTGATTTGATTATCAAACAATGAGCAAACAAATCTAAAGGAAGAAGAAATCTATTTTCTGAAGTTTGTGAAATATTGGTGCTAATCGTGGAGCTAATTATGTGTTATGAGAACCATAAGAACTGATCTTTTCCTGTCTAGGATATATGTGAAGCCTTGAGAGCTCTTTTCAAGGAGTTTATTTCAAATTTTAATTAATTTGATAATCAGAATTTTGTGGACAATATTTCTCAAAGAGAAGCGTATGCTGTGAACTGGTTTCAATATCGAACACCTGATGTTTACCCTTAATGTTTTTCTTCTAATTCATGATTGAAATCAATTTTGATCAGCTCTGTGCAGTTTATGATATCGGAAGGTTCTATGGATGTAAGAGACGATGACTCTCAAGACAGAAAATCAGCCTTTTGCTTCTTTCTTACAATGTTTTCTGCACATGTAGTGTGGTGTAGGAGGACCGACGAGCTGGTTGATGGGCCTAATGCTTCACGCATTGCACCGACAGCTTTAGATAGGTGGGAGGCAAGGTTGGAAGATCTTTTCCAAGGACGTCCATTCGATATGATGGATGCTGCTCTAGCAGACACGGTGGCTAAATTTCCTGTTGACATTCAGGTTAGGCAGTACTTTTAAAATCAAATTACATCTCAACTGGAAAATAATTACTCTACTACCAATCAAAAATATTTTTGGCGTTGCAATGTATCGTGTTTGTAGGATACTTCAGTATATTTCTATAAGCAATGTGTAAGTAAGTTGGCAGCTTTCATTCGAACTGTAATGACCTTTGTAGCTGTAGATAATTCTGAGATCATTTTCCAGCATGAATGTAGAGTGCTATTTCTGTGTTTATTGGGTATCTGCAGTCATGTTTTTCTGACTTCGTTCTAGCAGCTATTGGAAACATTTTATTTATTTATTTATTTGCAGTCATGGCCTAAAACTGAAATGTTAATTTATTTCTCACTTGACATGAAGTCAATCACAATCTGATGCTCTTTCCTATGACATCTTGTTACAGCCATTCAAAGATATGATTGAAGGAATGAGGATGGATCTGACGAAATCAAGATACAAAAACTTCGATGAGCTCTATCTTTACTGTTATTATGTTGCAGGGACTGTTGGACTATTGAGTGTTCCAGTAATGGGTATTGCACCTGAATCTCAGGCACCAACCGAGAGTGTTTATAATGCTGCCTTGGAATTAGGGATAGCTAATCAGCTCACCAACATACTCAGGGATGTCGGAGAAGAGTAAGTGCAGAGTGTTGTACGCCGCAAACTTAAAAAATACTTGGCACCCGCTGTTTGTTGGATGCTGCATCGAGTAGTCTCCGGTGAACTGATTCTCATCATATAATTTTTTTTTCCTACCTATTTTTCTTTGTTTATATTAGTCATCCTTTTGTACATGCAGTTCTTTTCATTACCCTTTCCTTTCCTGATGCTTTGTTTGCAGCGCAAGAAGAGGAAGGGTTTATCTACCACAAGATGAGCTGACACAGGCAGGGCTTTCCGATGATGACATATTTGCTGCAAAGGTGACAGAAAAATGGCGAAACTTTATGAAGAATCAAATTAAGAGAGCAAGGATGTTCTTTGACGAGGCAGAGAAAGGAGTGACAGAACTGAGTGCTGCAAGTCGATGGCCGGTAAACAATCAACAACATCTCTCGATATTTCAAGACAAAAACGATTTGTCTAGGCCTTGAGTGGACAATGGAAATCATGAAACTAATTGAAGATCGAAAATCGTGACATGTTTGGCTTTGAACAAACGCACCACCCCAATTAACACAAACCAGTCATTTCCTTGTCTTACATAGGCAATCACACACAAGGGAAGCCTAGCCGGGGAAGGTCCTGGCAATTGTTCTCAGTTATGACTTTGCCCTTTTTTTCTTTTTACTTTTTGATATTGCTGTTGCTGTGAATAGATCCAAAGCTTCATCTTATAAAGCTCTCGTGAGCAACGAGATATCAGAAATTCATCTTTTAAGCAATCCAACAAAGTAACAGTGTGATCATGGCAAACGAAATGAAAGGATCAGCATTTCAGACTGAGAAGTTTAGAGTCATAACTAGGTTGTTCTTTTGATAGTTGATAGTATCTTTTTTGCTTTCATTTCCATGTGAACACACAAAGTTTTTGGATGTTGAAGATTTCGGCATCCTTGCTGATGTATCGCCAGATACTAGATGAGATAGAGGCTAACGATTGCAACAACTTCACAAAGAGGGCATATGCGAGCAAGACCAAGAAGATAGTTTCTTTGCCTTTGCTTATGCAAAATCTCTCATCATTCCATCTCCGAGAGTGCCATCTCCTTCAACAAAAACATGAACTGAAACTCAAAATTGTTGTTCCCCTAACAATGGTTTCTACATAAACATATAAACACACATATATATATCAGTATGTAAAATAAATCAATTTACAAACTTGTTGGTAAAATATGAATTTCAAGTTGTAAATTGAGGGAATCAATCCTCTAGTTTTAAAATAATTTATCACTTACTCTCTAGTGCTTGTATTGTAATTGGAATATTATTTCTTAAAATTTATTCAATCTTTTATTCTCTGAGAATAAAAAACAAACCAGAATTACTAACATAAGCCAAGAGTTTTCTGAATGTTGAAAACTTTTTAATATAGACATTTCTAACATTTAATCTAACATTTTTTTTATTTATACCCTGATAAAAATTATATACCTAGTGTGAAAAAAATGTTTTTTTTTCTTATTCATAATATGTAAATTAGCATGCATACACCCATACAACAAGTATTCATTCAAAGTTAGAATGAAATTTGATAGTGGTGAATACTTCAAAATTGAATTGATCTTTTCACGTAGTGTGTCTTGAACTAAAATATATGACTTGATTTTAGGTTTTTTTTCTAGGATTGATATTTTTTACAACAAAAATCCCCATTAAGAACAAGAAATTTTCTAATACTTAAATCAATAAATATATAAAAAGAAAAATGTATCAAAGAGTAAAGAAAGTGAGAGCGAATATATAGTGAATGTTCTTGTTAGAACTTAAATGCTTGTGTTTGTATGAAGCTCTTACTTGAATTACTTGAGTTATCTTGGAGTTGATTTATTGTTTATTTAGAGACGAAGATATTTATAAACTTTGATCATATTAACTTACCTCATAGAGTGTGGAGAGTGATGTTGTGAATACCTTATGGTGCGTAGAGTTGTAGATGACTCGTGTTGAGTGAAGCAATGATAAAGAGTGATCTTATAGTGAGTGAAGAAACACAAATATCATTGATGGAGAAGTTGGTACACTACAAGATTTAACAGTTTTACCGACGGAATTTTTCCGTCGGCGTAAGACACATATTTCATCGGTAATTAATTTACCGACGGAATCACCGACGGAAATGCTTCGTCGGTGAATCTTTCTTCGGTAATTTTTTTTCCGTTGGTAATAAAAAAATAAATTTATCCGCTTCATTTCGTCGGTATATCCCTCGGTAATAATTTTTTTTTACCAACGGATTTACCGACGGAATTACCGATGGAATTTCCGTCGGTAATTATTTAAAAACATTTAAAAAAATTCATTTTATAAAATTATAAAATAATTAAATTAGCATAAATTAACACTGTATAAT
>Ga0307517_10007386_pt1 | contig 16030 bp, 13 predicted proteins | sample 23_EM_MG_FD_194515 | JGI IMG/M metagenome (GOLD analysis project Ga0307517, IMG submission 194515) | Populus trichocarpa ectomycorrhiza microbial communities from riparian zone in the Pacific Northwest, United States - 23_EM | ecosystem: Host-associated > Plants > Roots > Unclassified | place... | reverse complement strand
CTGGCCAACCACTGGCCATCACGGAAGGCTCAGGTGCAGCTGGCCAACCTCAAGATGCTCTAGCAATAATAAATCCTTCACAGTCCACACCAACAGACTTGACTCCTACAGCCCTGACCGCCCCAGGATCACTGCCGATGTCATCTCTCCCTGCCAGACCCAACCTCCCCGACGATCCCGTCATACCGTATAATGGGTTCGCGACTGCGGAAGAAGGTGAGAAGGCATTTTTCCATTTGCTCAGGAAGGCGGGTGTCGATGCGAACTGGACGTGGGACCAGACCATGCGCGCGATTATCACGGACCCGTTGTATAAGGCGCTGAATACATTGGCGGAAAAGAAGGCTGCATGGCAGAAGGTGATTACCTCGAACAGTTCTGTTGTCGAGCGCACTTACTGACATTGTTACGGTTCTCCGCAGTACACTGATGGTTTAAAGGCCAAAGAGCAGGAAGAAAGAGAAGCCAGGCTGGCGAAACTCCGACCTTCTATCCGGAATTTACTCAAAGGGAACCCGAATGTTCATCACTACACAACATTCCCTACCGCAGATAGGCTCTTCGCCCAGCACCCTATCTGGCAGCAGGCCAAGATCGAGTCTGAAAGGAGGTTGATATTCGAGGTGCACGTCTCCGAACTGAAACAACGGGAAATGGTTCGCATTTCCTCCACCGAAATCACCCGAGCACGGCGCGACTCATTTCCTCTTTGTGTTTCGTTTCGTAGCAAGAGAGCCGAGCATCACGTTCCAGGAGTATCGGAAAACTTGTAAATTTGTTCAAAGAATTGCAAGTAGACGTCTTGACGAAATGGCGGACCGCCCACTCGATGGTACTCGAATCGGAAGCTTGGAAGACAGACTCAGAGATACAGAAGCTCCCCACGCTGGATATCCTGCTCGCTTTCGAGGACTACAGTCGAGTGCGTGAGAGAGAGTTCGAGGAGCAGATGAGGAGGGCGCAGGTGGAGAAGAACAGGAAGGAGAGGAAGGCGAGAGAGGGATTCAAGGTATATGCAGTCTTGGTTTCGCATTCCACGACCTCTACTTACGGTGATATCTATTTTTAGGCTCTCTTACAAGAACTCGTTACTCAGAGTAAAATCAAACCTGGGACAAAGTGGAAGACCGTCTATCCATTGTTCAAAGATGACGAACGCTACACCAACATCCTCGGGAACCCCGGTTCCGGCCCCCTAGAACTCTTCTGGGATATTGTCGATGCGATGGACCAGAAGCTGGAAGGCAAGATCGAAATTGCCGAAGGCGCCATCAAGCGATATAACGAGAAACGTGGACCTAGCGATGGTATGGAAGTTGACGGTGAGGTAGTTGCGTTCAAGGTTGGGATTGAGACAACGGCAAAGGAATTTCTGGATGTCGTCAAGGCCGACGAGGACGAACAAGTTAAAGCGTTGACAGACGAGGAATTGTCGGATGTCTTCCGTGCTGTGGGCTCTTTTCGTCTCCTTTTTCTATCCGACGCGAATCTGAACACTTTCCTGGACAGTTGCACGACAAGGTCCTGAAACAAGCCGCGGATGAGAAGCGGAGGGCCGAGCGGAAGCTTAGGCATCTCCAAGATGATCTGAGATACGCCTTGAAAAAGTTGTCGGAACCTTTGGATGTCAATCTGTCCTACGAGGAGGTAAGGGTTCGCCTTCAGCACTCTACAGTTATAGGCTCATCCGATGATCGTTTAGGCCGTACCACTCTTTGAACACTTGACCGAGTACAAGGCACTCGAAGACGAAGAGGCTCGCCGTGCCGCCTTCTCCAAGTTCGTTAAACGCCAAAAGGAACGGCTCCGCGAGAAAGAAGCCTCCGAGGATGGAGGGTCCACCACCAGCCGCAAGCGCAAGGAGCCCACGAAGGACAGAGAAGAAAAAGAAAAGGACAAGGACAAGGACAAGGAAAAAGACAGCAAGGACAAAGGAGACCGCGAACGAGACCGTGATCGTGATCGTGACCGCAGCCGCGACTACCGTGACAAGGACAGGGAACGAGATAGGGATCGCGACCGTGAACGGGATAGGGAACGAGACTATGACAGCCGTGGAGGGAAGTATCACCGACGGGATGATTACGATGACGGTCATAGGTCTTCGAGGGACCACAGGGACCGGGACTATAGCCATCGGTCCTCAAAGCACTACAAGGATTACGACAGGGACGAGCGCAGAAGGTACAGCAAGCATTGGGATGACGACCGTAGGGAGGAGAGTGGAAGCAAGAGGGACCGCCCCGCTACGGAGGAGCGTGATGAGAGGAGTGAGAAGGTGAGAACCATATCTTCCTTTCCTACTTTTTCCTCGGTTTGCTTACAATTCGCAGAGAGTGAGGTATAAGCACACACACGTTCCTGATGGCGAGCCGCCGAGGGACGATGGACCAGGGAGGGAAGATACTCCAGAGGAGGGAGAGATATGACGATGTCCAATTAGTTACATTGACTTGTACGCGACGCCCGTTGAGCTGATTGGGAAACAAACAGAAGAACAAGGTATAAATAGTCGAGTGTGAGATCTGGACAACCAAGTACATGTCAAAAGGGTCTTTTCGTCCGCATTCTGGATGTACATCATAATGCACTGGCATAAGAAGGCCACCGCTCATGGCGGCCTATCTGAAAATCTCCGTAGCGAGTGGTACGGATCAACGGCTCACAGAGGTTACCCAACCCCTCCTTTACCTTTTCTGCTTCCACAACGCCCTCTAGTATTTTCATGGCACGCTCTACCATGCAATCAGAAACGTCTGCGCAAAGTACCAAACGAAAGGCCCGCACACTGCGCACCTCACGGAACACCCTAAATTGCTTTTCGACGACCCGGGGACAATTCTTCCACGTCTTTGGTGTCTTCACAATCGACATTGTGGTTACGGTGAGGCCCGGCTACGAGGGCTGGCTGTGGCTTGTCTCGCTGGCTACCGATCCGATATGACATCTCCTCTCCTTCTGCCCGGCTTTAGCAAGAACTATCATCGGCAATCTGTTGAGAGATCCCAATCTCCGCCTCTCCTTCAAGCTCAACTGCACCTTATTACCGCTGCAAAAACACCAATCGGCCGCCGCGCGTCGACGTCTCGATTAACCCCTCGACCTACACATTACTACAACTAAAGATCGTATGAAATACACGGCTGCTACCCAAAACTTGAATGAGATGAAATTTAAGCGGGGACAGAACTTCATACGCAGGTCACTCTTCCAACTCCAGAATGACGGCCTCTGGTAGCTCACGATGCAATAAGCCAAGAAACCGTCCACTCCACATGCGCCTCCCATCCGACCTCCAATCGTGAGGCAGCCATAAGAGTCGCTTGCCGCTGGGGCTGACCACCCACCAATCGCTCGTGACTTGGTAACCACGGGACGATCGGCAGGGGATCCCTCCTGCTGGGTATGTAGTTGGTCCTAGGGGCTCCAGCTCGGTGACACCCGATTCGCTATCCTCCACAATTGTCCACCCTTCCACTTTACCACCAATACCCATATTCCAGACCTCGCGTCCATCCGGAGTGAACCACGGCATCGACCCCTGTGTTGCGGTGCCTGTGAGGCGCTCCCCGGTAGACACGTCGTAGAGATCCAGACCGTCAAGAGATCCTCCCCTTGCGATGATAACGTGATTGCAATCGGGGGATATTGATGTATGGGGTGACACTAGGCGTACGCAATCGTCCGACACCGAATAATCGAAGTCCGTTGCCTGAACACTCTCGTCAATGTTCATCCGAGCACTGAAGGCACGGTTTCCTGCAGGCAGGTTCCAAGTGATGACCCTCCCCTCGCCAACAACAACAATGGTGCTCTCAGTCACCCTCAGACCAAGAATCTCCGTGTCCGCGTCGACGATCAACCGTGGATCACCAGACTTGAGGTCAAGAACCGTGGCCGTATTGCCATGCAGCCCCGCAACCGCCGCCAATGTTTCATCCGGGGAAAATTCCAGAATAAAACCCTCCCGAGCAACAGATTGAGCTGGAGCGATGGAGAGGGAAGGGGTTAAATCCGCTGTGCGCCATAGCTGAATGTTCGAATGGTGGACCGTGATGATTGATTTTCCATCTGGGGAGAAAAATGGTCTGGTGGATCCATAGACGGAAATGAGCCTTTGGAGTGCGTAGCCGGTGTGAGACTCCTTCCAGATATAAATTGCTTCACCAGCGGTTCCGCATGCGAAGAAACGACCATCAGGGGAGAAGGACATCCCCATGGGTCGAATGTCGCCCACAACATTGAGGAGAAGCTTGGAACCTCGCGCATCCCATACCAGAAGTCCGTTGCGAGGGGTGTTAGCAAGCCGGGAGAGAGTGGGAAGGTACAATGTTTCTCGTGAACAATCAATGTTGCCTGGGGCAGGAAGACGTTCGACCTCTGTCGGCGTGTCTGTTAAGGAAAACCCGACTTCCCATATGGTGATGGACTCCGACTTCGCAGCGGCGAATCGAATATATTCACCGTGAGTCCAAACCGAGACCACAATGTACCCTTCCGGGGGACGATGGCGATGTGTGTGTGTTTTGGAGAGGAGGTTGTAGGTGGAAATGGCGGAGATGCCAACGAAACCCCCATGCGCAACGGCAACCATCTTTCCATCCGTGGAATACGTGGATGAGAGACACAGGATGGAAGATACACCTGGCTCTGAGGGGATGGTGCTGAATGTACCACCCGTCTGAAGGTCCCAACTGGTGAGTCCTAAGTTGTCACTAAACCGCGTCAACAGACGGCTGTCCGGGGAGAAACTAAGCCATAAAGTCTTATCCGGGGGAGGATTGAACGTGTGAAGTCGTTCAAGTGTCACCGCATCTAGAACCTCTATCCCCGTGGAATTGGATCGAGCAATCGCGAAGAAGCTACCACACAGCGACCACGCAGCCGTCTCAACCACACCACGACGGTACGTGGTCGCAACAGCGGGTTTCCATGAGACCGGTAACCCTTGTACAACCCTCACAAAGGGACGGGCATGCGGGTCGTATAGTTTGTGTACCATCGACGTCCGGGGTGATAGAGGTAGCGCGGAGTGGTAGATATGCGGTGCGGATGCGTTGATCACCTCGAAGAACGCGATTACGAAACGAAGGTAGTCGCTGACGAGGTCGAGAGTCGGTGATACCTGAATCAAGACCGAGTGAATTTCGGAAACACTTCAAGTAGAGAAACTTAACGCACATCCAGCCTCTTCACAGCCACTTCCAATGCATTAACCGCTTCCCTCGCAGCACCAAGGACGCTAAGTACCTCTAACCAGAACAAAAACTTTCCCTCCAAGAACCGACGCAGAACAGACCCGACTTCGAGCATCTGTGACGGCACTCTGCCAACGAGGTGCTTATGCCACGACTTGCATGCATATCGCAAACCCTGATCGATGTATCGCTCGGTCCTCTCTCGCATGTCCTCAACCTCCGAATTGATCACCGCATCCGGGAGCTTGCATATATTCCTCTCCAGCCTCCGGTTCATCACCTCGAGGGAGCCAATAAGGAGCTCCGAGTGATGGTCTGGTGGAGACACGTGAAACCTCTGATTGACGCACCGGGTTGGGTCGGTGATGAAGTCGGGGAACGATTTGTGGAGGGATCGAACCGGGAGATTGACATCTTCTTGGAGGGTGAGGAGGGAGTGAACTGATGACAAGAGAGGGAATACGTCTTCGGTGTCTAAACACAGGAGAGCGGCGATGACGGATGGAGAAAGAGGATTCGTGGCCAGGATCACAGCACCCAGCACAGAGCGGACCATGGGGTCATCCTCAGGATCGTCGTCGCCGAAGGCCTCCTGAAGAATTGTCATGTAGAGTGAATCCAGCGTTGTATTCGCATTAACCCTGGTCTTCCCCTCGCGTGCGCTGCTCTCTGGCGACTGTATGAGCCGATCCAGCTGTGTCTTGGGATTTCTGTTCCTGTGATTGATGAACCTGATCGTTGCCACGGCATACATAAACAGCCCCCCGGCCCGATCACAGAGTAGGTCCAGCTGTTCTTTTGTCGGCCAGTGATCCAGTCCGTGTCGATGGGCCCTGAGGTTGGAGAATTCGTGTATGAAGAATAGCGAAATGTCGCTTTTCACCTGGCTCGGTTCAACTTCGTGGAGGACAAACACGTCTATTGCTTTGGCCAACAGAGGTAGACGGAAGCCTGTTCGAATCCGTGGCTCAGGACGGCCAGTGACGAAGAACTTGACCTTCGGGATCTGGGTCACAAATTGCCCAAGGACCGACAGAATCGCCGAAGCGGGCTCTTCGTCCTTGCATTCGTCCAAAGCGTCAATGACAATCACTGTCGAAACCCCAGACCCCGTCAGAGGCTGAACGATCAATTTGTTCATTTGGCTGTACAGGGATTCGTCGGCGATCCCTGGGTCCGACCGCGCTAGAGGGACAAAGATCGATCGAAATTCGATATACCTCCGTGCGAGTTGGACGGCGAGGGTGGGGAATATGAGGCGGATATTGCTCCGGTCCTCGAAGTCCCTCGAACAGAAGAATGAGGCTCCGAGTCGTCCATCCGCGAATACCCTCTCTGCGATGGTCTGCGCGATCGTGGTCTTCCCCGTTCCGGCCAGACCGTTCAACCAGTAGACGGGAGGATTGTCGAAGTCCCCCGCCCAGACCCCGATCTCGTCTAGGACAGTTCTGCGTGTTCCCTTCAGACAGCCTTTGCGGTCGCCATGTCGATATTCCGCCCCCTGTGCACAGCGAAAATTATTGAGGACAGCCGCTTCGGCTATTGGAGGCTCGTGTCAGGTGCCTGCCCTTGAAAACGGAAGACGTGCTGACCTGCGGTCTGTCGAAGGGTTACTACATTGATTTCGACGCCAGGGTGGAACACTCACTATCAGCTTGCACCCTTGGTTGTAAATCGTCATTTGTTTTACCATCTGTTGCCGCCGTTAACATCGACAAGCGTGCCAGGGTTGTGAGCACACCTGATAATCGGACATGATCTCCCGTAGATCTTCGAGCAGCCCGGAAACCTCCTCGTCATCTTGAACATTATCGGCGGGCGGCTGCAGCGCTGGGTTTTCATACAGAGACCGCAGATTTTCTTCGATGCCCCTAAGCTTACTGGAAGGGCTCAGAGTCATGTCTTGAGGGTGAATGATGTCATACCGTATCAGCTTACTCCTCCGCCTCTGCTCTTCCACGTCGCCTGGATGTGTTGTAAAGAGTTCCTCCAGTTCGACTACACGTGAGATGAGGTCCTCGATCTTCGTCGAATGAGAATGTTGAGTTGGGGCTCGTACGCGAGCCTCGCGATCAGAGTAAGTAGCGCAGATGGCCCTTAGTACGGCTATGAGAGGGCCGAATCCGGTTGTGGGTTCCTTCGGGACATCGAGGTGAGCTGCAACAATTCTGAGCGGGGTGCCCTTCCGGTCCCTCTCCGGAACTGGTAAATGTCAACAGAAGGCGGAAGACACAACGGCATCAACACGTACCCCTCGACGCGTCCACTAGTTCGCCTTCTCTTTCTTCAGTGTCGCCAGCGTTCTCTTCTGACGGAGGGGGGCACAGAGACTCTCATGAACGTCAGTCGCGACAGCAGGTATCAGAAGCACTCACTTGCCGGGTCGTTCCCGTGCTCAGGATCGTCGATCACTTGAACACCACCGGAGGTCGAGGTTTCCGGCGCGGGAAGTCCTTGGCCTTCGCTCTTCCTGTCGCAAAACACGATTTGCGAAGCCCTGGAGTCCCTCTCATCTAAAGTCGCAGTCAACCAGGGTAATCTAGTTATAGATCGTCGTGGGGACGACTTTGCTCACCTTTGGGGCCGATATCAAGCTCCGCCTGGAAGCCGGCTGGACCGACGGCAACGTTGGTGGGGATTCCCAAGGAGATGTGCCGTTGGGAAGGTTTGAGCGATTTCTTGGGCTTTTTATCTAACGTGTTACTCATCCGTGTCCGAAAACAAGGTGGATGGAAACCGAAGTGGCGGACCCAAGCGCCAGAAACTCCCTGATTCGTTTCCCAGACGAACTGACGCATTGGACTCTCAAACAAATGCTCGTGAGCCCGTTCAAAACGTCGCGTCATCCGCTGAAGACAATCGCTGGCACCAGTAAACCGTAGAGTCATACCCAGTCGACGGTCCCCCCCCCTGAACTGGTATTGAACAACTTCGTAACGACGCTGGGCGAATATTTCGAACAATGCCTCTCATATCTAAGCCCTATAGTCGACAAGGATCGCACTTCACATCCAGTCGGAGATTTCCTATTCCTCAAGGCCTCGAGCTCAAGCTTCAAGCACCACACGTGTGTCCTATGCTCATAACCTTGGACATGGCTCCTTCTGACCAGCAGAAAATCCTGGGTGACTTCGCAAGTGACGGGATCTCGCTTCTCCTTAAAGTTGAGGTCGTTGAGAATGGGATTCCCTACTATGAAGTGATTCGGCGAACCCTTGGCGCCTGGATTCGGACGTGTCTCTATGGCGGTCGACGAGGAGAGCCTGAGGACAGCGATTCGGATCAACCACCCACTCAGGGAGTCGATAACGACGCAAAAGACAAGAAGGGCGAAGAGGTGAATAACCAGGACACAGGCCGTCAACGATTGGCGAACGAAAATCGCCATAGCAAGTGGGTGGTCTAGATTTGTTCGCAGCCCCAACTCGGAACCACCAGGCGCACCACTTCTTCTGGTCTTCACATTATTGTTCACCCCACATTTGCCTCCCCCACCCACTGACAATTCGCACTCTACGATTTCCGATATGTGACTAAAACCTGCGGGCCGGTGACATGAGCGACGGGAACAGCCCGAGAGCAGCAAGAACCCTTGCCAAGACCTGCATCTTTGGTCTGGTGATGTCCGCATCCGCGCGCGGGCGTGCGTTTCGCCGATCCGTGTCCGGCCGCGATACGTTCCTCGGTCGCGGATTGACCAAGAGCCGCGACTCGCTGTGCGATATTTGATTATCAACTCGAACTAGGGCACACCGGACCCTGCGAGCAACTTCTTCAGGTCGGTGCGACCATGAATGAGGTAGGAGATTGAAGATACGAGGACCGTCACAGATGCTTGTGTACAGAGGTTGTGAATGGTCTCGAGTAGGGTGCCCAGCTAAACAATCAGAATACATTTTTACAACATTCAGGCCGAGCGGAACGTAACTACACTGCCGCTTGAATAAAATATCTATCGTCTCGCTTCCCACTGGAGTTAAGTATCCATCCGTTTTCCGTAACTTCGTATCCACGAGAGGATCGCCAGGGACATTCTTTAGGCGGTTCCTCAGTCGGCGCTATCTGCCATAGCTCCAGATTGGTGCTGACGGAGTTTTCCTTGAAGAGTATCCACCCTTCGACCCGAGCATCGATTCTGTTACACAAAATTCGCGTCCTTCCGGAGCGAACCAGGGACATTGTCCAGATGTCTGGATTTGCGCAGCCTCCCCCCAGTAGACACATCGTGGACACGCATATCAAAGCGATCGCCGCGCCAAGTTTATTCTACAAAGGCGATTTGGAGAAGGTCCGGTGATAGAGATGCGCGACACGGTGCACAGGTCGACATTTGAAGATCAAGTGCTGTCGTTTGGATGCTATCGTTGGTGTTCACCTTGATATCTATGCCCCCTGTGGGTATGTTCCAGGTGACGATCTTTTGGATACCGGAAACGACAATGATATTGTCAGCCGCCTTCAGGCCACAAACGCCTCGTCCGGGGAGAACTCCATGATGAAGTCTGTCATCCTCGCGGGGAGCTGAGAATCCAGAGAGGGAGGGGGAGGTGGCGGAACCTTCCAGCCACCACAACCGAGTTTCTCTACGTGCATTGGCAATCAGTGATCTGTTGTCTGGGGAAATAAGGGGTATGGGATGGAGGGAGCTTGACGTAAAGCTTCGATGGGGCGTGTAACCGATGAATGTCTCCCTCCACAGATACAGACCCCGACCGGTACCCTTCCAATCTCTCTTCGTAACTGTTATATGTCAGGAGGACGAGGGATTTGACGGTAATGAGGTCAATAAACGACCGTCTCGCGGGCCATTGGCTGACTGGGATCTTGGCGTCTCTTTGGTTCTCGCAACACCTGAGATCGTGACCGACGAACACACACAACGCGTAACAAGGGAACATTGGAGATGTCTGCTGAGCAAGGCATCGTGGTGGTACCGCGTATTATCGCTTTGTGAAGCTCGCCCGTCGCCGTTGAACGTTAAAGCTTGAAGAACGAAGGAACCACCGTAAGTGAAAATATCACGTGGGAGTCTCGATAATCGAAAAGTTTAAGAAACACGGTCGATGGAGTCGAGATGACAAGCCCAATGCAACGGCCAAAAGAAGCTGGAAAGGAGTAGACTCGAAATGACAGCATCAGCCGAGGTGAATCGATCACTTGGTGATGACGTTCTTTCATTTGCTCGTGTTCTCGGTTGACTCAGACCTACAGAAAGCCAGGGACCTCGAGGAAGGGGCATGTGATTAGCTGACGTTCTATGCGATGCGCGTAATAAACTACTATGGTTGTGTCTGTTGTTACTGCTGTGGAAATTCGAATGGACCAACCCTCAGACGGGTGTAGGTCTGTTTATGCTGGATGGTTTTTTTGTAACCCTTTCTCCGCTTCTTCTTTACGATGAGCTCCATTTGCCCCTTTGTGTGTTCGACCACGGTAGCAGTAATTTTGACTACTTCGGGTGAGAGATGTGGTGCCCCTCGGAGAGTGAATTCGCGCGACCCGAGTTCGTGGACATTATCCAGTTCGAGAACATCCCCGACCGCGACGTCGTTCAGCCTTGGGACCGTCAGGAGATCTCGAGGGGCCAAGAGGTATTTTCTGCCAGCGACTGCAGCAACAGCATATTGTGACGGTTGAGAGCGGATGAGAGCCAACGCGGAGGTTGTCGAGGACGGTTGGGTATGAAGACGTCTCGCAAACGTCTGTCGGAATGGTGAGAAAACGGAGTTCCCTGTGGAAAAGCATTTAGGACTCGTGTGCTCAGGCACGAAAGAAAAAGGAGGGTTACTCATTAGGCCCGCCATGGTTGACGGAACTCGCGGCGAGTCGCGACAGTACAAAAGACGCGAAGACACGTGGCGTTGAGCTTTTGGCACGGCTCGCATTCTGCTACAGTTTTCCCACGGTAGCCCATGCTTTGAACCTTGCGTTGGAAGGATGAAAATCGTTGTATTCATCTACACAAGTCCAGTGACACGGCGGCGGATTGCATTCCGATAGCCGTCTCCCGCAGGATACAGCTCCAACCTGTTTTTTGTCCTTCGATCGTCCTGCACCCCGGCATTAGCCGGATCGCGCCTCGAGTTCAGTGGCAGGTCGATTACCTAGCTTTCCCTCCCACTTTTCCGCCTGCAAGGTTATTGGCAACTCGCGATCCATGCCGAGGACACGTTAATTTTTTGCGGGTGACACGATGACGGGAATGAGCTACGTCCAGGGGTAATCAATGATTTGTACGCGTGAGCCCACGACCGTCATGTTGCAGGTGCAGGACGGGGTCGGGCCGGAGCCTATGGATAACGCGCCTCTTACCGTGATACCACGAATGAGCTACCCTTCCAACAAGAAGCCCAAGAAATTACCTGAACCCTGTCAACAGCACATCGCTCTGGAAGTTCCCACCAACACCGCCCTTGGGTCACCCGGTTTCCGAGTAGAGCTCGACACCGACCCCAAAGGTACTCACATCGGAACGAGTAGATTGACTTGATCTGACCATGGCGCTAGACGAAAACCCTGGTCCTTCACGAATCGTATTTCGCGACAAGAAGAGAGAGAAAGATCAAGGTCTTCCAGCGCTGAAAATCCCAGCCCCCGGTGCTGTGAGCAACACGACAAGTGAGTGGTCTCGATCCTTGTATCCCCTTTGATCTTCATGCGGATCTCTCTGCCTCTTCTCGTCAGAGGAGAATACCGGTGACACTATAGAGGGAGAAAGTGAACCAGCAGAAGCGCAGAGGGGTACGCGTCGATGCCGTTGTGTCGTTCGCCCTCCGTTAACATCTACCAGTTCCGGAGAACGACCGGAAGGACACTACGTTCAAGATCCCCACCGTTTATATCGAAATCCCTAAGGATCCTACAGGTGGTTTCGGCTCTCTCGAAGGCGTCCTGGGCGCCATTTCTGCTGTTTACACGAATTGCAAGGTCCGCATATGACATGCGAGCTACCGTCCAGGCCACCTCTGATCAATTCATCTCCAGGGAACCAGAAACAAGATCGAAGACCTCCTCTCACGTCTAGTTACGCTGGAAGCACGTTTTTCAACATGTCCGGGTGACGTGGCAGAACAGAGACGCCGGAGCGAATTAATACGGTACGCAATTATTCCTGTATTCTACCTTCAGACAAGACGCTGAGTTCCTTCCAGCAAGTTTGGGAACATTGAAGAGCAACTATGGTCGTGGTCTAAGAGGCTGGGACCACAGCGACCCGGCGACCGCGTTCAGGACGACGAAGTAGTGCCCGGGCTCCTCGAAGATCTACGGGAGACTATCTCCGCATATCAGGTCCGTTCGTAACCTTGACACCGTTCTCGTTGCTGACGGGGACCGCAGACGGTACAACAGATGGCGATCTATACACAAGGATGCAAGATGATTGTGAGTGCTCTATTTTGCGTTGAAGCAATTACAATGACCTTTCGACAGAGTGCAGGTCAGAACGCCTACTATCTCCGATAACTGGCCCCTGACGCGAACATCCGGTAGCTGAAGCAACTGTCCTCAACAATTTCCGCTGTGCGCAGGAGGCCGGGTATCGGCACGGCGGCCGCAATGGTTGTCTCAAGGGAACCCGTGGAACCGTCCTGGACGAGATCGAACTCTAGACGAGAAACTTCGACAAGCCCCCCGTTTACTGGTTGAATGGCCTGGCCGGAACGGGGAAGAGCACGATTGCCCAGACGATCGCGGAGAGGGTGTTCGCGGATGGACAGCTCGGAGCCTCATTCTTCTGTTCGCGAGACTTCGAGGACCGGAGCAACCTCCGCTTCATATTCCCCACTCTCGCCGTCCAGCTTGCGCGCAAGTACACCGAGTTTCGATCGATCCTCGTCCCGTTAGCACAGTCAGACCCCGAAATCGCCTACGAGTCCCTGTATCATCAAATGGATAGGTTGATCGTACAACCTCTCAGGGAGTGTGCAATTTCAACTGTGATCGTTGTTGACGCCTTGGACGAGTGCAAGGATGACGAACCTGCTTCGGCGATCCTGTCCGTCCTTGGGCAGTTTGTGTCCGAGATCCCCAGAGTCAAGTTCTTCCTTACCGGCCGCCCGGAGCCACGGATTCAGGAAGGGTTTCGCCTTCCGCTGCTGGAAAAAGCGACGGACATTCTTGTTCTCCACAAAGTCGAACCGGTCCTCATTAATAACGAGATTCGATGGTTCCTCAAAAACAGTTTCCTGGAAATCGCGAACCGTCGGAGTGGATTAGATGATTGGCCGACTGAAGAACAGCTGGATCTCCTTTGTGAACGTGCGGCGGGGCTGTTCATCTATGCCATGGCAACGGTCAAGTTCATCGACAACCCGAGAGATAACCCCAGAAAGCGGTTGGACTTCCTTCTTCAGTCACCCGAGAGCAGCGCTCACGAAGGGAAAGCCAAACTCAAGGCGAACACGACGCTCGATTCCCTCTACACAACAATTCTCCAGGAGGCCTTCGGTGACGATGACCCGCGAATTGACTCTAGAATCCGTTCTGTTCTTGGCATTGTGATCCTCGCCGCAAATCCCCTCTCTCCATCCACCATCGCTGCATTCCTGGGCTTCGATACAGATGACGTTCTCCCCCTTCTTTCATTATTTCACTCGCTTCTTATCCTTCAGTCGGACGCCAACCACTCCGTTCGGTCCTTCCATAAATCCTTCCCCGACTTTCTCGTCGATTCGACCCGATGCACCAACCCGAGATTCTACATCTCCTCTCCCGATCACCACTCAGAACTTGTGATAGGCTGCCTCGAGCTAATGAACCGAATGTTGAAGAAGAATATGTTTGGGTTCCCAGATGGCTCCACGAACGATGAGGCTGATGGCTTGCGGAAGAGGGCCGAGGGAAGCATCGACCATGGCTTACGATATGTATGCGAGTCGTGGCATAAGCACTTGGTTGATGCAAGCATAGCGCCAACCCACACGGCCAAAATTACCTCTGTATTACACCGGTTCCTAGAGGAAAAGTTTCTATTTTGGCTGGAGGTACTTAGCATCCTTGGCATCGTAAGGGATGCGGTTGACGCATTGGAGATGGCTGCAAAGTGGCTGGAGGTACGTCGAGATTATATGCTTGCTGGATTTCCTGAATTTGCTCATACCGGATCTAGGCATCATCGGCCCCTGGCCTCGTCGCCATCGTCAATGACTACTTTCGATTTGTCACTGGATTTTTCGAAGTCATCAACAGGTCCGCTGCACATATCTATCACTCGGCCCTTCCTCTATCCCCCCGGACGTCGATGGTGCGGAGATTGTACGAACCCTATGCTCACCCCTTGGCGAGAATCGTGCAAGGGGTCCCGACGTTATGGGATCCGGTTATTGTGGCCATGAAATGTTCTCACAATATCCGGCGCGCTGTATGGTCACCGTGTAGTAGGTTTGTCGCGATCGATGAGCTCGAACCTGCGACAGAGACCCAAATATTGGATGCAATCACTCTAAAACAAGTCACATCCCTCACACCCCGGGAGGATTGCACTCAACTGCTCACTTTCTCCACTGACAGTCGCTTGCTAACACAACTCGGTGGGGAGTCGGAAGCATTTATTAGTTGGGACCTCCAGACGGGTGTTCCGGTCAATATCATATCCAAGGAGCAGGGGGAAAAGGAGCGGCACCACTTAGGAGGCTCTTCATATCACCAAGACCGACAGAAAAATCTCCGAAAGGCTCTTTCGATCGCCTATTCTGGATGTGGAACGATGTTTGGAGTCTTATTCAAGCGTCGCAACGCTACCGTCATCGTTACTTACAATGTTCTCTCCGGCGCACCTATAGGTCAACGTCCGGTCGAAAGGCCGGTCGCAGACATGATCTGGGCACAAGACAAATGCATTCGGTTCGCTACTTTTGGGCTAGGGTCCATCACCATCTGGGAAGTCGAATTCGTCTCGGAACATCCGGCCACGGAGATCGTGTCCCTGCCCATCCCGAACGACTTTGATCCCTCAACGGAATTCCTCTTCCTTCCCACCCTCTACCGGCTTGCCTTCGTCCTCGAAAGTAGTATCTCCGTGTGGGACGCCCAACGTTCAAAACTCCTCCTGAGTTCTGTGGATATCGAGGGGCCCGCGGAGATGACATTCTCCTCTGATGGACGTTTCTTTGCATATGCAACAAATGGCCCGGAAATTTACCTCTGGAAGGACTCTTCCACTGGCTATACCCTTCATCACAAGCTCGTGACCGGCATCAGAGGACTTTTCAGACCTTGCAAACCACTGCTCTCTCCAGATGGACGATCAATTCTCGCATTCCATGATTCGACCCTTCGGTTATGGCATACGACAGATTCAGCCACCTCCCTCCCCAATGTCCCGACTCCAGCTTCTTGGAGCACCCAACCTCTCGTCCTTGGATTTTCACCGGATGAATCATTGGTGGCGACTGCACGGTTGTTGGACAACACAGCCGTAGTTCTCGACGTCAAGTCTGGCGTCCCGCGGTTGGCGATCGATGCGGGTATGAAGGTTTATGGTCTGGGAGTAGCTGGGAACACCGTTGTCGTCGTTGGTGAGGGTAGGATCGTCACTTGGAACTTGCCCCAAAAGGATCTTGCTCTCAACGCCACCGTAAACGTCAGTGATAGTATTCGGACAATAACCTTCGACCATTCGCCGTTGCTCGAGTTGCTGGTACCACCTTCTGCCTCAATATCCCCAGATTTCAACCGCATCGCTGTTGCAGGGGCGGCCGTGGAACGATCCTTAGGCATGAATATCTACGACATGACCACTGGAAAGTATCTCGCAGGCACAAAATCAGTGGCGTACATGACGTGGTTCACTCCAGACGGGTGTGAAGTGTGGTGCCGTTGTTCCCTCGACG
>Ga0307517_10007385_pt1 | contig 16031 bp, 16 predicted proteins | sample 23_EM_MG_FD_194515 | JGI IMG/M metagenome (GOLD analysis project Ga0307517, IMG submission 194515) | Populus trichocarpa ectomycorrhiza microbial communities from riparian zone in the Pacific Northwest, United States - 23_EM | ecosystem: Host-associated > Plants > Roots > Unclassified | place... | reverse complement strand
TTCGTTTGGTGGAATCCAACCAAGCGGCGCAACCCAATCCTTCGGCGTTGTTGGGGCGATGTCGTTCTCGGTACATGTGTTCCAATACTCATCAAGATGGGACCTAGACACTGCATTAGCCAATAAACTGTTTAAATAAACAAAAATCGCGCACCTAAGTAGATGTCTTCGCCTCGTAGTAACGTTGCCAGTCAGGAATGCGGCCTTTTTCGAGTTTTTGGCCTTCCTGTTTGCCAGAACAAGTTAGATAAGTAGATATATAGAAGATTAGTACTTACAGACAAAACTTGCAATACCATCCAGTAACTAAAATGTTCTTGGACGGATGGGAACCTTTCTCGACCTTGCCACAGAGGCGGAGGTCCTTGGTGGAGTCTTTCACACGGCGCCCATCGACCTTTGTGACTGTCAACAAACGTAACGAAACATGTGTAGGTCACTTACCTGGGAATTTGCCGACGTGGCGTCCTTCTCTTCATCCACGTCGTCTATTGGATCGTCGTTGTTGTCGCCGCCTGTTGGTTTCTGACAACGATGCTGAAGTCTTTGTTTTCTTCCCCCGTTTTCGACTCCTTGGGGTTTTGGGATCAATTCGTCAGCTTCATTGTCGGAATCAATAACCCGTTTGTGGTTTCGCTGTCCACGAAATGGTTCTTGGTGAGTGTGCAATCTAAACTCGTGAAATCCTCACTAACCTTTGCTTTTGGTGCTTTGTCATCTTCAGATTCATCCAATTCCTGGCACTTTCGTTTGTTGCCTGAGCCGTTTTCGCCACTTGCCATCTTCTTGGCCCATTCCGAGTCGTAGTTTATTCGCTATTCAGAAATGGTCCGGTGAGTTCATGCAAAAATAGATAAAATCTTAGCTGACCATTGCTTTTGGAATGTTGTCCTCTTCAGATCCTGATTCATTTGACTCCTGGCGCTTGCTGCCTGAATTGAGCGTACTGTTGTATTCGCCTGATGTGGATGGGAACTCTGGCCATTCCAACATGTCTTCACCATGGTTCATGGAATGTTTGTGTTCATTGGATGGCAAGTGGAGCCATACCATCTTGTCGGCATCCTTGAGTGTGCCATCTTCACGCACCGCATCTCCACACGTCGCGTCTCCACTGGGTGTCTCTCTAAGGTTTTGTTGGTATGAGGTCAAGGTGACTTCTGGAATATGTCCATTCGAGCCACTAGAGGTGTTACCGCCCGTTGTTGCATTCCCTATTAATGTGTTTTCAGAACGTATATATGTGGCACTTGGTGAGGGCTGTATACCTTTTAAACGGAGTTCTTCTAACGGTGTAATAGGATAGTCTTGGCCTTGGACACGCTTTGAACGGTGTACCCGTCGGGAGCCCTCGACAATGAGAGAGGGATCAGGTCGGTCATGCTCTCCACGAGCCATTGGGAAGGAAAAGAGGACGAAATTCTTTATTTGGCTGGTTGCTGAGCCTGAATTTTATGATTTGTTTATGTTTTCTTTCTTTGCTGCAATGTCACCGTTTCTATTTTATTCATTGGACAGTATCTAAATATCTTTCCAAAGTATTGTATCAGGCATGGTGAACCTCTGTTGAAAAATAGGGGATCGGTCCGGGTCCGACCCGGTCCGACCCCAAGGGCTGACTCAGCATTGAGTCGGCCCTTGACCCTTCTTATGGGGGGCCGGTCCAGCAACTTGGTGACCTGGACCCTGGCCCTTGAGGTCCGGGCCAGGGCCGCCCGCGGGCCAAGGTCCTCTGGCCCTGCCCGTGGACAGTCTAGGCGTACCTATATGCCCATTCCCCATCCCTTGATTCACCCTGCCGACGTGTCGCACTTGGGAGGTGTGGTGGTGGCAGTTGATGGGTTTTGTCGTGGGTGGTCGTGGTATAGGAAAGGGAGGGAAAGCACGGGATTTCGGTGATCCACTGTTGACAATCACGAAAAGTTGAGGCGTTGGGATGTGCCGAGAAAGCCACTAGAAAGCCCCGGCTCAGGCCAAGGGCTTTGGCTTTCCCAAAACCCAGGCCGGGCCAAAAGCCGACTCAGGCCAAAGTTATGGCCTGGCCTGGCCCGGCTTTTTTTGGCCTGGCTTGGCCTGGCTTTTGGCTTCAGGCCGGAGCCGGCAAATCACTAATTGAAATTAAGGAATACAGTGTCATCAAAGCTGTCAAGCAAAGCGTTGTTCGCAAGCCCATTGTTGCTTGGGCAATTGGCACCTGTGCCAAGATGTTCGCCACTAAGGTTCAACGGTTCAGTCATGCCGGCAGCATGGCGAACAACGATATCATGATGGAAACTGCTGAAGCGAGGCAGGAGGATTTAGCCGGATTCATCGTTCCTGATACATTTGAAGAACTTTCTCAAGTGCTCAAGGAAACTGAGGGAAATGTTGACGACAAGCGCATGTATTCGATTGGTATTCGAGTTCGGAAATAACTATGCTAAGTCCGAATCATCGGTTAGATCCGACGAATAACGCCATCGACTGTCTTTATGCAACGCTCAGATCCCAAGCAACTTGCAACACGAAATGGCAGAAACCAACTTCCGCATTATAGAATCTGCGGAAAATTTCCAAGAGTTGATGTCCGCAGACCTCAACAGGGTAGCCGTCGTCAATTTCTGGGCACCATGGGTTGAATCCTGCAAACGAATGAACGAATTCACATCGGATTTATCGAAAAAGTATCCGCATGTGCTTTTCTTGCAGGTGAGGGATTTGGCATCACCATAGGTGGCGATGATTTCCTTTGCGTTTTTAGGTTGAGGCGGAAGAACAGTCGGATGTTGCGGAAACTTTCGATATTGAAGCCGTTCCAGCATTTGTAATCCTGAAGGTGAGTATTGTAAAAAAGACATCGCGTCAACCAGAACGTTCTTTTATGTTATCTCAGGGCCATACACTTCTGGACCGTATCACAGGTGCTGATCAACCTGCACTCACTGCGGCGGTAGAAAAACATGGTCGGATCGTCAACAAGCCCTTGTCACATACCGATCAAGCACCCGCGAAAGCAGAAACACCTGCCACGGTTCCTTTAGAAGAAACGCGTGCGGAAACGAAGGAGGAACTGAATGCTAGACTTCGCAAGCTGATGGATCAAGACAAAGTCGTACTGTTCATGAAAGGCAGTCCGGATGCCCCTCGTTGCGGGTTCTCCAGGAAAATTGTTGCTTTATTGGAAGAACAAAAAGTAGCGTTTACGCATTTTGATATCTTGACAGATGAAAGCGTCCGCCAAGGTACGACTTTTGCTTCTTTTTATTGTCTCTTTATGAACGTGGTTGTTTTTGTAGGCCTAAAGGAGTTGAATGATTGGCCAACCTTTCCTCAGTTGATTGTTAATGGCGAGCTAGTCGGCGGTTTGGATGTCGCCAAGGACATGGTAGATAGTGGGGAATTGCAAGAAGTGCTGAAGAGTTAGAATTCGATTTGTTGTCTTACAGAGCGGTTCATAAGAACGCCCCGGTCACTCTCGAAAATATATCAATGTGTAATTATTAGTGCAGACTATGATTGAGAGTGAACATATGCAAACTAAATGTGACGTCGTTTACCACTTCCTGGAGTGATGAAGTCGGGTAGTGTTACAAGGGGATTTTCGTTAGGTTACGCCGAGAGATACTCTCATAGATTGAAGAAATATCCGTTTCTAGATGATTGGCAACCCGGACAGAGGGATCGCAATGTGGCTTTGCTATTCATGAGTATCAAGAATAGGAGACAAGAATAAACCCACTTTTAATCGTGAATCTTTTGGTTGAATGGGCACGTCCACCGAAAGGTCCATCCATGACGGAGGGCAGCAAGAAAGGTCGAACTCGTATGCGTCCAAGTCCTCGTCAGAACTCGAAGACTCGGAGCCAGTATCATCATCGAGTTCAGGCGGCGGCGGTGGCGGCGGTAGGCTTTCGGTCACCACTCGTGGAGGATACCTAGACAACGGCCGGGTTGATTGTAATTCAGACAAGGGGGGTTTGCGGGGAACAAGCATCCCGGATCTTGAACGGAGTAGGTGCATAGATTCGATCTCGATTTCGTGGATGTTTTCAGATAATTCTGGAACGGTAGGAAGGTCGATGACAAGCCAATATTTCTTCCAAAGCTTCCTGCGGCTGCGGAGGAGAGAAGTTGTAGGCAAACGACGTTGGGCGATCCTGTGGTGAGTGGATATAGAGAGTGCCGGAGAGGAACGGACAAGTGCAATTGGTGATCTTGATCCTGAGAGCAAATCGCCAGAATGGTTAGAATGGGAGTAGAGCGAAGGGAGGTTTCCTATGTGGGGTAATGACGGCGTTTTCGTCTGCTTTGTGGATTTCGGGGTGGGCGGTGAACGAGGTGTGGAGCGATTTAGAATTGCCAAAGGCAGGCGAGGTGTCCGTGTGGTTGTGCAATTCAGCTCGGCGATGGGGTTCGTTTTTGTTGTCTTTCCCCGAGTCGGGACTTGAGGGAGAGGACGATTATGGACTGCTAGTGTTGCCTGCATCGGATCCTCGTATTTGTTTTCCCAGAAGAAAGTGACCATAAAACGCTGTGGAAATATCAAGTTCAGTTGATTAGGATAGTGAATATGAGAATATGAGTAATTACACGCAAGGTTGAAGAAGCAGTTGGAAGCACGATGAAAGCTCGAAAGACCGCGCAAGACCAGAAAACGCAGCAGCCCGCGCTGCGGAAAGGGAAGGGGTGGGGTAGGGAAGTAAGGGAATCTAACCCGGTGGCTTCCCTTTAAGAATAGCAGGTTACATCCTCGAAGAATAAGGGTAACAAAGGATCACAAGCGGTGATGTGTGGAACAAGGAGGGACGAGACAATGATTGCATGTAAACAATCGTGCGAGTCTCGTTTCTATGTTTCCATGAGCCCTGGCATTCTCCGATCCTGGTGACAATAAGGAGCGAGTCTAATTCAAGAACAAGGATAGAGTCTCTTATCAAGGTTAGACAATTACCAATATCGACATTGCAGTCTTCCTTCCCAAGCTCAACTCAAACACATTGGAGGAGCTCACATGGACTCGAGGAAGCGTTCGGCAAGAAAGTAGATCCCTCTGTGTGCCCGTCTGACGACTTTCTGGAGAGAATCAAGAAATACTGGGTGCCGATTGATATTGGCCCTCCGTCTGGAAGTTGAGAGGAGAGGACCAGAGGTAATCGATTTAGAGTTAAAGATTTTAATACCTCGATTTATGACCGTGAATTTTGAGTCTCTAAGCCCTTCTGTCGGGATAGTCGTAATAGGAAGTAACCCTCAAATAGCAATCACACAAGTTGCCTGCATACGAGGTTCTCAAAACGTTGAGCTTTAGTAGCAAGGATCCCCGAGACTTTGGGGGTAATCTTGTCTTACAATATGTGAAAAGTCCAGATTATGCCCCCCCTCTTATTCCTCGCGATAAAAAATCCAAGTGATAAGAAAATTGCAGCCATGACGGCTCCTGCGGCATAGATAGCAAGAAGGCGCCGAGAATCATACTCGTAGATCAGCAGTGTCACTAAACACTCTTCAGATGCCCAGGAATTGCGATGATAGAAGGGAGAGACTGACATAAGCGATGACATGAACGTTGCAGACAGTGGGGCAAGTCCAACGGAACATGGAACTGTGGGCGATATTCAAGGGAGTCTATCCTTGACATCTTCAGCTTTCTGCAATCAGAGCTATTCTTGCCAGATGTTCTCGAGCACACCCTCTCCTTTCTCCATGGCCATATGCCGAACGTCTCTATTATTCCAATGTCATTCTTTTCGAATTTCGAAATTCAACTTGAATGTCGGAACGGTTGATAACGAGGACTCTCAGCTGCTGTGCCCCATAAGCTGCTCGGTGGTTGTTAAAAATCAATGGCAGCGTCACAGTACAATACGACCGCCATACAGTCAAGAATTTAAAATTTATGTACAATCTTCGATTTGTACTTAAGCTACAGATGGTGCCGAATCCCACACATCATCTCCAAAAAGCCGTTCGACATGACACCATTTCAGAACCCCCCATTAGGGTTGGCTCTTTTGAACAATGCTAATCGGTTTTCATCATGGGTTGCAATAATGCGTAGGAACCTGGGAGTTAACCGTGTTGGCTGATTTGCAAATTTTTGGTCTGCAATTGTAGAGCTGCAAAGTTTTTTGCGAACACGCTCGACCAAAGGCTTGTACTCTGCCGCTCCTACTAAGGGTTCTAAGGCAGCCCAAACGTCATCGATGAGCTCTGGGTACTTTGACGGGGCATAATCCACCCGGTCGCCGTCTTTTTTCTATCATGCGAAGTTAGACGACAAGCAGGCATAACAGATCTTCAGACCCACTTTGACATTGTAGAAGAAGTTGGGGTTAACAGAAGCTAATGCCTTCCTACAGGTTTCCGATTTAAGCCCTTTTGACAATTTGCTTTGCAAAACAAAAAGAATCAACTCCTTGGTTTCCACGTCTTGGAAGAAACACGCGACATCGGGACCCATATGATTATCAGGAAACAAGACACACTTTCCATCAGGATTATTGAGGAACGTGACGACGTCTTCAGGAGAAGCGGCCTTGTAACCCAGGCGGTCGGAGGTGCCCGAATCCCAAGATACAGGATTGCACTGCATTTGATTGTCGAAGCTGCGCTTCAACGACACTAAAGTTACCTTTCTCAAGCCCCAGGGCTGGTCAGTGTCGAAAACTTCCCCCAAGGTGGGTTCCTTGCCCCCGAACAGGTTTAAGAGGACCAGAAATATGGCCTCTTCGAGTACTGGTCCCCGCGCCGAATTGTCGGAGGCCAATCTGGCTTTATCGGTAATCCATGTCTCGATCGTGGTGTTTGGGCGCTTGTACTTGCTGAGGAATGAACTCAGATAAAGAACGACCAGAGGCTCACAGAGATACACGGGATAATTAGTTTCCGTATCGAACGTTGGGTCAGGTCCAACCGTCATTAAGTGACCGACACCTGCCGTAATTATCTGCTGCATGTTGCCATCGATGCGAATATAAGTAGATTCACTTCCGATTCTCCAACGCATGACGGTGTGGAAAACGTACTTGAGCAGGTCATCTAAACGAAAGCAGTGAAAATACGGTGTCGTGAGACTGATTGCACGGACAGCAGAAATTCTATCAGGATAGCCGTAAATCGGTATCTTTAGTGAGTCAACATCAGTGTTTCATCTTACAATGTCCAACACTGTGCCCACCGTCCATGAAACCAGTATAATATTCGCTGCATCAATCGCCGATCGGAGTCACTTTCAGAAAGAGAAAGGTATTTCTCTATGTAGGTGTGATGGAATACGTCATCCTTCTCAAATCGACCAACCTCCACAAAGACGAAAGGGACAAGGCGATAGGATTGGACTCGTACGTATTCAGAAATCACCGACGTGCGCACCATTTTCATTGAGAGACCTGTCCCGGCAAGTATGACTCCTCTGAAGAAGTTGGAGTTCCAAAGATAATTGTAGAACGGATGTAAAACAGGGCGTTTCTCGGACGCTGAGGTGAGGGAACAAAAAGATTCGTTCAGATACTCGGTGGCCACTTGGGTCTCGTCGACCACAGCGAAAAGCTTTCTTGGGTGGAAATTTTTTTCATGACGTGTTGCGAGTTCATCAAGAATGAAATCGGTAAAGGCAGCCAAGTCGGTCTTGTAAGCTGCACGGAGGCTGTTAAGAACAAGGACGAAGAGGTCCTTGTCAAACGAGATAGGCGGCATGACCTGCGCAAGAACCCATCGCCGTCGGGCTGTCTCCGCACTCGTGTCGGCAGGCAGTAGATCCAGAAGGCACTTTAAAACAAAGACGCGAGCACATATCAGCATCGCAAAGACCCGATGTGCCAAATCGACTTTATTAGCGCTCTCCTTCCAATTACTTGTGTCTTCCATTATGTCCATCGCAGCGCGAAAATCAGCAGATCCAGTTAGTGGGTTATTGGTGCTAACTCCACATGATATGTATAATCCCCAGTCATGGCAGAGTCCCTCGAGACAAAGTCGAGTTTTTCCGGAACCAGACACGGCGAAGATTCTCCTAGAGAGTGGAGGAGAAGCATTGGCCCAGTCGGTAGGGTAACATCAAGATCTGTAATTCCCTCAGGCTGAATGGACTCGAAATACACGTCAAGTTGTCCAGTTGCCAGTTTTTTCAGGTAGTTGTTGAATGGAAAAAGGGCTGAATGCATTTCGGGCGCGAATTCTTGGCGAGGAAGGCGTCTGGGTGACTATTTTGTTTCAGAAGATAATTGGGTGCTAGTTGGGGGGGTGTTGGGCTCTTGGATACGGATTCGTTTAGTAGGACGCTGCACATCTCCTGCAGATTTGATTTCAGGAGGTGACTGCAACGTAGTGTGGTTGTAGGGCCCTTGCATACGGACTCGTTTACTATGCTGGGTAGATCCTAGAGAATTGGGCCAATGCAGCAAAAATCGGAGAAAAACGTAGGACATTATGAAAATGCCAACGATGAGGGAGGAATAAGTGAGATGAATTGGGTTGCTTACCGTCGCCCGAGAGGTTAGACCCACTTTGCTTGGCGACTTGAATGCCGCTGGGTACATTGTATTCGTCTTTGTAATCTTGCTGGGGCAGATAAGACTGGGGAATGTTGTCATCATGACTTTCGACGAGAGGGGTAGAACTCGTCGAGATTGCTCGAGCGGTCACGGTTTCGAGGTCACGAAGCGAATCACGGATGAGCCTTCCAATATGTGTCAGTATGCACTCGTAGAGTAAGGGTACCAGTAGCTTACTCTTCGCCCTCCGGTATGTAACCTTCAGAAAGCTCGAGAGTGAAGGAACCGGTTTGTCTCTGAAAAAGAGCTGCAACCTTTTCAGCGAGATCATTGTTGGTGGCGCCGTCACCTTCGGAGGAATATACTGACCACCCTCTTGTCCTGTTTGCTTACAGGGGGTTCAAACGCTACAAGGATTCGCATGGATGTTTGTGCCAAGACTCCAAAGAGTTCCGAAATCGATTGACTATTAGTCATGTGTCGGAGAAACCTATTTTTGGCACACATTAAGCAAAGAGGCTGTTTTACCAGAATATGCAGGTGGTCTTCTGGAACATCGTCGAAGAAAGAAGACAGCTTCATGGAGAAGGGCTCTAACCGCTCGCAGTTGGCAAGGTCGAGGGAAAGCAACTGTGTATCGAGGGCATCGTTTACTAGAAGGGACACTTTGAAAAGCGTCAGGGAGTTTGCTGGTGATGATAGCATGGCCTCCTCTTTGATAGCACCTCTGAGACTACCGACGGTCTTGTTAGCATTGATTTCGACGGGAAAGCCTTTCGCTTGATAATCTTAGTTGAGGGTAAGAGTGGGCGTAGGAGTGGAATCGATTGTATGTATTACTTTTGAAGGAATTTAGTAAAGAAACAAAGATTGTTCGGGCGTACCACGGGCTTTTACCAGGATGTGTAGATCATCATCTGAAGGGTCACCATCCCACAATGAAGACAACCTCTTGTTGACTCTCAACGGGGGCTCAGCATGGGGCCTCTTGGAAGTAGGATCGTCGATAGGACTGCAAACCTTCCAGATATCGAGATCTGAGGCATCGATGTCGCTGAGGAGATGAGCCTTTTTCTTCTTGATCTCGTCCTTGAGGATGCCAACATTTTTGCCCCTTGCAATTTCGACAGGGAACACCCTCTCTTCGTCGTCACCGAGAACAAAGCAGTTGAGCAGAAAATCTGTCATGAGTAAACAAAACGCGCGTTTTTGTTGGTACCTATTTGCGTCCTCTGTGACAATGCTGTCGAGATTGAATCAGAGGCCGCATCATCTTGAGCTTCCAGCCATCCGACGTGTGTTGCTGACGTCGGGAGAAAAATGCGAGCACCCGTTGGAAACAATTCGTGAAGAGCCAGGTTATGCAAATGCTCGACTCGTACTCATAATACCCGCGCAGGTTCAATCCTGTGACGAAACACAGCAAGGAACCCTCTCTTTGGTGTTTCGGCATGGTTCAACCCACGGAGTAAGTACTTACTGTAGATAATTTATAGTAAAAATTTTAAGGTGCTCGAAGATGACCACCCCTTGGTTACAAGATGTTTAGACATATTGGCGCATTCCGAATGCGCCGTCACTGACTCTGATCCCAACGTGTTAAGGCCACCAGTGGCGTCAATTTTGATGCAATCTGGGGTAGTTTACTGTGACTAAATCCGAATCGAACCCGTTCGCCGTTCTGAGATATTATACGAATATATAGACATACATATGTTCCGTAACATGCAATTGTCCGGATTCAGTGCCGGCATGAAATCGCTGACGAGATGAATACACACATGGGCGCCACTCATACATTCCAAACCTACGTGCTCGGTGCGAGGCTGGTGGTGTGTTAGGACACCCCTGGGCCCAAGACCCGATGGAGGAACGAGTCAGATGCGGAGAGGAGAATGAAGGCAGACCCTTATTTGAATAGGACGCGCGTTGCCTGTCAGAGTAGATGATCGAGCAGAACATGTAGGATAAGACAGAGTATCTCCGTGGTGATGCCCCTATAAAAAACCCAAGGTATATAACCAAACCTCTTTCCTCCCTCCGTGGTGCCCAAACACAGAACCCAAACACAACGCAACACGTGATGTCCTCTCATTGTCGAATTTTGTTGATGCACGGTCAGGGCGTGGGAAATTGTCCTCCTTCCCTTTCACCGTTGTGTCAACACCCATTGGATCACCATCAGCGCTTAATTTGCCATCCAAGGTCCGTGCATTCGCTCGTCTGCTGCTGTCCTTATGTTTATCTTTCCAGCCACCCCGCCAAGCCATAGGCCACAAATGGCCGTCCAGTATATCCCCAACAACCCCTCTACTCCCTTGCCCCTCCCCGTTCGTCGTAGCACGAGGCGTATTGCCCTCCCTCCCACCCCCTCGTCATCTACAGCATTGACCGCCAGCCCCACGAGGAGGCTTGCCACCACCACCCCCGCGACGCCCTCCACTGGTTCTCGCAAGCGCCCCAGGTTCCCAGATGCGACTGACCATGACCTGGCTTTCCCTTCAACCCCGTCGCCTCGAACGCGACTCGCCACGCCTATCACTCCGGAACCTACTCCGCGCGCGATAAGAGCCCAAAAACGGAGGAAACTCACAGAAACAGCTTCCGACTCTTCTTCGTCGTCGTCGTCACCGTCTCTCTCGCCCTCCCATTCGTTTTCTCCAACGACACCCCTCCCTCTGCCAATTTCGCCCGAGCCCTCCCATTCACTTTCCGACTCCGCCTCACCCTACATCGTCAAATCCCGTCCTAGGAAACGCAAACTCGAAGACAACTCTATTGCAAGCCCATCCAGCGATACCCCCACTCTTCCTTCAGGCGATCCTCTGCCAAGATCACTCGCCAAACGCAGAAAACTGGACCGTACATCGACTTCCAGGCAGAAGCCTTCACGTGCGGTCAGAGTCAGGTCAAAGTCAAAGTCATCTATTACCAGTGGCACTCCTCCCACACCTTTGACCTCGAAAAAACGCACGAACTCGAAGCTGCGGCCTAGTAGGGCACGCACCTCCTTGTCTTTGCCTCGTGGTGGTAATAATAATAACGTGCGTTTTTTTGCGTTTTATTTTATTTCCTTTTTTGGTAATTTTGAGCCAATTCCTTATCGTACACAGGACCATCGAACGAAGGATGTTCGTCGGTCTGCAAGACTTCTCGTACATACTGGTGATGAATTGCAACATAAATACCCTTCCGATGCACAGTTGGAGGAATCGTTACCACTTTCGCCCCTCACGCCTCCTCCGGAAGACGATCCGTCAGAGTCGAGCCAACTCACAGACAATGCTAATGCTGACGAGGAGGATGAAACTGAAATGGAAATGGTCGCTTGCATTACCGCGCATACACCCACCTCTTGGAAAAGTATTATTCCCTCGCACATCTCAAACCCTGTCCTCAAAGGCCGCCCACCTCCTAACCCGGCCCTCTACACCCAACTCCAACTTGCCTCGTACAGACGCACCAAACCGAACACCCCCTCTCCTCTCTCCCTGTACTCCTACACGGGCGTCACACCGCCGACATCTCCCGCACTATCGGCTGTGGCGATTAATTCGCTAGACGCTATTGATGACATTCCATCGCTCGGAGAGGCAGCAGCGGTGGAGGCAATTGGTGTGATTGCGGAAGGTGGCTCTGCTCTGGTGGGATTGCCCGATCAGCTGTACCATGAGCAACAACAGTTTTACGGGCAGGGGTATTCACAAGTGGAATCGCCTCAACAGCAGGAGCAGTCTTTGTCGGGACAATCGTTTGAGCAACAATCTCCAGCAGCTGTAGCTTCCTCCGACTCCTCCCCTGAATCCTCCAATCCTCCACCTCTCGATGTGAACTTTTTGATGATCGACCTGCAGCTTCAAATGCAGCTTCAGCAAATGGGCATACCTGGCTCGGCAAATGAGGGTATGCATTTCGCAGTTGATCAGATAGGATTTATGATGGGACATGCAACCGAGGAGAGGAACGATAGGATACCAACGACGGTGCATATGCAGGATGTGCATTTACATCAGCACCCTCATCAGAATCAGAATCAGCAGCAAATAATGGACGTTCAGCCGAATCAGCTGTTTGGGTATCCCTATTTTTCGACTGAGCAGCAGGGACAAAGCCAGCAAGGTTCTAATCATTTGTATGGGACACAAGAATATGGCGGAGGATCGCAATCTTTCCAGCCAGAGTATCAACCGCAGCGGGAGTTCCAGGATCAGCAACAGCCCGAGTATCCCCATCATCAGGAACAGCCACAAGCCGCAGGTTCTTCCAGTTACGAAGCTTATGGTGGGATACAACCGTACCAGACTGGTCCCCCTCTGGTGTATGATCATCAACAACGGCCGCACCAACAGGATTTTCAGGCTCAGCAGCAGCAGCATGGTGGTGATGGGCCTCCCTTTCCGAGTTCAAATCTGAACGTTGGATTTGATGTGAGCGCTTACCAGAAACAGACGCAGACCTCGTCGTCCACCCCGGTTGCTTCCCCCACTACCTCCGCCACGGCTGTTGCTCCCATTCATGCGGCGGCGGCGACAACCATACCCCACTACACCCTCTCGATGCACAATGCACTACTCTTCTTCCAACAATCCCACTCTCGGTTTCACGAAGACCAGCATATGCTAGCAGCTGACGCAGTTGAGATGCACTCACGCCAGCTGGAAGAGTTCCAACGAGAGAAGGAGGATCGAAAGAGGAGACTGAAGAGGACGAAGCTGGTTAGGGAGGTGCAAGTTGTGCCAATGGGTTCTTCATCGGCGGCAATGGGATCAGCACCGGGGATCGGGATTGGTGCTTACTCTGGTGTTGGCAGGGCGAGGGGCCTGTGGGCCGTCGCATGTAAGGCGAGGATGTTTGAAGTGTGAGTAGTCCTTTCTTCCTTTTATATGCATCTTTGCTGCGCATATATGCACTGCCTTCTTGCTGCAATGATGAGGTGCTGACGCATGTTACTGGTTCTCCCTTTCTGTTTAGTGTGAGAATATACACTCCTGCACTGATTCGGGAAGTTACTGAGATTTCTGCGCGTGAGTATTATCACAGGATGGGGTTAAAATATCCGCCTTGTCGGTTCTCGTTGTCCCATTACCGGAAGAGGTTACGGAGGAGAGGAGATGATATATCTGTATCGGAGGACGACCCTTTGGTTGATGGTGGTCATGAGCAGGAAGGGGGTGACGTTGAAGGCGATAGTGATGAGGTTTTTGATGTGTTGTCTTCTCGAGAGAAGAAGGATGATGGTGACGCAGATGGTGAGGAGTTTAGGAAGGAGAAAATATTTGACTTTGAACTTTTGGATGACGATGAGGAGGATGAGGAGGTCGAGGAGGCGAGGAAGGTCGATGTCGATGTCGATGAGGAGACGGACGATTGCAGAGATGAGGATGACGAAGATGAGGACGACGACGACGACGACGAAGATGATGGCGACTGTGGCGACGAGGATGAAGCACCAGAGAGTGGAGTTGATTTGGATCTCGAGGCTATCAGGGATCCGTTTTTCCAGCCGGAATTGTCGATGCGAATTACCCCTCAAGCACCGATGCCCTCGATTTCTGCTGGAGTGGAGACTACTTTTTATGTTCCTCCTCCTGAAGTGCATGCCATCCTTGAGCAGAACTCCCCGCTTTGCGAGGAACAAGACCCACACTCTGAGGCTCAACCCTCTTCTCCGAATGGAAACCCGACTATGACGGCGACTTCAAAGCAAAATCAGAAACAAAAATTCATGCTTTTCCATCGACCTGTCCTGCCTTTACCTCCACCTGCCCTATCGACGTTCCGACCGGCTGCACTCAGGTTTTATAACGTTGACCCGGTACATGCTGGCCGTGGCACACCCTGTGTGAAGGAGCGGAGGGAGGTGTGGGCTGGAGTGCACAAGGTTTCGTCGCTATCATTCTCTGTGAAGCAGATTAGACGGACCGGGGGTTGTGATGATGGATTGTCGTCGTCGTCTGGAGATGTTGCAGATGTGACCGCTTGGTATGTGAAAGCGGATGAGGTTCAGGTCGCCACTGCAAAGGATGTGCCTTCGTCAACGTCGAGCGCCACTGGACCTGGAAGTAATTATGATGTCTGTTCGATGCCTGCCCCTGCTGAGAAGGACGATTCTGTGTTTGGGGAATGTGTTGGAATGTGTTGTATAAATGATAATACGAAAGGGAAGATGAAGTCTGTGGAGGTCGAAGTTGAGGAGCAGGCGGTTGAAAGGGGGGGTGTTGGTGAGGGAAGACTCGAAGAGGAGTTACCGAGGGGAGAAGAGGAAGCACACGGAGACGACGATGGACCTTCTTCGGCTTCGGCGGCCTTACCACAACAATCGATTGCGCAACCTCCGCCACAACCACCACAACCAACTCGGCACTTGACGGTTGAAATTCCTCCTGCTCACACCGATCGGATACCCCACCGTAGGCGAGGCGTAATAGGCCGAATGGAGCTGCTGAAAGTTTACGCCCCTCCACCCAGATTGGTGCCATCCATCTTGCCAGTTGCAAGACGACCGCCGCGACCACCGCCACTAGCACTTGAGCTTGGCCTCGACGAAACTGAGACGGGGAGGTCTTTAGCGACGCCGCAGGCATACTATCATCCCGTTGTGCCGTACAGTTGGGAACAGGTGTCCGAGGCGATGGAGGTGCTCGCTTATCAGGGTATCGACGCTTCTGTTTGGATGGATGGGCATGGCCCGCCCTCCCCGTCGTCCTCGTCTCCTTTATCGCCTAATGGAATTTCTGGATCCGAAGTTCAAATCCAACCTACCTTTAATCCTTCGTCGAGCGAGCTTAGTTCTGCACTAGGTTAAGATTCAGCTTGCTTTGAGATCGAGTCTTCGTTGTCCGATCAGGCTACCCGTCAGCTTATCCGTCATGCCCGTGCTGATTGAAGAACACTTGACTGCCGCTGTGCGCTATCGCATTGCTATCCATATCTCAAGCGTTAATTTTTGCCACTTCGCATTCTTTGTTTTTTTTTTAAAAAAATTCACACCGTAGATAGAACCTCATCATATTTCATGCATTCTCCCCACACTTGTCGTTTTTATCTACACACTTATACGTGCCAGGAAATTAATGTTTCCTGCATGTGTCCTTTTTTTCTTACGTTGTCTTTGGTTGTTCTTTCCCTTGCACTGTGTTTTTTTAAATAATATTAGTTAATGCCTCCCATCCTCATTTTCCACTAATTCTTTCCCCATTCCAAAACCCCTGTATGTTGTATTTTAGAACCTGGATCTCACATTTGATATCCTGTACATGGCCCCAATCTACTTGCGTCTGACTGCTGCTTAGTGAACGTTGACATACAAGTAGATTTGGGCAAGAAGGTGATAAGGGAACTTGGGACCCTTTTCTTTGTATATTCACGCGGTCTACAAAGGAGGTTCGGTTCGATGTTAACGTTCAAACTTCAAATTGTAAAAAAAAAAATCTGTGGGACATTATTGAAACAAGACAAATTCTGAGGTTTCACCACACCGTCACTGAGTAAACTCGAGTGCACGTCGGTCCTCGTCATTCATCCGAGCGGTTTGGCATAGCTTCACCAAATCGAATATAA
>Ga0307517_10007384_pt1 | contig 16031 bp, 15 predicted proteins | sample 23_EM_MG_FD_194515 | JGI IMG/M metagenome (GOLD analysis project Ga0307517, IMG submission 194515) | Populus trichocarpa ectomycorrhiza microbial communities from riparian zone in the Pacific Northwest, United States - 23_EM | ecosystem: Host-associated > Plants > Roots > Unclassified | place... | reverse complement strand
TCACTCATGGCATAAACCCCAACACCAAGGTTCCCTGTAAGAGTAAGGACCTCAATCCAATACAGCAAGTATCTTGTGAAGAACTCTTTGATTGCTTCCTGCACTTCCTCAACATGAGAGCTGTTGCTAGGGACCATCAGGAGGTGTTTTGACCAGAATTGACAGGCATATTCCAAAGCTTCTCCAATGTGGTTCTTCTTGCGAATAGAAAGGTCCATGACCTCACTGAGAACAGCATAATTATCCAAGTTGCAAATGTTCCTCTTCAGCCTTTCCCCCATCAGGTTGAGGCATGAAAGCAGAACCTCTGCATGATGAACTGCAGGTTCCACAAAGAATCGTTTATCCCTGCACCGAGATGAATCCATGAGGAAGTCAGGGAATGACTTGTGGAAGGGTCGGATGGGGTCTTCTGTACCCTCAGGGACAAGGAGGAGAGAATGGAGGGAGCGGAGGGTAGTGGAGATGTTGGGCACCCCAAGCAGGTCTGAAAGTGCCTCCATTGAAAGGGAATTAAATACAAGCAGCACTGCCCCAACCACAGCTCTGACATGGGAACAAATTTCCTCAACATCTGTGCCCATGTCATCAATTGCTTGCTCCAAGACCTGGGTGTAAAGGAGGTCAATCCCAGACCTTCCTTCATGAATGGTATCTTGTGGGAGAGAGATGATCTGGTCCAGCTGTGTGGTGGGTGTGTGGTACTTGGATCCAACAAATGTTACAACTGTTGAAGCATAGATGAAGAATCCTGCTGCCTTTTCACAGAGAATGTTGAGGTCTGATGGGTTTGGCCAATCTTCTGTGAAATTGCAGTCACTTCGAGTTTCAGCAATTCTGGCCAACTGAGTTCTGAAGAGCAGCTTGATGTCACTATCCACCAAGGAACGGTTGACCTCATGCAGCTTGAGCACTTCTGTGATGGGTCGGAGTGACTTGAGACGAAACCCAGACCGGATCCGAGGCTCTGGACGACCAGTGATAAAGAATTTGACATCAGGGATCTTGTCTGTATAACAGGAGAGCACAGAGAGAAGGGCAGAGGCAGGTTCTTCATCCTTGCATTCGTCAAGGGCATCAATGATGATGATGATGGGTGGTCGAATGTGGCTGACTTTTAGTGGGCCAACAATAATCTTCTTCATTTGGGAATCAAGAGACTCCTGTGCAACACCAGCATTGACCTTCAGGACTTGGAGCAGCTCCTTTCGAAATGGAGGATACCGATGGGCAAGCTGTAGGGCAAGAGTTGGGAAGATTGCTTTGAGATTGCTTCTATCCTCAAAATCTCGTGAGCAAAAGAAGCTCGCCCCAAGCTTTCCATCTGTGAAGCAAGTCTCGGCAAATGTCTGGGCAATGGTTGACTTCCCGGTCCCTGCGAGGCCACTCAGCCAGAACACACGGTGGTCCTGCTTGTCCTCCAGCCAGTGTTCGAGCTGCAGGAGGACATCTGCCCTAGTTCCCCTCAGACACCCCTTCCTGTTACAGAAACGGTACTCGGCCCCGTTTGTGGGACACATGCTTTCTAGGAGACGAAGATCCAAATCTCCCTATATGCAGGTTACTACAGAGGCTTGGGCGGAAGGAGAGTAAGACTCACAATCTGTTGAAAGTTTTCTTTGTCGACATCTTGTCGCAACCAAGTCTGAGCATATGTCAGCTACTGCGAGAGCAAGACTTTTGGTAGAGCAAACCTGGTAGTCCATCAAGGCGTCGCGAATATCCTCCACCAAGCTGTTAACCTTCTGTGCATTCTTGGGGATTCTGAGGAAGAGCACGAGATCCTCCCGGGTTGCCACCGAGCCCATAGCTTGGCCAATCTCTTCCAATTTCCTGGCGATCCCCGACGTGCGTCAGACCCGGCCATCAATCTTGGAGAATATGTGCCCACCCACCCTTCCAGTTCCTTTGTCCTCTTCCCCTCATTGGTGTCACCCGGAAAGATAGGTCCGGAGAGTTGTACGGAAACCGTTTTGATCCTGAGTGCCAACAATTCTATGGCATGTTCATTCACCTCTGTCCGCTAGAAACACCGTAAGCATTGAGAATTGAATGTGGGGGAAGGATGTCATACCTCGCAATTGTCAAGAATCAAGCAGAGATATCCCGCAACGGATTTGAGCGGACCAGGGGCGCCTGCGGAGTCTTTCACTCCACGAAGCAATTCGGACGTGGCGTAGTTCGATTTCTTCTCATCCGCGGCGGCGTTCGGTTCGAGGGCCTCGTCTGGACGAACAACCTCTGGTCCATAGTCCGGAAGGACGGGCGTGCCTACATTGTCCGAAGGAATAATAAGAGACGGCGATCAAAACGACCGCGTTCACGCACCGCCGGGCTTCCCGTCATGCGAGATCGAAGGAGTGGATGGAGAGAGATAGACTCCCTCAAGCTCTTCACTGTGTTCACTTCCCGCAGAAACCTCAACGTCTGGGTGTAGGTGCGAATCCATCTGGCCGGCTTCCCCTCCATCGACATCTGCCTCTCCCCCTTCTTGACCGCCATCGCTTCCATGCGCTGGGACAGATTCCGGTCCATCCGGCTGGGGAGGTTGATCCGTCGAGAAAACTGGTTCTCCAGCTGCGCCGGCCGTATCCCCTTCTCCGTCGTAACTTTTTCCCACTACGACGTGAGGTTCTGGTTGTGGAACCGAACTCGCTGGATTAACCCCCTCACCGGGGTTCGTCGCCATTCCGTCCGGTTTGCGTTTCTTCCCTGTAAGTAGGTGCTTGGCTTTCTTCTTCATTTTAGAGAGCGAGCCTCGTATGTCATCCATGTCAGCGTCGTATCAGCGTAGGTGGTAGTGCGATAGATGGTGGTGCGATAGTGGATGATTGGCGCTCAGCGCGGGCGCAAACGCGTTATGTGGCGGAATATTCGCCGATTCTTTCCGCTCAAGTTATCGCGTCAGTCCTCCATACCAGTGCTTTACACGTATGAAATGCCTCAGCTTTTTATGGCTTGGCGCTCAGGACGATTGCCTACACTCGTATCCCTGCGATTTGTAGTCTGAGTTGTTGCCGCTTTGGCTCTGGGTGTTCCTACCCCCCATGACCTCGCAGAAAAGGCGTCCAAATCATCCGTACGGAAGATGCAGACCACCTTCCAAGCTGAACCCCGGACAGTTGGGAATCCCAAGCGGATTGCGAACGAGACTTGGCATAGGCTACTTGGCATAGGCTGCTAAGAACATACAGAGGCTATATAGGTAAATGTCACGGTCCCGAGCAGCATCTTTGGGCCACCCGCGACCATTGCAGAAGCCGGCATGGGGTCTATTACTGATGAGGTGTGTGGTGGCGGAGGATCACACTAAGATGGAGGGGGGGGGACGTTCGGGACGTTCAATACGTCGAGAATGAGGTTGGTGAGGAGAAAGAGCTTCAATCATAAAAACATCAACCTATAGTTCCTAGGGTTCCACGTCGACGTCGGCTTCGAGGTCAACGGACGCGATTGTCTCTCGTACCTTCGAGAGAATTCGTAGTGATGTGTCCCCATGGACTTGCAAGACCTTGGAGCGGGTGGTAGTTGCGTTTGTGGCGGAAGCTGTATTGGGTGGGGTGGGGAAGGGGGTCGAGCGTGGTGCACGGCTGGAGTAGATGCGCGTCGCAGACCGGTGGGGAACGGTGAGGGCGGGTGTGGTATGTAGGCGGGTAAATGATTGGTGGGAATGAGAACACTTGGACGCTACAGTTCCAGCTAGTCGTGGCCAGTACGGTTTGAATATGGACAGGCGGAATAATACGCTGGGAGGGTACCAGCGAACAGGAATTGCTTGGCTAGAACCGCTAGGATGTTCGCAGGGTAGCGCATTGCCGGGGACAGCATGGGTCCGGAATTACAAAAGGCGCGGTTGGTGAAGAAACGAGGTGAGAGTTCTGGTACATCCCCGGGTTTTGGAATCACCGCGGGGCTTCCGGACGAACTATCAAAGCACGCAGGTACGATATCGCAGAGCCTTCCCACCGAACCGGCCTGGATGCGGCAAACGAGACGATCCCGGGAGTAAGCCTCGCAATTGCCAAATGACTTCCATGGACATCTCGAACATCCAGGAGATATTCTGGATGTTGTCTCGACTGGTGTCCTTGTTGTGGAGCGGGGGCGGCTGGTCGGATATGGTCAACTCGACGTGATCACTGGAGCTGGTTCCATCGACCTTGTCACCTGCCCGGACCATAGAGACCGCCGAGATCTGGTCTTGTGCATCCCGACCGCTTCTTAGACCGCTCGACGTACATCTTGCGTCCCTGCCGACACAAACCGGGAAGTGGAGGACGAGGGAGACGGGTCAATTGTGGGATAGTGACAGTAGGAGGTAAAATAGGGGACCGAATGCGGTGAAACTTATGACGCGCTGTTGGCCATTTGGTTGGAGTTGGAAAGAGAGTAACTGAGAAGAGCGACTTGAAGCGCGAGGGGAAGACGCGGCGAGGTGGGAATGCCGGGTGACCGTTCCGTTCATCCTGCGCTGTCAATGGATTGATAACAGATCCACCTGTCTCGACTCGGACAGGACCGTCCACTGCTTGCCCAACATGATGACGGATGCGGCGAGGGAAGCGTCCAAGGTGGCTTGGACGTGAAAGATGATGGGCTATTCGATTGAGAGCTGACAGCATCACTACTAGAGTTAGGGTGTTCTCGAGCGAGGGACTGGCTGAGATCTTGAGGAATTCGTAGCTCGCTTCATCGGGTTCGAGCTTGTCCTCAACATGTCGCATGTGGGCAGCGCTTATCTTCATCTTTCTCTCCACCTAGGACCTCTTCAATAATAGAATACCACGATGGACGACAAGGGAGGTGCGAGGCCGGTCAATATTGACCCTACGGATGCACTTCCAACCAATAAAGAACGAAGATCCCCAGGTCGGCTTCTACATCATGTACAAACGAGAGGCGATGGAGTACGACACCGAATACATGAAAAAGTACAACGATGATCTCAACACCACCCTGATTTTCGTGGGTTTCTACGATCCTGTGTACCCTACGCAACGCTGACCACGTTCTCAGGCTGGTCTATCCTCCGTAGTCAGTTCGGCGTTTGTCATCGGCGTCCGGCCGAAGCTCAAACCGGATTCCAGTGAACGCTCAGGGGCCTACCTCCGCGCGATCCTTCTCAGCCTCAACAGATCCATTCCTCCAGATGAAGATCCCATGGCTCCTCCGGTGTGGGGTGGTGCCCCTACAAAGATTGTCACCACTTCGTGCCTCCTACATGCAAGCCTCTTAATCTCTATTAGCCGCATTTGTCGCTATGCTGGGTAAGCAGTGGCTCAACTGGTACCTTCGGTGCACTGGTGGGTCCATACTCGAACGCTGTGGTGACCGACAGCGTAAATGTGACGGCCTAGAGAAGTGGCCGTTCCATTTATTCATAGAGAGCCTCCCAAGCATGCTCCAAATTGCTCTCGTTCTCCTCGCGTGCGGACTATCGCGGTACATGTGGTCGATCAACACCCCCGTCGCACACATCGTCATCTCCTTCACTCTCCTTGGCCTTATCTTCTACATCAGCATCGTAATCGCGGGGACATCTTCTCATGAGTGTCCGTTCCAAACCCCAGCATTGACAACCCTCCGAGGTCTCCGAGACACCGCGGTTCTCAAGAAATTATCGGGGAGACTCCCCGCTCGAGATCGACCAGTTCACCCGCGATGCTTGGCGGAATACCCAATAAAGAGTAGTTTCTGCATCTCGCCGCACCCGCGACACCGCGACGAACCCTCAGTCCTGGGGTATTCCACTCTCCAGCATCAGGTCTAGCTGCCGAGGTGTCGCCACCAAGCCATTTTCCTGCTTCTCCGCATCGATCGAACTCTCGGAAACGCAAAGCAGAGTCTGGTCCAAGGGATTCGAAAGTACAATCGCGCATTACTCCTAATCTCCACTCGAGATGTGCAGAACGGACCGTGCGCGGATCGAGGCGGGCTACGGGTGTCTGTACGGAACCTGGAAACCCTTCGGAAACAGAACATAGACGACGCAAGCCGTGTTCGCTGGGTCCTCCGAAACATTACCGACCATGAAGCCATCGACTCCGCCATACACCTGGCAGGCAATGTTCGATGGTTTCATTGCGGCTCCGACCTCGATCCACCTTTCGATCTGATCGTTTCCGCCTTCGAGGGATGCTTTGATTCTACTGGAGAGTTGTATCCTGGTATGACAGACCGGGCGTATTTTTCAGGGCGTGCTATCCTCAAGATCAGCGTAGGTGCAAGACTACAATCTCATGAGCGTGCCTCCAAGTACACCATCCCGAATGTTCCAGATAGTTCCATCCCCTCCACTCGGTCGTCCACTCCTGTTCCCGCCCAGTTCGTTTGCGGGCCCAAGTGTGACCAACCCTCGTTCGGCCCCCGGTCTGACTTGGAATGTATTATCTCCATGATGCAATTCAGAACCAGTCCCGAAACACCTATCAACATCTTCCGGAGGGATATATCAGCTCACTCACTGTGGATGCCAAATTTAGTTCTGGAGATGTTTCGAATGGATCCGACCTCACCCGGAGGCATCTTCTGCGCCTTCCCCAGCAGAATCGAAGCCGCGAATCTCAACATCCTCGTATGGTATACAATCCTAGGCGGACGCGTTGAGGAGGAAACATTCTGGGTTGTGGAAAAATCGTACGCGGCGAACTCATCATTCTCCCTTTCGACCCACTCAGACCTACGCCTGTCAGTGATTCGTTGAAAACAATCCTCTCCCACTTGTCTCGAAAAATAATGGAGGTCATTTCTGATCCAAATTATTTCGGGCGTCTCACTTCGCTTCTGGACTTTTTGGAAAGGCGGGAGAACCGACCCTAGTATCTGACCCAGGTGGCATACTATCTGTGCTCCGATATCTCCGCAAGGTTGTCTATTCATCCCGGACAAGACCCGGCCATTTTGGCCTATCTCTTCGCTGTGCTTAGGACTGGATCCCGTCGGGTTGATCCTAACCAAGATTGGACGACCACCCGGCCTAATCGCGATACGATCCCTTCTGACTCACATATCCAATCACTAGTGGATGTTACACCATATTTGCAAGCCATGACAACAATATTATCGCGGACGCCGTGTGCGTGTGGATCGCAGGTGGTTGCGATCAACCACCCGGTTCCTGTGTGCGCTATCTTTCCCAGCGCGTGAACAAGGATGTACCCTTCTCTCCAAGGTTACGGCGGGAGGTTATCGGCGTCCTCGAGCGTATATGGGACGAGGAACTCGAAGTAGCAGGGGCGGAGGTTATTCGCTTATCGAATCATCTGGGTGTTGGCACGGATGATATGGGAAGCCGAAGGGACTGTTGGGGAAGGCTGTTGGTAGATGTAATACGTTCGCCGATGGGACGGGAGGATTTATCTTCTCACTATTGGTGCTTGCTGTAGAAGCTGGTCTCAGGTGCCCAAGCTTTGACATTGCGCGACGAAGACATGGGGGTGATGAGATCCCTCGAAGATGCTGAGGATTGGGAAAAGTTGGAGGTGTGGATGTTGATTGTATGGTCGGCTGGCTATTACCTGCTGGATACGCATACAGAAGACGTTGAACGGGCGACTTTCAAGTTGTTCCTACGACGACCATCAGCTCTCCTGAGATTCAGAGATCTTGCAGAGACCCCCGACTCTTCATCCGACCTGCACAGGGACAAACTCCGACAGATTTGTGACCATCCGCGAGCGGAACCGCCACCCTCAGGGTTACCCCTTCCGTGAGTACCTTTTCGCATCACCCAACACCTACCTGTGCTAACGGAAGACGTTTTTCTTCAAGGCAATCGATTCCCACTATGCCATTCCTTCACCTCCATTTCACGGGGGACGATACCTTCTGATACCATAGTTTTGGTTTTGGGGAACCCAATATCGGATGCACGGTAACGCTGTCGTTGGGATTGTTTATCGTATGATCTTAGGCGGGTGAGGTCGGGACTTTTCTCATCGGTCAATCGTAACGGTATGCAGTACCTGTTCTTGTTATCCGGTCCCTTGGAAAGAAGAGTGGACCGTTTATGATGAATTTCGTCCCTGTATGACACTCCGGAGGGCTGGTACCGTTTGAACAGGCCTGAATATGGTGATCGAGGATTGCGTTTACCACAATGTTAAGAAAAGTGGCATTAACGAGACCCCCAGGGCGGACAACGCAGATATGAAAGGTATGTATTTCGGTTGTCAACCGGACGAGCTAGACTTTAGATCTGGCCGGGAATAATCAAGCACGCTCAACAGTGCCATCTCAACAATCTCTCACTCAGGATTCATAAAAGCCGAAGTGAGGGAGTAGCGACAGAACAAAAAATCGAGCTATTCACAGTGCGTTTGCATGCTTCGTAACCAAAACAGTTTACATAACCGGATTCACAGCGAACCGATGAACACGAACTACATAAAAACACTTAAACGAAAACGAAAACGGAACGTCCTGTCAATCGTGAGGGGAGATCGAGAGATGTTGTTGATGCGGCCTGAGTGTTGGAGACGATAGATGGGAACGGGGGAAAGGAGTATGAGGTGATAATGAGATAAACTGAGAGACTGATAGGCAAGGTAAGACAGTGAAAAACAAGACTTGAGGATAGGAGTAAGAAAAGAGATATGCAGAACAAAACCGAAACCGAACCGAAGCTGACGAGAACCATATAAGATGTACACAAGCGCGGAAAAGCGAATCTGAGTCGTGGGTAAAAGAAGAGAGAGAAAAGGGGAACGGGAAGACGACACCAAGTACGAGAACACGACATTCACAATAAATAAAAACCACCCTCAAACCATTCCAGACCCCCAACTCGCTCTCTTCCTCCCCCTCTCACCCTCTATACTCTTCTGCAACAGCAAATCGTGGGGCGACACTACCGCACTCGACCCTCTCGAATGCGAATGCGGATGTGACGAAAACGACGATTGCGAGTGCATCCCTAATCCTCGCGGCTGAACGCTCGCAGACCTTCCAGGTCCCGTCCTCTCAACTCCGACCATCTGCTCGTGTACAGGGGGCAACGAGGGAAGAGGGGGCGGTTGAGGGACTGGTCGAGTAGGTCCAAAGTTTGGTATGACGTTCACGTTCGTCGGCGTCCCGTTTGAGGGGACCGACGTCACTTGGGATGGAACGGGGACTTGCTGAGTCAACATCGGGTTAATGGTCCGGCCTTGGTTCTGGTTTGTCATCGTGTTGGTGGTTTGTGAGTACCCGCTCGTCGGGAAATTGGTCGCGAGATCCAGAGCCTGCGCTTGACCTTGCCTTTCCATTGTGTACCAGAACGCCGATGTCCCTGTCCCTGAACTGCCGTACGAAGGTACACCAGCCCCGTGATGTCCACTAAAGCCTCCATAGTTGTGCAAATCCAGAAACGCCAGATTTACAGCCTCTTCTTCGGGCTGAGGCTTCAACGCATCCGCCAATGAGGAGCTCGTCGGACCACCGTTTAACGTCCCAGCGGCGTTTGCACCGGTTCCCGTTCCAAGTTGAGCATGGATCGACGGCATATTTAGGTGACCGTTCGAATCACGACCAGGAGACGATCCAAACTGGTGGAGTTGATGAGGTTGCACCGAGGTAACATGTTCAAACACCCCCATCGAGTTTCCCGTCGATCCAGCGGCGATCTTCCCCGTAAGGTTTGACTGGTCCGAAGTCTGACGGTGGTATGATACCGTTGGTCGGTGTTCAGAGGGCGGGACGGACAGACTCCTGTTTTGCGCAGCGCTGATCGTCGTCGACCGTGCTGTCCTGGACGACATGATTGGTGTGGCAGGCGGAGTGGAATGTTGCGACATGTTGGTGGGATCAATCAGGTGTGGGGACACATATCCGGATCCAGGTACATGGTCAGGCGAATCGCCTCCGTGCGATGACAAGGCTCCCTCCGGGTTCGTATCGTAGTCCAAGTCGATAGAAGAATCTTGAAGGGTGATCGCGTTCAATCCGATGTCGTCGATCCCCCCCTGTAAATGACCACCGGGCACTTGAAGCGAATGAGGGTTCGGGGCTTGGATTCCAGACAAACCCAAACCACTCTCTCCAACCCCGTATTCAAAATGCTGTTGAGGTTGGTGAGATCGAGTGCCAAAGATCAAGTCTCCAGCATAGTTTGAGTGATGGGTGAAACCTCTGAAGTTGGTCGTGAACATTTCCGGGTCGGAGAATGCGGAATGGGTGTCTCCGAATCCGACCTCACTCGAAACATCGTGAGGGAATGAAGTGGGTACGAGGTCGTAACGATCGAAGACGCCGTGACTGAGGGCATGGAGGGAGAATGGCGAAGATGGGGTGGGTGACAGACCACCACCACCGTAAAGCGGTCCATCATTCGAGAGCCCTACCGACATGGACTGGCCCAGCCGTGGGTTAGCGGAGAACCAGTCTTGCGCTCCCCACGCTGATTTTCCAATCATATTAGGACGAAGAGAGAAGTTATCGACAAAGGTCTCGGAGGTCGACACGTGCGATGACGTGGGAGAACCAGGGTTTGTTCCCGGCCATGGGTTCGGCTCCGCAGGGGTGGAACACCACATCTGTGATTGTGAGGAGTCTGTCAAGTCAGAAATCTGAGATGAACTTGGTGCGATGTCAGGTGCCGGGGCTGGTGCTGGTTGTTGTGAGGGTGGCGGAGGCGGAGGTGGGGGTGGGGGTGGAGGAGCGGCGCCTATTGGTTGGGAGCTCTCCCCCGTGTCCATATCCACATCCCTGAAAAGCATGGGCAAAGGTTGGGAGGCCCTTCTTTTCCCTGTCCCACTCGGTCGTACATTCAGGAGATCACCGTCCATATCGTCTCCCGAGGTCTCGTCGTCCGAATTTCTCGCACTCTGAGGAACGCTCTTCGTCCCCCTCCTGAACAGCCCTTCATTTGTGTTCGCCCTCTTCCGCCTGGACGGTCCAACAAGACAAACGGAGGGTATTTGATCATCGGTCACAGCGCGCAGGGGGGATATAGGTTCCACGATCCTCTTCTTCTTCGATGTCGGCCTAGGCTTGTATCCCGCCGCCTCGTACAAATCGGGGAACGCGTTCCTGAACCTGTCCCTCAAATCTGTCGACCGGCGTTTCTGTTCCTGGAAAATGGGGTCCTTGACAATTTGAGCCCAGAGCGTTCCATGTTTCTCGTAACCCGCTCGCAAAGCGCGGTCCTCTTCTTCCGTGAATGGACGCCGCTTCTTGCTGCGCGTCTTCTCAAAGAGGGATTTCCCGTCTGGAAGGCTGGAGCGGATTCGTGAGGAAAGGTGGGTCTTGGCGTTCGGGTAGTGTTGTTTGTATGCGTCTGGAAAGTATGTTCTGAACCTGGGGAAACATGAAACGGTTAGCGTGAGTATTTTCCAAGAAAAAAATTATGGGTGATGTCATTCGGGACGTAAGACTGACCTATCTTTGAGGTCTACTGGCGACCGGTTATCAAAGACAAGTTCTGGGTCTTTGAGTATAGCTTTCCAGTTTCCAACGCCCCACTACACATGGGAACCGCAGTTGCATTGCCACAATACACATGCCGGGAATAAGCGCGCAGAGAAATAAAAAACGTGGAAAGTCGAGTCAGCAAACGGTGCGAACGAGAGTCAAGATCCTCAGGAGGAGGATCCTTGAAGGAGGAAGAGTGCGGGGTTGGATGATAACGGAATGACGTACCTTGTTGCACCCCTTCACAAGATTCTCCGTCTCTTCGTGGGTCCATTTCTTCCGTGGCCGCTTTTCGGGGAGGTGCACCAGCTCAGGGGTCGGCTCCTTCTCACCCTCCTCGCTTTGTGGCGTCCCGCGTGAATCCCCGTTCTGGGTAATTGTCGTCCCGGCGTTCCCGCCAAAGCGCAACGGCTTCGAGTTGTCGTTGGACGTCAGGAGCAGGTCCAGCCTGGTGTCGTCCCGGAAGGTCCATGCCTGGAGAGGCCGAAAGTCGGAGGAGGGTAAAGCGAGCGATACTCTGCGTTGCTTGGCTGATGTGGAAGCGGAAACGGATGTAGTAGCGGGGGGCAAGGTGGTATCGGAGTTTGAGGTTGAGGGCAAGGGAGAAGGCGTTGACGTCGACGTTGTCATAGCAAGGTTGCGGATCGTCGCTGACGTCGACACGTTTGAAGATGAGGAGGGGACGGCGAATGCGCTCTGGTAGAAGGCCGAAGAGGAAGACGGCATGGTGAGGGGGTCGAATTAGGTCGTAGGTGCAAAGGCGCAGAGACGACGGTGGTCTATAACTCGGTGGCCTGGCAAATATACCTAGGAAACTGGGAGGCGGTGAAGGGTGAAGTGATTTGGGGGATGTTTGGAATCCTCGTTGTATCCGCAAGGCGTCCGTCGGCTGGATGTAATCGGAATCCTGGAATGGGGCGATCCAATGCGGCGGAGAACGGACGATGTACTGCCGAAGCGACGAACTCGAGATACGAAGTGTCGCCCGTCGCCGTCGTCGTCGGTCGTGGTCGCTCTCCGAAAGAAGTGGGGCCGATATTTCCAGCGGACTCTGTTGATGGCTTTGCACCGCGTGGGGATCGGCTGATCATACAATTCACTACACGGTCTTCAACACTCTGATGACGATAACGGCCTTGTCCTTCTATGCTAACACCTCCGGCGCAATCCTCTTCTCAACGACACCCAGCTTCTCCGTCCACGTCATCAGCCGGTGTGCCAGGCCGCCTATCTGTTCCCGAGATAACACCCGTGGTTGAACCCACGTGATCTGCGCTTTCTGATCAACCTGGTCCAGCGACCCCCGAATCAGCTTCAGGCTCAGAGCCTTCATCAGCAGGTGCTCTACTTCCTCCAGAGGTAACCGGGTCTCTTCCGCGATTGTCTGGAAAGTCATTGTCCTATCGTATGGTCCCCGTTTGAACACCGACTCAATCAGTGCCATCAGGCAGATCTTTTGACGCAGGAAGGGGTAGTTCTCGTGGAGAATAGGCTATTGGAAATATCCGTGAGGATCGGGAATCGTGTTAGAGTCGAGTTGCATACTTCTTTCGGGAATAACGGTGCTAGTGCCTCAAATTTGCCGATGTTTCCTTCGTTGAAGGTAAAGAGGAGTTTTTTAATCCAGTCATACTCCGACTGGTCCAGATCGTCGAGTATTGGATGCATTAACTGTAAGAAGTCAGGAAATCGCGCATACATCCAAACGGAAACTGATCATACCAGCTCGCCAAAGTTGTATATTTGGTCGCCAAGGAAAGCAGCAACACCGAGATCGTGTGCCCGGCTCAGCCTGTCTTCGGCCGAGAGATCCTTTGTTATATCGACGCAGGCGAGGTAAAGCAGCGAGTTCTTGTAGTATGACCCAAACTCCGCTTTAGCCTAAACACCTCGATTAGCCCCACGGTAAGAGGGTTGTTCGAGAGGAAGTCACCTTGTAATAATCGGCCGCGATGCTGTAATAGGCAGCATTCACCCCACTGTCAACTCCGCTCAGCTCGTCGAGGACTTTCCACGCAGCATCCATGTCCGCTTTCGTCCCCTCGGTATCTCCAAAGACGAGCTTTGCCCGAGCGATAGTCGCGAGTAGCAATACATAGGCTTCTTGTGACTTGTCTTTGTCGATCCTTGAAAGGACATCGGAGAGGAAACCAACGTGGTCCGAAGGTTCTGAACACAGGAGTGATGAGAAAGGGAAAGAAACGAGATCCCCGCATAAAACGCGTACTGTCTATTTGCCTCGAGACCTTCACCCCCATCTCCACCAGCTTGAGAGGATTCAACTTTGTTGCGAAATCTCTCACGAACCGATCGTACACATCCACCTGATACGGTTGGGAGAGAGGGTCATCGAAGAACTCGACAAGCTTGAGCGTAATCTGGTGCCATAGCCTAAACGCGGGTGAAAACGAAATCCGTGTCAGTACGCGCCCGGATAACGAAGATCGTGACGCACTTCCGAGAATGCAGGTCCTGGAAGCTCTCGAAGTACGGATGAAGGTCCGTGGGGGTTGCAGATATCGCAGTGGAGAGGTATTCGTCGACATCTAGTTTCGGCTGCTTCGGTTTGTCGACGGCCATTGAAGAAGCCATTTGGATGGCGGGTAAGGCAGATCGGGTTTCGGGATGGACGCGTAACTCTTCTTTGTTTGGTTCCCAAGCCGTTGCCAAACAACCACCTCGCAACTTCGTTTCCCAAAGAAATTGCGCCGGGCGCGCTCCAGTATCATGAAATGAGTAGACGATAAATGTACAAATAACACTGCCTCTCGCGATACAGCCATGATCTATCGAAAGAGTGTGATAGAAGCACTTCTCCGACTCGGGGGCGGGGGATATTACCAGACCTACCCACAAACCCATTGTATCGCTTTTATTCAGTCTATTCCATAGCCTTCCATCGTCTACCATTCTCCGGTATCCGTCGTGTACAAGACAAGGACAATCCGCCCAGTCGCATACCTGACCCCGACGATAACGGGAGTGGTTTACGTGCTGCGCATCGGCTTCGGAACGGAACGACACCAATTAATTCCACCGCACTGCCCCTCGTCTCCACACTCCAATCTACTTTTGGATGGATCGTTTAGTCCATCAGAAATGAGACGTATAAGTAACCACCAGCACCCTGTAGTTTGGCCTGTTCGATATCGATCACTCTCAAGAGGCGGAGCCAATGATCCAATACTCCTCTCACCCAACAGGAATGAAGGTCATTCGAAGAGACCGATGTTCTTTGCGCCGGGTAGGTCCCCAGAGAAACCGGTAAACGTTTCTGACAACCGTGTTCCGGACGTAGCACAGGGCTGAACCTCGGCGGCCCTCACTCGCATCATTTGGTACAGTGCCAAAGATAAGGTCAATCGATTCCTGGGGTTACACAATCTCCATGACATCTACCGTACGGCCTTCCGTCTTACTCCCGTGCAAACTTGTGGAAATGACCGTCACCTACCTTATCCACGACATCCGAGTTCTCGCAGCATTCCGAGAACACATTGGCGATCTGGCCCCCTCCGTCGGCGACTTAAAGCTCGTCCGGAGAGCGCTGGCCACAAATCCCACTTCAATTCAAGAGCCCGGAACACCAGGGTCGTAAAGTGCGGACCCCACTTCTCGGGGCGTGCCCAAAGGTCCGAGATCGGGGCAGACTCGGAGCGGGTGTTCCCGTACCATATGGAATCAAGACCGGCGATGCCCTTTTTTCGCGCGTCCATAACAAACTTTGGCGGATGGAGAGAAACAGAAAAGAGCGCTGCCCGCCGCACCTGCGAAATCGCCGTCAGAGGAGGCGAGGTAAGCTCATTGCGGAGTTCCCGCGAAGGTATTGTGTGGACCATTCGCTGGGACGTTGCTTGTACCCGAGTTATCATCCTGTCAACTTTACTGATACTCACGTATCCCAACCAATAAGATTCATGATATGCGCCGATGGCCGAGATCCGCTGGTGGAGTATTAGGAATCGGATTTATCCTGGCAGCAGGCCGACCACGCCCCTTCAACCAAAGTCCGCTTCGAGGGCACGCTGTGTTAACACCGCCGATGATAATGTCCGGCACCTCTACCACGCACCCCAAAAACCACAGGCGAAAGTACCGAATTGAAGTTAGTGGGCGGTTTTGTACTGGGTTACTACAAAAGGTTCCCTCGATCTTCTTGACTCCCTACCGGTCGTCGGTGAGACATTCCGGTGTTCGATCGGGTGTGTACATGATAAGGCTTAGCAGCAATTTTTGTAAATATCGATGAACAGAAACCACAACGTATTCTACGACAGAAGAGTTGCCCTGGACTTCGGAGCAGACCTTTCTATACAGCATTGCGCAGAAGATTTAATAGTAATAACCTCTCTCATACCCCCAGTAGCCGAAACCATCAAACTCGTCCGAATCCGTCTCTTCAGTTTCTGACTCATTATCCGAGCACACATGCATCACACTATCCCAGGTAATCTTCCCCACCAGCCCCTTGAGATCTGCCTCGTAATCAGGAGTGGACACATGACATGACCGAAGCGCCAATGTTTTCAAGGCCATTTCGTGTTCACACCTCTTCTTCAAGACATCTAATAAACTTTGCTGCTGCCTGTAGAAGACATCGACCTCATGAAGCGTCAGTGATTGCAGTTTTGGGGCGGGTGGGT
>Ga0307517_10007383_pt1 | contig 16032 bp, 14 predicted proteins | sample 23_EM_MG_FD_194515 | JGI IMG/M metagenome (GOLD analysis project Ga0307517, IMG submission 194515) | Populus trichocarpa ectomycorrhiza microbial communities from riparian zone in the Pacific Northwest, United States - 23_EM | ecosystem: Host-associated > Plants > Roots > Unclassified | place... | reverse complement strand
CAGAACAGTTTATGTCTTGTCCTAACTATAAATTTAAAAATATTTGAATAATCAATACACACTATAATTTTATTAAAAACTCTTTTTTAAAACTCTAGTTAAAAAAAAAAACTATAATTTATATTTTTTTAAAATATATATTTTTAAATCACAACAGCAAAAACTACTACCTTGCCACTAAGACAATAAACATGTCCTGGCATTTTGGTGACTCCTCGTACTGCAACAAGTCTGTCACAAGAAGATGAATCATAGCCACTAGCATTTGTTGAGTAGAGATTAAAACATGGCATCATCAATTTCCATGCTTCATATATATAACAATTCAGTTATAATTCTTTGTAGTGAACTGGGCATGTGAGTTGTAATGCCACAGGTATCATATATATAAATATATATATAAATAAATATCAACTCAATTATAATTCATGGACCCTATCTGACAGGGTCGGCTATCATGTATCAAATAATTAACCAAAGTTCTTTTCTTCAAGGCAAGCGTACTCCCAGCCAGACTCTCCTCTACCAAGAACTAAAACAAGTGGCTACCAACATCAACACTAGTTCAATATTTCATTCATTTAGGAAGAGTTTTTATGAATTTGATCAGCACATTGTTCTTATAAATCAACATGATTTCGATCCTTCCATCCTGCAGTTCTCTTATTCATAAGATAATAATTCATAAAAAAAATTATTTATTTATTTATTATCCTTTATCCAGTAGTGGGTCTCCCAGATGCTTTCTAAGTCTGCTTTATTTAAGTAGCAACTCATCATTGCTTGATTGGGAGCAGCCATTAGGACAGCCACCAGTCAAAGGATCGAAAATCAATACTGTATAAAAATCCATCCAAGACTTCAAAAGATAAAAAAATCACTTTAAAATTATTCTAAAAACAATTTATTTCTTTATGTTTGTTTTTTATTTATTTAACCAGAACGCTTAATTACCTTTGTATCTGTCTTTTCTGGGAGGAATTCACTGAGAACCATCCCATAGTGTTGCGTAAAACCAGATGAACTTGACATTGAAAAAAATAAAATAGTAATTGTAATACTCTCGATAAAAATCACAAGGCGCCTTGATAAGATATGCTCTAATGTCTTCGTCGGGAACAGACAGGCCCTACTTCCACTAGCATGATGGGCTTAAATTTTACGGACCTCAGTGGCCAGAAGCCAGGAGTAGTTTGAGTGGGCCTATTCCTTGGAAATGGGCCTGATACAATCTCTTACCTAAAGCCATAGTTGGTTGATACGAATGTTTTTCCAGATATGAAATATCAGAAGCTACTGGGTTCTTCTAGTGCTTCACAAGGTGTACACAAATTCACAACAAAAGCTAAGGATATTTTTTAATTCTTCTTTCACCCCATGTTCATTCTCTACAGGACACGGCGTTAACAAACAGTCCCTTAAATGCACAATAAAAGTCTATTTTCATTCCCTATTTGTAGTCGTATTTCGTTGCCAAATACCTTAATATTAAGAAATTAAGTTATATATTTCCATTCCAGGTACTTCATTCTTAGTCACCAACCATCACCCATAGTTTTAAATCATAGATCATGAATAAATTATATCATAATTATTTTAACGGGTTAGCTTCAAATTAAGTTTTTTTATTATTTTGATATATTAGTGTTAAAAATAAAATTTTAAAAATAATAAAAATTATTTTAATATATTTTTAAATAAAAAATATTAAAAAAAACACACGCAAACACTTTCCACGATCGCAGGAACTTGTAATTTTTTAACGTCAGACCCGAACGTGAACAGATAAGAACGAAACCATGTACTCCAGCCCCGACATGGAGCTACCTCATCCAATCACACGGTAGAGACGAAAACACGTAGTAATCCACACAATTCACTGGCTGCACTTGACAACACGCTCCTCGAATATTCTACACCAGTCGATGCGAATAAAACATTAAGATCCTCCACGGCTCCTCCTCTACTCGATAAAGAGATTTCCTCTCTATTTTTATTTTCCACCCTAAAAATAATTTTTAGCTCTTTTATATAAATCTACCTCAAGTAAATTAATGGATAAATCCTTAATCAGTTCAAATCCGTCGCCGTCTCGGTTTCTAATCTTGGTTCAATTTATATCTGCCCAGCTTTTATTTTCACAAAGATCTCTTATTATTTTTCAGATTTTTAGTAGATTTTGTTTCATTTATCAACCCTCACTCAATTAGGTTTATTAAATTTCACCGCCGCCGGCGATGGGGAAGCGTATGTTCTTCCTCTCTCTCTCTCGCTCTTCTATTGTTGAATTCAATTTTTGACCTGTCTAATTAGAGTTTTTCTTGGTCAATTACTGAATTATTATTATTATGAGATGGAAAAACTTAGGGTTTGGATTATGTTAATTTGTGCAGGTAATAATCAGCGGAAAAATAAAGCGATGTTGGATAGTGATGATGAAAATAGTAGCGTGAGTTCATCGTCGACTGCCCGTTCGGATCTTATGTCGGTGTCGGGGACCGACGAGGTTCAAGTTGATAAAGATAGTTTACTAGAACAAGCTCTAGATGCTTTGTATGAGAAGAGGTTTGTGTTGGTGTTGTGCTTCGGTTTTGAAATTTAGGTTTTAGGTGGTTTGTGTTTGTGATTAATGTAGTTTCTTTGTTTTGCGTTGAACTTGAGCTGAATTGGTGGTGTTGGTGTTGTATTGTGGATGAAGGGGTTCGACAAGAGAGAAAGCTCTGGCAGCGATTATTGATGCTTTTAATACCAGCTTGCAGCATCAATTTGTTGAGAAGAAGTAAGCACTGGCTAAGAGATAGTTGTAATGTGCAGTGGGTTGTTGTTGGTTACCTAGTTTGATTGATTTGGTTTATGTTGTGGTGGGTTTGTGCTGTAATGTGAAGATATTAGTCATAGTTGTTCATCCCGAGGCTCTTACATGCATTTTGTTTTGTTTGTTTCTTCAGATTTGCTACTTTACTACACCTGTGTCTTAACTCCATTAAAAAGGGCTCTAGCAAAGAGATGTCTCTAGCATGTCATGCCATCGGTTAGTGTCGAGCCCATCTCGTCATCTCTTTTGTCCTTTACCTGTATTTTCAACTTTTATTAGTTTAGTACGTTGTTTTTGTAGGATTATTGGCTCTGACTGTTGGTTCTGGGGATAATGCACATGAAATATTGGAAGAATCAGTTATTCCTATTTCCCAAGCTCTTAAATCTCCGTCTGATTCCCTGAAGACTGTATCGGTATGTATGATTTGCTAAATCTTTGAGAGTTTAAGTGTTCTACAGTTTCCACTAATTGTTGTGTGACGTCGAATCTCTTCTGTTTTCTGCTGGGTGGTCATTTTCAGTTAGTGGAGTGTTTGGCTATTGTGACGTTTGTTGGTGCAACTAAGACCGAGGAAACTGAACGATCAATGCAAATCATGTGGCAATTGCTTCATCCTAAACTAGGTTCTAATGTATGCATCTGTTTTTATTCTTTACTTTCTTGTATCAGTGATATTAATGATGTTATCATCTATCCTTTAATTACTTGATTTCAAGACCTCAACCCATGCAGTAACAGTCCAATGCTGTAGTTATTGGTTATGTTCTACCAACAAATAAATTTTGCTATTTCACTTTCAGGTAGTTGCTGTCAAACTCTCTGCAGTTGTAATAACAGCAGTGGTGTCTGCTTGGGCATTTATCTTGACTACCATGGATGGATGCTCCCTTAACTCCAAAGATTGGCAAGAGTAAGTGAACTTTTGATTTGATTTTCCACTTCGTTTTCTATACTTGTCTTCGTTTATATGATAATCAGAGTGAAGTGCGCTGAAATTGATCAGATAGTCATTTAACTTATCCATCCCCAGTCCATTTGCACAGTCCATGATGAAGGAGTTGGTAAATAGTTAGTCTTGTCTAGACAGTTGTCTGTTCCCATGTCATGGTTTTCTTGCACGGGGAAGTAAAACTTCAATAAAGATCATTACTTTCATTGATGCAGGTACATTTCTTATTTCTCTACTCTGCTAGATAAGGATGACAGATCTGTACGCATTGCTTCTGGTGAAGCTCTAGCTTTAATTTTTGAGACAGGAAGTATTGAAAAGTTTGCTACTGAAAATAAGACTACCCCAGATGGCTCAGTTCCAGAAGGAAATAAATCTCGTGAAGGATATACACATATACTAGGACTGAAATCAAAAATCCTAAATCAAGTTAGGAGCCTGTCTGCCGAGGCTGGTGGAAAAGGTTCCGCTAAGAAGGATCTTAACAGCCAGAGGAACTTGTTCAAGGATGTTTTGGAGTTCCTGGAGGTATTAATTCATTCCTGTCCTTCCAAGTCTTTCTGTTTGCGTGTGCTTCTGTTCTGATGTTAAGTTTTTATGTTACCAGGATGGCTACGCTCCTGATATCTCAATGAAGATTGGAGGAGATTCGTTACAAACATCAACATGGTCTGAGCTTATAAAGGTTTCTTTCTCTTTGATCATTATTTTTTCTTTCTGGTCATGTTTTTGGTTTGTGTTTTAAGATTTTCAAGCTCTCTGATTCGAGTTCTTTTAACAGTTGAACTTCATGAAGCATTTTCTTGGTGGTGGGTTTATTAAGCACATGCAGGTTGGTTTTCTTGGTCCTGCTTTTATCTGTCCTTCTTGCTTCTTATGCGACGCTTTACTTTTTTTGTCGGTGTCAATTGCTTTTTAATACCATTAACAAGTGATTTTGTTTAAATAGGACAATGAATTCCTTCAAGTTGTTCTTGGGTTCACGCCCAAGAGAAAGCAACTAGGTGTCGAACATCAAATGTCAAGCGGTGAAAAGGTCAGTTATGCTCTTCTCCAACTTGGCCTTCTATAACAGTCTTCAATCTGTAATTATTTACTTGTCCTAAAATTGTGAGATTTTCTTGTGCCTGCACCATCCAAACTTTTCTTCGTGTGTCAGTACAGCACGTGTGTTCTGATACTTTGGATATTTGCCTAGGTAAACTAGCTGATCTCTTTAGATTGAAGTTAAATTTGGTTAGTGATGTGCTAAACCTTGGTAATGGTTTAAACTAAACTTCCTTTATATAGTAATGATAATGATTGGTTGTTAATGGATTCATGTACTTTTTTGTTCATATTTAAGATCTGCATTCTCTTATTGCTGCAAATATAGCAATCTCCGTCTCCAGTTTTTAAAGATTCTCCCCTTCCAAATCTCTCAAATTGAGGCACTGTTCAGCACGCCTAAAACACAAACTATTCCTAAGAAAATCATGGCGAGGAAAACAAGGGCTGTAAAATTGAGACATTTACTTTTATTGATGACCTCTCTTTTAGTGCCTTAGTTTTGTTTTAAGATACTGACAAGATGCATTCCTTGTTACAGAGGATGTTCCGGTCGCCAAACTCAATACAAAATAAAGCCAGGACCCAGTTTCTGAACAAGCAACGGATGCTATCTAAGGTTGGTTCTTCTTCATTCAGTATAGTTATTGCGTGTACTTTTCTGGTCACCACTGCTCCTTTTGATGTGAGGAACATTTCAAAAACTAATGCTCCAGTGCGCTTTATTCTATACTATCTTCTGTTCTCTAGGCATTTACTTTTACCTGTCCCTTTTTTCCGGTGCAAAAAACATTTGAAAAAACATTTTTCTGTGCTTTATACACTTTATATTTTTTGCGTTGACATTATTAGTTGCTTTTGCGTTACCAAAGTTGTTGACCCGTACGCTTCCCTGGATTATCCAGGATAGAAACGTTGGGCACTTTGCTGTTGGCATGGGCGATGAAGATATGTGAGGAATCCAGTCTAGCTGTTAGACGTTGTAGGATGAACATCCTCTGGAATAATTTAGCAGATTGTAGGGTTAATGTTACCGTCATTTTTTATGAATTTGGGAACAGGGAAATGGATTTTGTGGGAAGGCTATGCTTTTGACGACATACACAGATTATTGGTATCCCAAGTCAACTGATCAGATCATTCATTTTATTTGTAGTTGTACTGTGTAATAACTGGTTGTAATTACTGAATGTGATTTGAATACCAAGTTTAATGATTCGGAAGATCAAGATTTTAAGAAAGGTTTGATGTGATAGAACTAAGTTGAACTCGTATTCCTCGAGCGGGAACAAAAGATATTCCATAGATTTAGAGAGAGCACGAAGGCAAGCATGAAACTCGAATGTATCTCAACAGTATGATTTTCATACCATTCTGCATCTAGTGGTCAAGATGGACCATAATTTTTTAATCTTTTGGGAGTGACGGGGTCTCAAGCATTTGGTCGGAGGCAGTAGCATTTGGTATAAAAAAGGAAAGAATACCTAAATTTTTCTCTCTTTCTGTTTGGTTGTGGAGAATAAAAAAAAAAAAAAAAAAAAAAATTAAATGTGTGCTCGTAGTCGTTAGACTGGAATTTGACCTGAATGAGGTCTTAGGGTTGATATACATGGATTGAGTTAATGAGTATGATCTAATATCTATTTTGAAAAATATAAATAAATATATTAAAACTGTTTTACTTACAATGCATGTGTAACACTTTTGACATTTTCTTATGACGGGACATTAAAGTTTTATGTATAATATATTATGCATAGTCTATCAAGTTTTTTAGTCCAATATCAAATCCAGCTCGAGCCGAACCAAATTTGTCAACTATATTTAAAATATGAATTTGAAAATTGTTCTTTTTTCTTCACTTGTATCTTCTTACCATCCCAAGTTTTTTTCATTATATATATATATAAACTATTCTGTATTTTAATTAAATAATGTTTTTAATAACATGATAGTATAGAAAATACGAAGTAAAAGGTTGCAAAAATGTAAACTATTAACTCTTAATTTATTTTTTAAAAAGTACAAAAATGTAATGTTTATTTTATTGTAAGTATCAGATAAATAAAAAAATAAAAATAAAAATGATAAATTTAGTAAGGAAATTATTAAAATATAATAAATGAGAAAAGTATAGAAAGAGAACGCTGAGACTCTTGGAGTGGTGCCTAGTGCTCCTGGGCTTAACTTAAATCAGGCCCAATTATAATTTTAAAAAATAATATGGACGACACTTGTAGTAATCAATCAGGTGACATATCGTTTATTGATCATTTCTTCACAATGGCGCCGGGATATTGTAGCTCATATTGATTTTAAAGATCTTCATTTTCTTATTTTTTTTTCTACAATCCTCTAAACTTTATAAGCACAAATCTAACCTCAAAACACATTCATAAATAATCAATACGAAATTCGAATTTAAATTTTTTTATTCAAATTGACATATCTTCTTTGTTTCCAAAGGTGATGGTTTTAGCAATTGGAATTAAGGCCAAATTTCATTGATGGGGAATCTCTCTTCCTCTCCCCTTTTATTTTCTTGATTATTTATAATTTTAAATTTATAGTTGACTTTTTTTTTTATTAGCTAATGTAAAGGTTAAAAATATTCAGACAAAATCATTGACCAGGATTGTTAAATCAAGTCATGGTTTGAAATTTTTAAATATTCATGATGAAAGTTTAAAATATTTTCATTAAATTTTCCAAGTCACTGTCTCGAGTTTTCCCTACAAAAAAGAGGTACAAAGATTTCACTCATTCATGTCAATTGCTTCAACTCTGTCTCGAGTTTTTTATTCAAACTGGACCGTAAAACCATAGAAAACAGGCACCAGGAAAGAGTGTCCCTGATATAAAATGCCACAAAAATGTTTGACCACAGTCCAGGCCACAAAAATGTTGACCACAGTCCAGGCCATGCAAACAGCAGCCCGACTATACAGCTGTATGAAGCTCTCAAACATTGTATATCTCACCATAAATTCATTTTTTTTTATACATTTTGTTTAAGCATGAACATCCCACGAGCACTTAGAAACCAGACAATCCAGAGAAGTGCTTATTCATGGCTCTATCCTTCCTGTAGTTATGATTACTTCCTCTTCCCCGACCTCTACCTCTATGGTTAGGAGTACTTTCTCTCCCTTGAATCTCAGAGCCATCAGACTGGTTGTCTTGGACATCATTTGACTCCCTCAGCCTTCCTCCTCCCCTACTTCCTCTGCCCCAGGGCCGACCCCTGTAATTCCCTGTGTTCCCTCTCCCTTCCATCTCGGGTTCATCAGACTGGTCCCGATCCTTCTCTTGATACTCAGCCAACTTTTTAGTTGCACCTAGGGGAATATTACCACCACGTCCAAGACCATGAATTTGTTCTCCGTGTACTTGATTAATAAGAGAAGCTTCATTAGCATTTGCCACCGCGACTGAACCTGCAACCTTGTAACTATAGTTCTTTCCATCCTTCACATAATATTGCGGCTTTTTCCTGGAGCCCCATTTAGTATTAGGAGAGTTTTGAGCAGAGGTTTCAGTTTTGGTCCCTGATGATATCCCTGAATTAGAGTTTATTCTGTTACCTAATAGTTCATTCTCCTCCACCCCGGAATCGGCAACACTGAAACCCAGATCATCAAAGGAGTCGTCATACTCATCTTCGTATTCATACTGTGAAATTAGAGCAGCCATCCTTGCAGTATCCTTGTGATCTCTGGTGTCAGTGGTGTAGTGACCAGGGATGTCATTAGGCTTCCTGACAAACCTTCCAGTTGTAGATGATGACGAAACAGAGGGACCCTCAACTTGTCGCTGCTCCACTGGGACCACTGGATTAACAGAGTGCAGTGATGTTGTTGAAGGAAGTGTAGATTCAACCAACTTTCCTTTTCCTTTATCTTTCTTGCCCACAGTTGAAGCAGCTTTGGGCAGTGGCATCGTCTCCGATGAAGTATCCAAACACCTTAGATCTTCATGGAGGGTCCCCTCTAGTATCCTCTGAATGACCTCCTCGGGATTATGATTATAAGCTTCAAGACAAGCAGCTAGGAACCCTTTACCATAGTCAGGAAAAAGGTCCTTTATTTGACTGATTTTGGACTCCATGATGGCAACATCTTCACCCATCTGTACTTTGTTGCTCGCAGTGGCAGTTGGAAAAGCAGGTGAGTCCTTAATGGTGCCTTTCAGATTAGAAGCCATTATCCCAGATAAATACTGGAGCTGTTCATCATCCATGAAAATCCACCCTGCAGTAAGCAAGTTAAATATCAAAACCTAAACAATAGTGAGTTCCTCTACCAAAAACAGGTACCATCAAGAACCATTCATGGTTATGATGAGTACAAAATTTAAGCAGGCGGTTATCCTAAAGGCTGAACCACATGTTATTCTACATTCAGGACATGACATCTCAATTTAGGTATAGTCATGTTGGTAGCAACCCATTTATCCTACCATGCCATGAAATCAGCAAAGTACATACTCACAAGGATGTGTAGCTTGGTATGATGTAAAGGCTGCACCACATTTATTCATGGTTTCAGGACCCTTGAGATCCTTAACTGCAGCCCATTCACAGAAGGTGGCAATTGTAACATTCGCTTCCATTATAGAGCCAATGCCATCCTAAGTCTTGAGTGGGACACCAAGGACAAGGAGTAGTAAGAAATGCACTACATCATTAATGAGGAGCCAAATCCCTCTAGCTTGTTTCCGTTCTTTAATGTAGTTTTTTTCATCACCAATAATTCAATACATGGAGACTCACAAAATTTTTCATGATTCTCCCCCAAATATTCTACATATTGAGAGTCCTATTTTTTTTCTTTCTTCGTGTATTTTTCTATTAATTTCCAAAAAAATTAGACACCAAGTAATTCTGTCCTGGAAAAAGATAAATAACAGACATATCTACGTGTGAGCATAAAAAACCAAGCAAATACAATCAAGCAAATGTATAAGTATAAATAGGAAGCACTAGCACTTAAGCAAATCCCTTACCGGCATTTTGTAAACTCTGAAGCCTACTCATTACATGATGATTCCTATCAAGATTCTGAAGGAATGAAACCTTGCTCTGGTTTTCCTGAGCAGCAAGGAGAACTCCATTGATCTCCCTAAAAGTCTGAATCAATATGTCTGTCCTTATGACGGGATCCTCTACTTTTGCAGGAAACATCTTTGTTACATGGGGAATGGGAAGGTGATCTTCAAAAACTCGATCACTTAAATAGCAAGTGTCCAACAATTTCCATCCAAATTTGGACAGCCTCATTGACAACATCTTTAAACTAACCGCAACATTCAATATCATTCTATCATCCCCTCCTGTCAAGATGACTCGAAAGCCTCGCTGCAAAGCTGGAATTAAAGTATCATGCAATCTTGCAAGGGTGATCAGCATTTCCTCATTCCCATGACTGCTTGGAGACAGGAATTTAGCATGAGAGAAGAAAGAATTTCTTGCTATCACGATGAGAAGAGAAGGTACGGATCTAATAAAGTACCAGCAGGAGGACTACTACACTTGTGATCCACCACCAGATTATTGTTGGCATATTAAAAACATTACATGAATAAAAAAGAAACCAAGCCCCGTGTGATATACAACCACAACTCTTTGTGATGAAAGAAACTCCTGGCTCTTCTAATAAATAAACTGAACAATGCAAGGTTTAAATAGGTACCTCATTTCAACAGGGCACGAGAAGAACACAGCTGCTGATTCATATGCTGTAACAAAAGCATCCATGGAGACAATTGCATCATTTATAAAGTCCATCACCTGAAAAGGGAACCAAAAATGATAATATAACACTTGATCCACCTTAACACCAGAAAAGGACAGAAATGTAATTACATTATGACTCTCCATCATAGTAGGAATCAATTTGTGACAGTATGGAATTAATGTTTCAGCCAATTATCTTATACAACGTCAATTTCAGTCTTCTTCCATGGAAATCTTTCAAGTTGGAAGGGGACAAGACCCTGTAATTTGAAGCAAAATACACTTGTTCTCTTTTTAATGAAATATGTGAAATGAAAACATGCCATTCTCTTGCAAGTCAAGGAAAAAAGGAAGTAGTTAAGCAAGGAAAAAAATTCACTGTCATTAATTTACCGACAAAAGAACAGAAAAGAACTCACTTCTAAGTAATCAGTTAGAAGCGGGCTGGATCGATGGTCTTCATGGCTTCCAGCGGATAATAATACCTATAAAATATCAGTAGAAAAGTTTATCGTGTGTATCATAGAAAGTAAGCATACTTCCACTTCATGATTAAACTATTAGAAAGCTCCATGGATGATTTCATTTCTAACACTGTTATTTATTTTGTTTCGGCATATCTATTTCACATTCTCACCTTACCTATACTCAATTACTCATTTGAAAAAAATGCTACTTTTCCACTGCCCAATTGACAATCATAGAATATTGCTGATCTAATTGCAACTTTGTAAAATTTTACCTCCAACTGATAACCCCGATTTGATTCCAGGTACTTCCCCCATAAATTTCACCACCTTTTGTGTGATAGAACGTAGGTTCTAAAAATGGTCACTGTAGCAATTCTACCCATTTATGCCAAAACCCCCTTGTCCTAGGCCTTGCTTAGTTTCTGATGTGTGTTCTATTTTTTATAAAGTATTCCTGCAGAGGTTCTGACTTCATCTATCAAAATCATATCCATGTGATATTATACCTCTATCCATGTTCAATCACTTTCTACACTTATTTACTGAGTGATTCATTGATTCAATGCCTCAGTACTTCATGCAACATTGTATATAAAGTCATGGAATGCCATAAATTCTTAAATAGTAACTGACAAAAGTGGTGCAAAGAAAATAAGTTGAAGTAACCAAGGTCAACTGGGGGTCCCAAGAAACAAATGCTGGGAATCTGTGCCCAGACATCTTTCCATGCATGAAATATAGAAATACTCCCTCACACATAACTACAAATCATTAGAGTATCCTAATATGGAAAATCTAGAAAAGCACCTCCAAAGATGACATGCAACGTTGATGCATTGTGTGAATGATGCCCAGGAAATGGGTCATTAAATTGGCCAGATCATCATGGAGCCAAGGCTGGGCTTTCAAGGCATTCTTGACCTGAGAGGGAAAAAAATGCGTGTGAGAGAGAGAATTTGACTAAAACTCCATTGAAGGCATCACACGAACAAGCAGTGTCCACATACAATGCCAACCCTGTAAATGTCAGCTTTCATAAGCATCCATCAAAGGATGAACTCCAAATACTTTTTAACAGAAACTATTTCAAAAAATTTCCACTTTGACAGGATGAGGCAACTTAAGGAGTGAAAATTCTAGTTCCGTCTGCAGATTTATGAGAAACACCATCCTTTTTGTGGCCTTTGTTGCTAATAGATATACATCCTTTTTTAGGGCCATTCAAATTGAATCGAAGTGAAACATTCAGGTCCTTGAAGGCCAATATTGTAGACAAAAATAAAGTAATTGGTGTCTTGATGATCTGTTGCTGCAATACATTGCAATCAACAAGGAAAAACCAAATCTTGAAGAAACAAATGCATTCCCTTGGTATTTTAACCCCCAGTAAAAAGCCATGCATTGTGTCTCATGATTGAAAAAATAATTTTCTGGCATCCCACGCAAAATATCACATTTCCTTTTCTGACATGCATTAACTTTATCCTGCACCAGGACTAGAGCTGGAAACCAAAAATCAAGTTAAAATTCACTAAAAGCAAGGGTCAAATAAGGTGTCCTTAACCTCATCAGTATAAACAAAAAGGAGGACAGAATTAAGTTTCTCTAGATAGTATAGCCTTAGTAAAGAATGCTGTAGCTTTAAGTTGAAAAAGTTTCGCATCCATTGCAGAAGAAACACATAGAAATTGAAAGTCTTTTTTTCACACACTTACCAACAATCCGGTCAGTTCTTCATTTTCATGACCGTAAATGGAACATATATCCAACAACTTAGGCAAGTCCAGTAACTTCTTTTCCTGCAAGAGGACTACATTCATAATTTGTGAGAAAAATGCACAAGAAAAATTACAACCACATTTATGTCAATATGAAGTCCAATCATGTGGCACTTGATATATCAGGATCTAAGTTTACACAACCCACCAGCATGATCCTTTGAGTTCAAGCTTTCAGCGGCCTCGACACCCGGAGCCCTATTGGAAGATCTGCAGCAGCAACAGCATCAAACTCAAAGTCAGAACAACAAATCAAAAGGAGGGACACCAGTTGTCAATACAGAAAATGAGAACTTACATGCGATACAATACCATGAAAACACGGCGACATAAGTCAAGCTCTCCAACAATTACCCCTGCAACAATTCCTTTGACTCCACGATGTGGGAAATCATACCATCTGCTCCTAAATTTCAAGAAGCTATCCAGAAAATCATGCAACGACACATCACTAGCCACTGAGAAAACAGAAAATAATAAAGATAATCAGAGAAAATTGTCCTTTACAAGCAAAAATTATATATTAAACTGCTCCAGAAATAATTCCAGCTATACCAAAAATAATTAGAAAATTTAATATTACAAATAATAATTATTTTTTTCAGGGGGGAAAAAGCAAGAGAGAGTTGCAAATAATAGAGCTACCTTCTTTCCAAAATTCTTTAGGTTTCAACTTGAGTAACCGAGACAATTCTCTACTCAAAAGATCAACAACTCTCTGTGATTCTACTGGATCCAACCCTCCTTCATCGGCACCGAGTCCCGCAGCCACAGCCTCATCCTGCGGCAAGTAAGTTACAAATTTGCCACCGCCCTGAACACCAGCTACAGCTTTTCTAGACATCCACGCCCCGTCATCTCTCATTTGAATCCTACTCGACGACTCCCCTGCGCCCATATTACCGCTCGATGCTGGAGCGGCGGCGGCGGCGGCATCGGATTGACTTGAGAGAGATTGCCTTAGAGAATCGGATAGAGTAGGGTTGGAGTTAGGGTTTTGATTTTTGGGGACGAATTTGGTTTGTGGTTTGGAGAAATTACTGCTGTTATTGCTTCTCCATTCTTGTTGTTGCTGCCTGTTGTTGTTTTGAGAGTAACGGCGTGACATGATTTTCTTTATCCAGTTAACCGATGCAATGCACTACGGAGAGAAGCAGAGATGTCAGCGTGGAGAGGAAGGATGGATGGAAGGTTTGGCTCTCTCTCTCTCTCGGTTAAAACTTATAAGGTTCCCGGTTGCGATGCGATGCGATGACTGATGAGTGAAGGGCGTGTATAGTCGCGCTCGCGCGTTCCAAGGTTTTGCTTGCATACCACGTGTTTCTTTTTTTTTTCTTTTTTAAATTTGCATAGTTAAAAAAATATTTTGATGTAAATATTTAATCTCAGTGTATTGCATATAAGTTTTTTTTACTAAAAGGAATTTTAACATATAATGTAAATTATATAGTATATTTATTTTAGTTTTTTGCACAGTAATTTTCTTAAAATGAATTAAAAATAATTAAACATATAACATCCTATTAGTATGAGAAATACAATACTTCCTAGACCTAATTTAAAGAAAATAAATAAATACAAATACAAAAAATAAATTTTAAATAAAAATATTCTTTTAATATTTTTGATAGATCATAATTCTATCATCTCTTCTCCTTAGGTCTATCTTTTTAATCACATTCCAAGCACCATAAGATTTTCCAATTATACACACTTAACAATATAAGAATATTTTAAGTATTTTTTTCTAGTTTATTAGCTTAAATTTTCTAGTCCTTGTAGTTTACTGAAATAATTAATTAATCCTTACATAATAAAAAATAATTTAATGGTCTTTTGAAAGCAAAAAATAATTAATCCTTGCATAATCCCAAAAAACAAACACCAGCTTCCAATTATTACAGTGTTCTCGATCAAGAAAAGAAATGATCCATCCAAGCAAAATCTATTTAAAAATTATTAAATATTAAATATCTAATTTCAAGATATTATCTCTACGATAAAAAGACCCTAATTGGGGCCTCCGGCTCAGCAAAAGAAATCCTAACTTATTGAACACGAGTTGAATAAAGCTAGCGGAAAAAAAAAATTAGTTCTCTCTTTAAACCAATATCATTGGACTTCAATCTCATGGTGCCGTCATCGGCCCTGAGCCTGCCGCCAAAATATTAGTTGTTGATTGGAGGGAGGATTAAGGACCAAGCTGAAGTTTGGATTTTGTGGGAAATGATTTTTAGAGGTTTTGTTGCAGCTAACAGATTTGCGTTGAATTGCTGGAAAATTTCAGGCAGCGGAAGTTACATTACAGTACTTGCATTTTTCAGATCATTCAATACAGTCACTGCATCACAATTTTTCGTAGAAAAGCTGGATATTTCTGGAAAAACAATTTGGCCAGTAAGACATTAACGGGAAAAGGACAGACAGGGATCAAGACATTTACAGAAGCAAGACCATAAGGATTATCTAATAATTTCTCATCCTAGAGTGACTGATTAATTCATCTTGATAAATTATAGGGACTAACTTATAATTAACTCAAAGGGAAAATGCTATGTACTAAGCAGATAATTTGATTTCTCAGCACACCAGAAGCATTGGATCTTGATTACTGTCTTGCAATGAACCCTGGGTTGATAAGCAGATCAATCATTGATACTTCTGTTTTACATCTATCACGATGCCTGCTGATCAAAAAAACCACATTACTGTTTCAAAGCTCAAAAACATTTCAATGGCGGAATTGAGACTGTTACAAGCTTCCTGCTGATCAAAATCTTTAAACCCAGTCGAAGTTTGTTTCTTTTGGCAAAACTAAACCAATCAGGCAGTTTGATGTATCGGGGGCAATTGAGAGCATGGAACAAGTATCTTGTGAGTAGGGAAGGATGAAGAGAATCCTTGTCCATATGGATTTCCCAGATGGGATTTTAATTACTCCTGCACATTCCCTCTGCTTCAAATATGATATGAAATCCTGAAACTGTAGAATTGAAAGTTTAGCACCTAATCATGCACATCACAAGTAAATTATCAGAGACAGTGTATGAGTTATATAGAGACACTGATCCTAGAATGCGTGCAAAAGAATACACCACACCATCCTAGATTAAGACCCGGCTGGTGATAATGCTGAATAAAAAGTACACATTCTGTAACTCAAAAATAAAAATGGAGCTTTAGGTGCATATAGTGAATGCAAGCCTGTGCATAGTGTCAATGCAAAATCGGAGCAA
>Ga0307517_10007382_pt1 | contig 16034 bp, 9 predicted proteins | sample 23_EM_MG_FD_194515 | JGI IMG/M metagenome (GOLD analysis project Ga0307517, IMG submission 194515) | Populus trichocarpa ectomycorrhiza microbial communities from riparian zone in the Pacific Northwest, United States - 23_EM | ecosystem: Host-associated > Plants > Roots > Unclassified | place... | reverse complement strand
AAAAAAATATTATTATTTTAAAAAATAATTATTGCCACAATACCAAACACAATAAAAAAAATTTTAATTGTCAATTCTAATCTAAAAACTCTCTTTTATCCCCTAATTATTTTTTTTATGGTTTCTTTTTTGGTGATTTATTAGAGCATCTCCAATACAGCAGTTAAAATAAAAGATAAAATGAAAAAACTATACTTTTACCTTTTATTTTTAGTTTTAACCATTCCAATGCTAAATTGTCTATTCTTATTTTGAAAAGCTATTTCTATATTTCTTTGTAGAGAAGCTAAAAATAAATGACATGACATGTATATGTTGGTTATTATTATTATTTTTTTTGTTTTGTATTAATAATATCATGATTATATTATATAAAAATAACTAAATTAGTTATATAATTATATTAAAATTAGTTTAACATGAAATATATTAAAATATAATTGGTTTTTTAAATAATTTTTTACTACTAGAATGTACATAAATTAAAAAACTATATTTATACTATTTAAACAATTATTTTATCCATTTGACTCTTCTTTAATATAGTTACCATTGGAGATGCGATTATATCCAAAGATGGAGAAGCCTTGTAGTAGATCATGGAAGCAGAAAAATCCAGAGCGGGAAAAGCACATTGGCCCTGAGCCTTTTGATTTTCTTCCCGACATTGACCACATGACAATGTCGCGTCACTAACCCGACCGTTTTATTTAAACACTGTCCGTCAGATCACATTCCATGTACAGTTCAGATTAATCGACCGTTGTGGTTATTAAACCCCAACCCTCTTACCTCCTTTACTTCCTTTTGGTTCTCTCTCTTTCTCTCTTTCTTTCCAAACACCGCAACCATCATCTGGGTTCTCGTCATTTTATATTTCTTTTACTTTCCAAAGAAACAAGATTCATTTTCCTTTTTCCGGCATTTGAATCCTCCACTCGTGAGAGAGAAACCAAAAAAAGAAAAAAAAACCTCAACAACAAAGAAAATGGTGAAAAGGGCTGGTTCTCCATGTTCATCTCCAGTGACCATAACTGTCTCATCAGGATGCAAAGGAGGAGGAAGTAGAAGCATGGGCTTAACAAGTCCAGTACCAAGAACTTCCATTTCAAACAACCCAAACTCCCCTCTTAGCAACAATAGAAATAGAACATCTAGTGGAGGCAGATACTGTTCAACGTCCAGAGACGATGCCACGGAGGAAAACAATTCAGAGTTCGTCTCGTACACTGTCCATATACCGCCCACTCCAGATCACCAGATCTTTTCAGCCTCACAGTCAAGCCTAGCTGAAGACATAAAAAATGCTAGCAAACCTGATAGGAGTTTCATTTCTGGTACTATTTTCACTGGTGGGTTCAATTCTGTTACACGTGGGCATGTTATTGATTGCTCGGTAGAAAACAACGAGTCCCTGAAATCTGGGCTTGTTTGTGGCATGAAAGGTTGTGACGAAAAAGCAATTAAGGGAAAATGTGAGTGTGGGTTCAAGATTTGTAGAGATTGTTATTTAGACTGTGTGGGGTCTAATGGAGGAGGTCATTGTTCTGGTTGCAAGGAACCATACAAGGATGTTGATGATGAGGGGGAGGATGACGATGACGATGATTATGCTTATGATGAAGCTAAAAGTGAAGCAGACGATCAGGCACTGCCGTTGCCTAAATTGGATAAGAGGCTTTCACTTGTGAAGTCGTTTAAGGCCCAGAATCATCCACCTGATTTTGATCATACCAGGTGGTTGTTTGAGACGAAGGGGACTTATGGTTATGGAAATGCTGTGTGGCCTAAAGATGGGTATGGTGTTGGGTCAGGTGGTAATGGGTTTGAGCAACCTCCAGAGTTTGGAGAGAGAAGTAGGAGGCCTTTGACCAGGAAGGTTAAGGTTTCCGCAGCAATCCTCAGCCCTTACAGGTAAACCCACAAACTATGATTTTGATTTTTTCTTTAAACTTGATATTAAAAGAATCTTATTTTCAAATTGAACAGGTGTTGTTATGACTTGAATGTATGATATTGATTACAAGTCTAGTTTTAAATTGGAAAGAAAGAAAAGTTTAATCATTGATGCTTACTTGCAACTCCAGATGATGAACGATCCAATTTTTTTAGTTAAATCAATAACAAGCCAATTGCATCACCTACTTTTGATTATTATCTAAAATCTGAAGTTATTTGTTACGATGCAGGCTACTCATCGTGATACGTCTTGTGGCTCTTGGGCTTTTCCTTGCATGGAGAATCCGACACCCTAATCGTGAAGCTATGTGGTTATGGGGGATGTCCATAACTTGTGAGGTATGGTTTGCACTGTCGTGGATTCTTGATCAGCTCCCTAAGCTCTGCCCTGTACACAGAGTGACTGACCTCTCTGTGCTGAAAGAGCGGTTTGAATCCCCCAATCTTCGAAACCCGAAAGGTCGATCAGACCTCCCAGGCACTGATGTATTTGTTTCCACGGCAGACCCTGAAAAGGAACCTCCTTTGGTCACCGCAAACACCATCCTTTCAATACTTGCGGTTGATTATCCAGTGGAAAAGGTAGCTTGTTACTTATCGGATGATGGTGGATCCCTCTTGACGTTTGAAGCTCTGGCTGAGACAGCCAACTTTGCAAGAATTTGGGTACCTTTCTGTAGGAAACACAATTTAGAACCCAGGAACCCTGAGGCCTATTTCGGGCAGAAGCGTGATTTTCTCAAGAACAAAGTGAGACTTGATTTTGTTAGAGAGAGGAGAAGAGTAAAGCGAGAATATGATGAATTTAAGGTGAGGATCAATTCACTGCCTGAATCAATTAGGAGAAGATCAGATGCATATAATGCCCATGAAGAGCTTCGAGCTAGGAAAAAACAGATGGAAATGGGGGGAAATCCATCAGAAACTGTGAAGGTGCCCAAGGCTACCTGGATGTCAGATGGTTCTCATTGGCCGGGGACTTGGGCTTCTGGAGAAGCAGACCACTCAAGAGGAGACCATGCTGGAATAATCCAGGTAATTCTCTTGCTTTTGACTTTGTAAACTTTCTAGAGAAAGAGATGTTGAATAGAGAGTCATTCTACATTTCTGTTTTCTTTTTCAGGCTATGCTAGCTCCACCAAATGCAGAACCTGTTTTTGGTGTAGAAGCAGATGGTGAGAGCTTGATTGACACCACAGAAATTGATATTAGATTACCAATGCTGGTCTATGTGTCTCGCGAAAAAAGGCCAGGCTATGATCACAATAAGAAAGCGGGGGCAATGAATGCTCTAGTTAGAACCAGTGCAATCATGTCAAATGGTCCCTTCATTCTGAATCTGGATTGTGATCACTACATCTCTAACTCTCTGGCTTTGAGAGAAGGGATGTGCTTTATGCTTGATAGGGGTGGTGATAGGATCTGTTATGTTCAGTTCCCACAAAGGTTTGATGGGATTGATCCAAGTGATCGGTATGCAAACCACAATACAATATTCTTTGATGTAAGCATGAGAGCTCTTGATGGGCTACAGGGTCCGATGTATGTTGGGACAGGCTGTATTTTCCGCAGAACAGCTCTTTATGGGTTTAGTCCTCCTAGAACCACAGAGCACCATGGGTGGTTTGGTAGGAGGAAAATCAAATTGTTCTTGAGGAAACCCAAGGCAGCAAAGAAGCAAGAGGATGAGATAGCTTTGCCAATCAATGGGGATCACGGCGATATTGATGATGTAGATATTGAGTCTTTGCTTCTTCTACCTATAAGGTTTGGGAACTCTACTTCTCTAGCTGCATCTATCCCAGTTGCAGAATACCAGGGAAGGCTGCTTCAAGATTTGCAAGGAAAAGGTAACCACGGAAGACCAGCCGGTTCCCTTGCGGTGCCTCGTGAGCCTTTAGATGCTGCAACTGTTGCAGAGGCAATCAGTGTCATCTCTTGTTTCTACGAGGATAAAACTGAGTGGGGAAAGAGAGTAGGATGGATATATGGTTCGGTGACAGAAGATGTGGTGACTGGTTATCGTATGCACAACAGAGGATGGAGGTCTGTCTATTGTGTAACCAAAAGGGATGCATTTCGAGGAACAGCGCCAATTAATCTAACAGACAGGCTTCACCAAGTCCTTCGATGGGCAACAGGCTCAGTGGAAATCTTCTTTTCACGGAACAATGCACTATTCGCTACTCGCCGGATGAAATTCTTACAAAGGGTTGCATATTTCAACTGCGGAATGTACCCATTCACATCCATGTTTCTCATAGTTTATTGCGTCCTACCTGCAATCTCTCTTTTTTCCGGCCAGTTCATAGTCCAATCACTCAGTGTGACCTTTCTAGTTCTCTTGTTGGTGATCACTATCACCCTATGCTTGCTTGCAATTCTAGAAATCAAATGGTCAGGAATCACACTTAATGATTGGTGGCGAAATGAACAGTTTTGGTTGATTGGGGGGACAAGTGCCCATCCTGCAGCAGTTTTACAAGGACTACTGAAGGTTATAGCAGGAGTTGACATCTCATTCACTTTGACATCTAAATCTGCCACGCCTGAAGATGGAGATGATGGATTTGCTGACTTGTATGTGGTTAAGTGGAGCTTCTTAATGGTCCCTCCTATTACAATAATGATTCTGAACCTGATTGCAATTGCAGTAGGAGTTGCCAGAACTATGTACAGCCCATTTCCACAGTGGAGCACGCTCCTTGGAGGAGTGTTCTTCAGCTTCTGGGTTCTGTCCCATCTTTACCCCTTTGCCAAAGGCTTGATGGGAAGGAGGGGAAGGGTCCCAACCATTGTCTATGTGTGGTCTGGACTACTCTCCATCATCATTTCTTTGCTGTGGGTGTACATAAGTCCTCCTAATGTAGTTTCATTACTGGCTACATGAAGTTTCATTTCCTTCGATGAAGTTTCTCCACTTCATCTTTGTAGCAGTGTTTAGCTTTTGTGTATGCAGATGAAGATTCTCTACTTCCATCTTTGTAGCCGTGTTTAGCTTTTTGTTCATTTTAATTCAATTGATTTGGACCTCTTGTTTCCATCGCTTTCTTATGCAACGAATATATTAGTTCCTAGATAATTTGCGACATGTTTCTGAAATTTGTAATGTCAGAAAAGTCTTCAACTGAGGAAATCTAACTTTGAACAGGCTAGTATTTGTTTTACCTGCCTTCAAATCCAGCCCGTCGTTTAGGGTTTCAAGCAGGCCTTTTAGTCTCTGAATTAGAATTAAACAAATCAAGTCTGAAGCTGCCATCACCCCAGGTTCTTGCAAAATTCTCCGGTTTTCATCTATAGGAACATATTGAAAGTTCTCCGAGATTTGGCACTTCTGTGTGCGTCTGCCAGCCTCGGTTGGATCATAACCTGAAAGCAGATAGCTCCATTTCAGCAAGTCTATTTTGTTGCTGTGAGAATAGCTGAAAGCCAAAAGCGTTTTGGCAATGTCCCTTGAGCATGGTGTTCTGTTAACGAAGTTGTTCTAAATCTAGTTTAAGCTCTGTCACGTCTCTTCATCGGTCACATCTGCGTTTGTAGGTGGTGTTTCCTTTGAATTTTAAATACATTTTCATAGTTGAATCCGCACTGCAGAATAATACAATTCATGAACTTCTTATCACAAAACCTTTGGCATCTTATTCTAGAAATGAAACATATCACAACTGTCTCTACAATTTCATAGGTAATCCAAGTCCTCCCTCTCTTACTCTGGTGTGAATTTCGCATCCTATGTGTTTCCAATTATTGATGCCTCACAAAATCAATGAACATTACAGGAGTGAGTCCAAGTTGAAAGAAGCTGCTACTTCTGCTACCACTCATGGTTAGAGAATCAAAATCCTGAACTTGTCCATCCCTGCCTTGCATCTTTGTAAACATGCAAGTTCTTCACATGCCACAGATAATTGTTTTGGCCTCAAAATAAATATGACTGTTTGGCTTGTAAAGCATAGAAACACCTCCGCTGAGATGAAAGTCGAAGAAGTTCAAGCAATGCCCGATTTTCTGTCATTCCTTGTCTAACTGTTGAACACTAACTGGTTCGTTACCACCTTTCATGATTTTCAAAGAATGAAGCTAATACTAGTTTACAAGAAGATATTTGGATTACTAATGGGACTAGAAATTAAACTGTGTACTTGTATGATATAATTAAGAATGATAATATAGTTTATAAATGTGGAGACCAGAAAATTCCCAGTTCGCGAGGAAATATCTTCCATGGACATGAGGATAAGTGTGCTCGGTAATGACAACCAGGAAGAAAAATATACTGCAAGAAAGAAAAGATCAAACATGGGAAGAATCTTTTTAAATAAGAGGATGTGGGTATGAGAGGAAAGCACCTCAAGAGAAGATTAGAGTTGAAAACCTCACGGACAAAATTTCACGAGGATGGGAGAATGAAACTCCCCCGCTGAAATTCTAAAACTTCTGTGGGAAACAAAAAATTAAATATAAATAAGTCTTACATCGTAAAAATGATCTTTAACTCAATGGTTTAAAATTAGTAAATTATTATATTTGAGTGGAAATTCTTTGCAGGAGAAAAATAAATATAAGAAATAAATAAATACACCATAAATTGAGGTGAAGTGTTCCAAAAAAATTAATTGCAAAATATTGATAAATATGGTTAACAAGCAGAGTAAAATAATATCGGTGGATGGGTAATTACTTAAAAATTACATTGAAACTTAGAGTAGTGATTTTTTTGTGCACTTGGAGAGAAAAAAACTCCTCCATTCCCTATTTATTGAGGCCGGAATCATTGTTATTAAAAGGAATAGAAAGAGAGAACTCATGTCCATTTCAAATTCTCCTTTCTTCAAAATTATTGGTGAGAATTGGTTAGGGGTAAACTGAGTGAAAAATTAAGAGGGAAATCACACACAAATTACTTAGAAGGTGGGGAAATTAAGGGATCAAATTATTAGAGAGAGAAACAAGAAACTTTGAAGAGGAAAGAAGGAAAGGAGAATGAAGTTGCAATGAATTCCTTATTTTTGTTCCAAATTATTGGGTAAAGTGTTCTAGTAACCCAATTTCTTGTTAATTTGTGTTTCAACCTCATTACCAAACTAATGGATTAATGTGTTTTTTTTTTTTGGCATAAAATTCATGTTTAAAAAAGGACCAAAGGCAAGGTCACCTAACCTCCCTCGGCTCAGCTAAGCATTGAGCTTAAGTACATAACTATTCATTGAGAGCACGTATATATGGGTTGGGCGAGATGCCAACAATTCCTACGCTCAGTTACATGCTGAGCTCAAGTACATGTAGGTTTGGTGAGCTATCAAATCCAACAATTCATGGGCTCAGATACATCCTAAACCCACGTACATATGGGTCTGGCGAGCTGTCAGACCCAATATCCCTAGCTCAAACTATACATTGAGCTCACGTATATATGGGTCTAACGAGCTACTAGACCTAAAGATTCGCGGGCTCAGGTACGTTCTGAGCCCAAGTGCATATGAGTCTGATGAGTTACTAGACCCAACATCCATGGGCTTAGACTACACGCTAAGCTCACGTGTGTGTGTGTGTCTATATATATATATATGTGTGTGTGTGTGTGTGTCTAGTTAGCTATTAAACCTAACAATCCCTATACTTAGCTATGCGTTGAGCCCAAGTACATGTGGTCTGGCGAAATGTCAAACCCAATAATCCATAGGCTCAACGTATATAATATAGGTCTGACAAGAAGCCATACCCAACATCCTTAAGCTTAGTTATATATTAAGCCCATTTACATATGGGTCTAGCGAGCTACTACGCACTAAGCCCAAGTACACGTGGATCTGGCGAGCTGCTAGACCTAACAATCAATAGGCTCAGCTACGCGTTAAGCTCAAGTACATATTGGTCTAATAAGCTATTTTACCTAAAATTCCTAGGTTCAGATTACACATTGAGCCCACAAACATATAGGTTTAGTTAGCTGCTAGACCCAACAATCCTTGGACTCATCTACGCGCTGAGCCCACATATATATGAGTTTGACAAGTTGTCAAACCCAAAATCCCTAAGCGCATGTACATATGGGTCTGGCGAGCTGCTACGCGTTGAGCCTAAGGATTGTCGGGTTTGGCAAGCTGTTAGACCTAATAATTATTGGGCTCAATTACGCGTCAAACCCAAGTACATGCGGGTCTAGCAAGGTGTCAGACCCAACTTCTTTGAGCCAAGCTACGCGTTGAGCTTATATACATGTGGGTCTGGTGAGTTGTCATACCTGACATCTCTGAGCTCAACATCTCACTGAGCCTAGATAAATGTAAAACTAATGATCTTTCTAACCTCTTTATTGAGCCATAAAACTCCGTTTGTTTTTTCTCATAAACCTTAACATAAATGTTAAGGTCAAGGGTACTCATATCTCTATACCTCTGGGTGTATAAAAATCTTCAAAAGAACTTTCTATTTATCATGTATTAATGACGTGTAAGAAATATTTATCTCTCACTAATAATGTGTAAGGGATATTTATCCTTTTTTAATAAATGTATCAATAAAATATTTTTTCTTGTTAATGTTATCAAGGCAAGATGACATTTCAACCCCCCATATCTATAAAAGAACAAGACTCATGAGCTATAAAGACTCTATAAATCCTTTAATGAATAAAAAGGTTCATAATCTCCGTTATTTACTGCAAATTTATTTTCAAAGTCTCTTTTTAAAATATCATTGTCTTTTCTCTAAAAAAGATACTTACTTAATCATCAAGAGTCTTGAAATCCACCGAAAAGACATTTTGTATGTATCGACTACCAGTCATATGGTCAATGAGAATGGATCACATTGTTAGAACTAAAAGATTAATTGATTGTCTAAGATGTAAGCCCTACCCCTCAAGCTATTTGAATTTTTAGGATATCATCAATTATCGCTATCTGTGGGGAATGATAAAAAAAAAAAACCATCAATTATTCTTTATGAATTGGTTTTTGACACTCCTTGTCGCTATTAATGGCAAATAATCAAGACACATGTGGAACAGGATGTGACACGAACCTCCTTGCGACTACTGGTATAACTACTTTATCAGAGCATCAACAATTTTTCAATCAAGTATGACTCCTCATTGAGGTAGTGCTAGTTAGGCAAGGGAATCATCAGGTTTGATAAGCCTGATACAGTAACTATGAACCAATCTCTATCATGATTTTTAGTGATCTTTAAGTTAAATTTGTATTACTTTTGAGCACTAGTATATCGGCTAAGAGAAGCTCTGTAGAGCTATAACATCACTCAATTAGAAGGATGGTTGTCATAACCTAATTTTGGGTTCCCTAGAATTGTTTTTATAAAAAATATATATTTTTATTCAAAAATTCAAAAAAATCTAAAATCTAAAATCTAAAAATATTTTCAAGACACGAGGAAATAAACCATTGAACTACAACATACCAAAATACTAAAAGAATAGTTAGACTATGATATTTTGACAAAATAGGATGAAGAAAGACTTAATAGAAAGAAAATTGAGGGTGAAATCCAAACTTGACAAAAAGTGGACGAATTAATTAAGTTTAAAGACTTAATTAAACTTCTAACATGTTTAATTGACTTATTTAAGGATTTAATTGAAGTAAAATTAAGTTTGAAAGTCAATTGAGCAAAAAAAAAAAACAATTAAGTTGAAGGACTTTATTAAACTTTTAATGGGTTTTGTGGATTCAATTCAAAACTTAATTGAAGGAAAATTAAGTTTAAAAGTCAATTAAAAAAATTAGAAGTTTAAAGACTTAATTAAACTTCTAATGGGTTTTGTGGATAATTGAAGAAAAATCAAGTTTGGAGGTCTAATTCAGATCAACTCACAAAGATTTGAAGATTAAAGGGATAATTAAAACTTTGAAAGTCTAAATTGATGCAATCAGAGGTTCATTTGAATTAAATTTGAAGATTAAATGTTGATTGAGGGCTAAATTAAAGAATTTCAAAACCAAAAACCAAAGTGCAAAACGGCGCATGAGTTTAAGAATTGAAATAAACTAAAAGGCAGGGGTCAATTTGAAAGAAATTAAAAGTTTGATGGTCAATGGGGTCAAATTGAATAATATAAAAACCGTGGACTAACTTGGAAAAGGCACTCAAATTAAAGGATTTAAATCAAGGTTTTGAGGGGGGCAATTGCAAAAATTAAGAACTTTCAAGGTCAATTACGGTGCATATGCTGAAATTGGAAAGGTAGGGACCAAATTGAAATTTCCTGAAATCCCAATTAAAAATCCTATTTTTAGGGTTTAAACGAATGACGTGTCACTATTTTTTAATGAAGAGATTGAATGACATATCATTTCATCCCTGTTTACTTCTTCTTTAACCGAAAAGGCTAATAAAGATGTCACTTTCAAGTGAATGAACATGACATCTCTGACCACCTTAGGGGCTCCAACAACCACCATTCGACTGTGAAACATCTCCTTTATAAGGATTAGTTGCTCCTTTCAAATATTTACATCTCATTTGCTTCAATAATGTTGACAACATCTTATCCTTAGTCAACCTCCTTTGTGTTGACAGATGCAGGCTGAGTGGGGACCAATCTTCCAATAGATGAATGAGGAGTTATAGACCTTCAAATCATATAAGGTTTATTCACGATGGTAGATATGCATCCCCTTTACATGATTTATGTCCTCCTATGACACGATTATATCTCATTTGCCACCATGATCTCGTCAAAATAGCCCACTCAGTCAGTCATAACTAAAGAAGAAAATTGCATGTTTAAGTAGACTTATTGGTTGCTTTCTCTTGATAGTTTTAAGCTCATAAAAGGAAAAAATGAATCGGAATACACATTTCTAGAGAGGTTGGTGGAGAGGATGAGCAATAATCTTTCATAAACCACCCATTTATACGAAACCACCATGGTTTTGCAACTTTTGGTTTTAGTTTGCTTATAAAAGAGCAAGTGCTCTTGAGCATGTGAAGGTTTATTTTAGAGGAAATCACAAAGATAAAGAGAGGAAACACAGAGGAATTGAAGGGAACACCTTATAATTGATTAAAAGAAAAGCTATAAGGATTGTGTGTTAAGAAGGAAGGAAGAGAATCAAGACCAATCTCATATTGAAAAGAAGTTGAAAATTAAGAGGAAAGAAGTAAATTACCTAAATAAGAAATCAAAATCCTCCTTACAAGGTATACCTTCAAAGTTTGATGGGACATGTAATGCTAACACCCTATCCTTCTCTTTTAATACTTTATTGAACTATTGTTGGTTCATATATTATGCTTTGGTTTTTAATTTTTTGACAACATTTGTGTTTAGATGCATTTGTTTATTTTTAAATTAATATCTATATGTGTGTTAAGATTGGATTTGAGGCATAGATTGTTATCTTAAGGTTGTTTTGATGTTATTTAATATTGTTAAGAGGTATTCTAACAAGTTTAAATTCCTAGACTATTAGATAAAATTGTTTTGATTCTTGCTATTTCTCAGCAAAAGCATGGTTATGTGTTATTCTTGGTGGAAAGTTGGGTTGATAAAGCTAGGTTTATGATAATGTCAGTCAAGAGTAGATGTTAGAATCAATAAAACAATGTTTATAGTTAAGCATATCCCTTTTTGTTTTCTTATATGGCTTTATGGCTAAATCTCTATTTTTATTTCTATTTGTTTTCTTTCATGTTCTTGAGAGTTTTGGTAAGTCAATATAACTTGAGGTTGTTTTTGTTTTGTTTAAGGCTTGATATTGGGACTTTATCTTTTTTATGGGTTTTAGGAAGATTTTATGTTCACTGTTGAACATTCATGGATGCAAATTTTGATTTCCTGCAAACTAATGTTTTGACTTTATATATGCACTTCAGTCGAAGCCGAGACTCATACATGTTTGTTCTCTATCATTAATTTATCTATTAATCTCTTATTTTGGATTGATTGATCCTTAGAAGTTTGAATGTTGGGGTTTGTGTTCTTAGTTGTCGAGCTTGATTTTAAGCCATTCTTGGTTTGTTGTTCTTATCCAATGCATCATTTTGTTTTAATTTTGTGCTTTTCAATTGATGAAATATGGTCTTCATCATTGATTGCATTTCTAGGTTCTTCGGTGTGTTTTTCGTGTTCTTAGCAAAATTCAAGCGAAAAAACCTTTTGATCTTCTTTTTTGCAAATCTGAGAATGAATCTTTTTTTTTTTTTTTGCTTTTAGGCTTTGGGTTGGGTTAAGTCCATCAAGGTAAGGGCGTATTTGGTATGCCAAAAACTTTCCAAATGAAAATTTTTTTTTCATGTCCTTAAAACGTGTTTGTCAATCATGACCTTAAGACAATTTTTAAGCTTCTAATTTTTTGCTAAGGCAAACACACCCTATTGATTTTATTTTTTGTATTTTCCAAACATGACCCTTGTTTTTTAATTAATTCAATTTTATACGTTCAAGTGATCTATTTGTAATTTTTTATGTTTCTCATATTTCACCCTTTATTATTTGGGATTATGACCTGCAGTGAGGTGCTTTTCTGGTATTAAATAACATTTTTTTTCTTTTAAAAAAATACAAAAACAACAAAAATCTATCTTTAAAAAATATATTAAATATTTTTAAATTATATATGGTCAAGTCTCTCAAATGGAAATTATATTTGCATAAAAAGATTTAGCATTTTTTAAAAATACAAAAATTCAAGAAAAATAATTGTTTTTATATCTTTGCATGCATGTTTGGATTTAATAACAAGTTTATTAAATTCATGAGAACTTGGCCAATATTTCAATAACAACAAAGAAATTAGTTTGTTTATTTTAATACCTTTATTATAAACTTATACATATTCTAGATATTAAAAGAAACAAAAGAGAGATACAAAAGATTCTTGTTTTGTCTTTAGAATGACTAAGATTAACCCATAAAATAATGGTTCACTCAACTGGGGTGAACCTGTTTTGACCAATAAACAAACCAATAGTTAGAAAAACAAACCAACTATATGTGGGTCTAGTGAGCTGTCAGACTAACAATCCCTAAGCTCAGACTACGTGTTGATCCCAAGTACAAAGTTGTTTTTCATAAATTACATAAAATGAAATAAAAGAAAGATAGAAGCAAGAATGACGAGGATTATAAAGAAAACAAGACTACGCGTTAAGCCTGCATACATGTAGGTCTAGCTGCTAGACCTAACAATCTTATGGCTCAGCTATACGTTAAACCCAAGTAAATGTGGGTCTAGAAGCTGACAGACCCAATAATTTGTGGGCTCAACTACGCGTTAAACTCAAGTACATGTGGGTTTAGCGAGTTGTCAAACCCAACACCCCTATGCGCAGCTACGGGCTGAGCCCAAGTACATGTGGGTCTGACGAGCTGTCAGACCTAACAATCTCTAGGCTCAGACTACGTGTTGAACCCAAGTACATGTGGGTTTGTTGAGCTGCCAAACCCAACAATCTCTAGGCTTAGCTACGTGTTACGTCCAAGTACATGTGGGTCTAGTGAGCTATCAAACATGATATCCCTGAGTTAAGCATCTCATTGAGCCTAGGTAAATGTAAAACTAATGATCTTTCTGACATTCCTATCAGGCCACAAAACTCTGTTTATTTTTTTTCTCATGACCCTTAACATAAAATGTTAAGATCAAGGGTACTCATCTCTCTACATTCCTAGGTGTAAAGTTTTTTTTCAAAATGACCTGCCACTTATCCTGCAATAATAATGTGTAAGGGATATTTATCCTTCTTTAATGCATGTGTCAGAGATATTTTTCCCTCGCTAATTCTATCAGGGCACAATAACACTTAAGCCTTTTACAAAAGGACAAGACTCGTGGACTATAAAGACCCTATAAATCCTTCAATAAAGAAAAAAATTCACAAACTTCATTATTTACTGCATATTTATTTTCAGAGTCTCTCCTTAAAATATCATTGTTTTTTCTCTCAGAAAAATATTTATTTAAATATTAAAGGATTCCCAACCAAAAAAGATCTTTTGCAGTTATTGATAACCGGTCATAATGACCAATAAAAAAAATCAAATTATTAAAATGAAAAAATTAACTAATTATTAAAATGTAGCGTTTACCTTCTAAAATTTGCTACTTTCTTCGTTTAGTGTCGGCAGTAACGTTGCGAATCATTTCTTGTTCAAAGTACCATCATCCTGGACAATGTCGTGAGACATCCAGTCGAAGTTTATTATAGATTATATGCCGAGGGACCGATTTGCTTTGTTTTGTTCTGAGTGTTATATTGTGCTAATTAGAGGTAAATTGGATGCGGAAGGCAGCCATGTATCTTTCATGCGTGAACCGACTGATCATGACATGCTATCAGCCTTCTATAGCCTCTCGACTCTCTACACCTCGATCGAAGCATGCAAGATTGCTCCTTTTTTTTTGAACTTCAAAAAAAATAAAGCACACATCCACCTTCCATGCCACCCACATGAACAACCTACCCTCTCCAAAAGCAAAATAAATACTGAAAATCTCGTGCATTCCGTGGTCTGGAACACGTACTTCCTCTCTTCTGGAGAACCATCTGACCATGTCAAATCTCCATTGAATAGACTATATATCTCAATAAATTAACTTACGTTTTCAACCATTTGTGAAGCAAAGCTGTCAAAGTCAGATTCATCTTCTCTGTGATTTCATTAAACACCCAAGGCTGTTGCCAAGTCTTAATCAGCATTGCTGGCATTATACAATGATGTACACAAAAATATCTCATCTGCAGACGGGCAGCCTACAATGGAAATACCCAACGAATACCAAGTTTTTTATTTCCATAATTAATACGATAGATTAAAGAGAGAAAAAAAAAACAACCCAATAATGGTGTTGGACTAACCACATGTAACCAGCTGATTCCAGGAGAGTCCAGGCAACTGGCCACGTGTGATGCCAGGGCAAAAGGAATCGGTCCCCCATCCCTACTTTGGACATTTGCTACGCAACAATGACATATGGGTCCCTCTTTCGATGCCACAAAATAAATTTGATCACCCAACTTCCAATCTTTTTTTATACGTACATTTCTTCAAGTCGACTTGTCGAAAATTAAAAAAAAAAATATATACATACAGAAATAAGACGTGGTTGCCACCAAAATGCGCAACGGGGCAGGAAGGAGAGGTGGTTCACAAGTCCTCCGCCGCTGCCACCAAAGCAAGGCAAAATACAGCCCATGGAAAAACTAAACTCCAAATTCTTCCAAATTAGCTCCGACGGCCGGCACCACTCCCTTGGTTTGGATACAAGGCATTCGTTTTGGCCATTACACAAAATGGACGGCCGCCTAGCAAACAAGTTTTGGCTCACATGCCCCAGCCCATGGCCCCTGCCCTTTTTGGTTCATTACACTCCACCTACACGCATGTAAGCTTATCGTTCAAATGTCTCTTTCTTCCTTTTTCTTACTTTCATTGCTACCAGTAGAGTGTCTCTACAAATATTCTAAAAAATGGGGTGCAAAGAGGGAAAACAACTATTCCAAGTCCCTTTCCCAAGCACTGTTATACATAACTCACATGGCCTCCGATTCGTCCGAAAAGAAGACAAAAGCCGCCCTCCGTGTGCAGTGTCAAGTGTGCACCACATTATCCCATACCTTCTGACTCTCACGGTCTCACCACTAACCTCACGGGCACTACTAAAAGGAAGTGAGTACTAAATAAAGAGAAGAAATTCACAGGAAATTAAACAAAGCAAATGGTGCCCGATCAGACCAGACCGACACCGACACCGACACCGACACCGAACAAATTTACAATTGCAATTTGCAATTGATCTAATAATTTAATGGCATTAAAACACGCAATTCGGACACTTCACTGCTACTATTTGTCTATTCCATTCAAGATGAACTGTCTCCCTCCATAGGAGAAGGACAGCTTTCTCCCTCTTCTTTAGCAGATATGTTCTGTTTTGCACTAATTGCTGCAACTTTTAACTACACACCAAGATGCACCACCGTAACAAATTGAATGCCCCCCTTGTTTTTATTTTTATTTTTCAAAGGCAGGAATGATAGAATAGAATACAAATCGCCTCAGAAATGACTTGAAATTAAAACTAAAAAAAAAATGAGGTCATATGAAG
>Ga0307517_10007381_pt1 | contig 16035 bp, 19 predicted proteins | sample 23_EM_MG_FD_194515 | JGI IMG/M metagenome (GOLD analysis project Ga0307517, IMG submission 194515) | Populus trichocarpa ectomycorrhiza microbial communities from riparian zone in the Pacific Northwest, United States - 23_EM | ecosystem: Host-associated > Plants > Roots > Unclassified | place... | reverse complement strand
TGATTCGTATGTTTTGTTGCATAGAATCCAATTTTATTCCCGAGCTTTCCTGCTTCCTCAAAAATTATGTCCATGTCGGAGGAGATTTTTGTTGGCTACTCTTCCAGTTCCCGTTGCCACTGTTTCTTTCATTAAAAGTAATAATCCTTCAGGTGCAGCCTTTAATTGTTCATCACTTAGGAAATAGTCAAGTTCCTTTAGTCCTTCATCATCGTCCCAATACTGAAAGTATAGGCTATACCTGCTCTTGTTATCCAGTCGGAACGCGAGGACTTTGTCAGAATCGTACCAATCGTAGTTTACTATTGCCCAGGAGATCGGTCCATGAATGCCATTGCTGATGGAAACCTCGTCCTGTGACATGAAATGATGAATGAGTGCTGGAAATATATGTGACGCGATTTTAGGGAAATGGGCGGCTAGGTCAGGAGCGTTGTATTGGTCGATTTGCTCCCAAAAATCGTCAAAACGGCTTCTTTCCTCCATTAGATAATACTTTGGACAAAAATATTATAAAATATTGGCTGTGACCAGTAATTCCGGGTTCAGAGAACAGTTATTTGTACCTTTGCGTACATTTTTTTATGCTCCTGGAACAAAAGTCGAAACAATTGAAGGAAATCATCGGCCGGTACGATACCCAATGGCTATTGGGTAATCTGTCGGGCCTGATCCATGCCGCTGGTGCCGGTATGGCAGACGATGAGGTGGGTGCGTTGTCTTCCCCCATGCGTCAGCTTTATTACCTGGCTGGTTTATTGGTCACTTCTGATCCGACAGGAGCGGACGAAATCAACTATCCGATGGCGATATGGCACCACATCGTGGCTCTTTTGAACGAGATCGAGGCCGAATATGATAAATTGTTCTTTCCCAATACAAAGGACGACGTTACGGAGGACTGGAAACGAATAAGGAAGGTAGCAATGCCTTCATTTCTGAGTTATTTCAATCAGGGTCCGCTGAATTATGAAGAACAAACAATTAGTTGGGTGAACGACCTCTTTAGCCAGTTGGACGCAGTCATCGAGAAGGCAACCGGCGCCAAAACGTCGGAATTCATCACGTTTTATAATACCCTGGATTCCCTTCATCACGCCAATTTTCGAGGACATATGGATCCGCGTGCGCCAGTCCGGCCGGACTGGAAAAAGTACGTCAAATATGAAGTAAAAAATACAGCGCCCCCGGCGCTAAACCTATATTCCAGTGATAAGGACATAGCTATGTTCCAGTTTATGGCGGACCCCGGTGTCGTAGACCGGTTCTTTCCGGAGGAATTGGTCTCGGACAAATTACCCCTGGAAAAGGTAAAGGCTATTCTTTCTTTGTTGAGCACGACGCGGACGCAGGGCGATTTCTTATATTATACATCCACTAAGCCGGCGAACCCACTATATGAACGACCGATTGTTGATCTTGGAAATGATCTTTACCAGGTCTTTGAAGTCAAACAGGTGATCCACGCGATCGAGCGGCAACTGGAAAAGGCCTGTACCCAAGTGAAGGAAAGTATCCCGAAATATGTTGAAAAAAAGGGGAAGCTGCTGGAAATGAGAATAATAAAACTTTTCAAGGATTTTTTCGGCCCGGAAGCCAGGATTTTTCATGGATATTTTGTGGACGGATGCGAACAGGATCTACTTGTTTTGTGGAAAAAAATTGCTTTTATAATAGAGGGAAAAGGCTTTGGGATGCGCGAACCGTTGAGAGATCCGGATAAAGCATTCGAGAGGATAAAAGACGATTTTAAGCGATCAATCGGCTATGGGTATGAGCAGACCTGCCGGGTGGAGGATAAGTTCCTCGAGGAGGTCCCCCTGCGTATCACAGACGACAAAGGAAATCTCATCGAGGAGATCGATACGACCGAATTCGAATATGATTTCTCTATTATCGTAAATCTTGTCTCTTTTGGTCAGATACAGATTGATCTTAGCTCCCTCCTGGAAAGAGCACATCCGGGTGATCTGTTCCCCTGGGCGATCAGATTCGACGACCTTGAAACGTTTCTACTTACGATGAAGGCGAAAAAAATGCCCCCCCTCGAATTGGTTAAATACCTGCTTCTGAGGGAGAAATTGCACGGAAAGTTAATCTGCCTGGATGAGCTGGAGATCTGCGGCGCTTTTTTGTCAAAAAAATTGACATTGAAAATGGCAGCAGAAGCCGACGTGTTGGCCATGACTCCGGATCTTGGGAATATCTTTGATGAGCAGTATAACAAGGGCATGGGGTTCGAAAATGAGAAACTGCTGGCAGAGAAGAAAAGCGGTAAATGGATGTTCATTTAAATGTCAAAGAGAAGCCCGGCAAGAAAATTGGGCCGGGCTTCTCTTTGACGATAGATCAATCACTCTGGCGCATGCAACGTGCAGCTTGTACATACTTTCGACGCGCAATAATAGGTCATACCGACAAGGATTCATTTGGAATGGTAGGAGCAGCCGGTACCTGCCCCGTAGGAGCAGTTATACCCCGTGCTGAATGATTGGACCAGCGGCTCGGTGCCGGTGATGGTCTTGCGTGAAGGGCGGCTGTCGGTAATGGCACAGGCATGTCCCGTAGCTGTTGAAGCATTGCTGAATATGCCCCCTACAGCGTCCGTACTTCTCATATCTTGAGCCATTTTTGGGGCTGTGGCTATCCTTGGACGAACACCTTTACTCCAGTGAGCAATCCGGTGAGTTAGATTGACGCCAATACTGTAATTAACTGATATACAAACAGATACATGCTTTTTTCGAATCTTGTCGTCCCGACACATAGATTGGCAAAGCCTCCGCATCGCGGAGGTTTTTGCTTTTGGAGCGGAGCCCACAGGTACTCTTGTTAATGCTTAGCGGGTTTGTATGCCTCCTTCAACTTTATCATCATCTGTAAAACTGCGTTATTGAAATTGTCGGAGGAAGGGTTCTTGTCCCATTTTTTTAGCTCCTGCACCAGGAAGGGCAGGTAGATGAACCCGTTGTTGAGGTTGTCCTGCAAACTACTGACGGCCCTGGTGCTGTCCCCTATTTTTTCGGCTACAATGACCTCGCCCGCTCTTACAAGGTGCTCATACAGACTCTGCAGCCAGATATGATAGCCTTGTTTTTTCATTTCCTCTTTAATGGGCTCATATAGGTAAGCCGTTTCGGAAATGAGCGAGGCGGGAAGGCTGTCGATAGCGGGGTTGGCAAAAGAGTGTCCGAACTCGTGTGCCGCCAGTGCCCTGGTCTTCACAGGGTCATCAAAGCCCATATCGGGGTGGTTGCTATCGAATGATTGGAAGGTAAAAGACCCGAAGGCATTATAAATCTTTCGGGTGGATCGGTTCATCGTGCCAAACCCCATACCCGTAAAAAGGTTGAGACTGGGAACGAGGGTATACTCGCTGAACTGTTTGCGGTAGTACCGCTCCATGACCGGCAGGAAGTCTCCATGGGGAACGTTTTTCACCACGGAGGCGAGGGCGAGATCATAATAGGGTTTATATTGGGCTAAATGGGCATCCAGGTCTATCGACCGGGAGAAGGAATTGAAAGCATCCAGGAAAGCGGTTGCTTTTTGCCTGGCTTCGGCCATGTTTCCACCGGGCGAAAAACGGGCGAACTGCCGTTGGTCAGTAGTGCCATTGATCCGGGCAAACGGGACTTCGTCTATCTGCAAAAAAAAACTGACAAAGAAATCGTAGCCATTGCCTTCTGTTTCCATTTTTCGGTAGATCTTCATTACGCGGCAGGTGTCAAAGGCCTTGTATCTTTCATAATTTCTAGGCGCCATGGCATACCATTGTGCCAAAACAGCCCTTCTGCCATCGAATACCATCGTATCTTTTTTCCTGAATATTTCCGGACCATCGTCCAGCACCATCATCAGTCCGAATAATTCAACATTCCGGTTGGTTTTAACCTGCACTGTTTTCGATGGTACTGTATTGTATCGTATCTCAAAACTGCCGGCGGCTTGTTGGCCACTTACGGTAATGGTATATCGGCCGGCTGAAGGCGCTATCAGGTGATATTCCCCGGTGTCGCTTGTTCCGGTGACTTTTTTTTGCCAGACGGCACCTCCCTTATATGAAACAGACAAGGTAAGATCTCCGCCGGTCGCAGCCAGGGAGTATTTCATAAATAAAATATTGTCTTTGGCCAGGTCAACCCTATGCGTTTCCTTTCCATTGAAATAGGTAAAAGAAGCGGTGGATGTACCGGGCAGGTCGTTGCTTTTCCAATTCCTGGTGGTAGTGGCACAGGAAGCCAGCAGGGTTCCCGCAAGTAGGCTGATAACTATAAAACGCATAAGTATCGATTAAACATACAATGATAAAGAGACGGCTGGAATAGTGCTTGTATAAAATTGCTGTTTTTTTACAGCTCCCGGTAAACACTGGGCGATACACCGAAATACTTCTTAAAGCTGTTGGTGTAATGGCTGTTGTCATGGAACCCGAACGAATGGGCTATATCGGCTACCGGCCAGCCTTCCAGCAGCAGTTTTTTTGTTTTAGAGAGTTTATAGAGCATGATGTATGCTTGTGGAGTAATGCCTTTAGCCTGTTTAAAAGAACGAATGAAATGGTACTTGCTCATCCTGAATTGGTTTCCCAGCCAGGCAGTGTCGATGGGTTTATCGGCACAGGTTTCAATGATCGCATCTATTTTGTCAAAATAGCCTTCCAAACTGTTCCCATCAAATGGGGTGGTAGCGTAACGGGTCAATTGCAGCAACGGGTTTTCCCAGGCGATGGGTCCATGATGGTCCCGGTCAAACAGGGATTGGAGACGGACAAACAACTGCCGGTCGTCAATTACACGATCAAGCGCCAATACTTTTTTGCCCTCGTTGAAGTAAGCGAGCACATCTGGGTTAACATAGATCGTCTTGTAGCTGTATCCGGCTTCACTTAATGCATAATTCCGGTGCACTTCATTGGCCTGCGTGATGCTGATGGTTCCGGCCGGTGCAATAAATTCCTGCCGCGTATTATGTAGTAATTCAGTGCCGTTGGTAATCAGCGAAACACAATAGTAGTCATGAAAATGAAAGGGGAAATAATCGTGCTCATTTTCTGAAGAGAATAACTCAATATTGTCCAGGATCGCCAACCTGGTAAAATCGAAGGAGTGCATAGTTTAAAGTTAAAGAAAGGTTAACATACTGCAAAACCTGCAGGCGTCCTATCGAGCAGAACGCATTTATTTGATATAACGACAAATAAAGTTAAATTTGATGGCTTTAAAAAACCGGCAGCTGCCGATTACAGGGATCTACACGACAACAATGCGTAATCTGGATGAAATAATACATACGGTCAACAGCATTTACGGCAAAGCGGAAACCAATATGCTTACGCTTAAAGATGAAAAAAAGGGGCTTATCCGTGTGAACGCTACTGCAGAAAAATGGTTTATAGTTTTGAACGGCATCTTTAGCAATGTCAGCCACGATCTGCATTTTACGGCAGGCAGGCCCACGCCGTTCATCATGATGTATTTCCAGCTGAAAGGCACGTCCACATTTGCCGCCAGCACCCATGTTAGTGTAACCGGGCAGATGCATTCGCTTAATTACCTTCCTGCATTCAAATTCAATACCTGTATAAGGAAAAATACGGTGGAAGAATTTTTTTGCGTAAAAGTATTTCCGGACCTGTTACTGAAGCAACTGCAGGACTACGATGAAAATAATCCCCTGGTTATTTTTTGCAAACGAAAAGATCCTTTCGTTACGCTGCATACACCGCAGGTAATGAACCCGGCTATATACCAATGCATTCATGACTACCTGAACTGCCCCTACACGGGAGCCTTAGGCGCCGCTTATAAGGAAAATGTTATTCTTAACCTCCTTATTCACCAACTGGCCGGTTTCACCGGTGCCCAGCCTGGATCCGGCGATACCAGCGCCAGGCTCAGCAGAGCGGATATTGCTTTGCTGAACGACATTAAGACCTACCTCGATCAGCATTATCTTGAAGTGGGATCGATGCAGCAGCTAACCCGTAAGTTTTGTATCAACAGTTTTAAATTAAAACATGGGTTTAAGCAGCTCTTCAGTAATTCTGTAATGAAATATGTTGATGAACATAAAATGAACCATGCCCGCACATTGCTGCAGGAGGGCCGGGTAGATGTAACAGAGGTAGCAGATGAACTGGGGTATAAGCACTACAATAATTTCAGCACCGCCTTTAAGAAAAGATTTGGATATTCTCCGGCAGCCTTGAAAAGCTGAACAGCCAGCCGTTTACCGGCAATAAAGTACTTTTTGCATATAGTAAACTACGTTTTGCAGAACTGCTTTTCGCCAATTCTGTTGTTCTTTTGTGTCCTGAAATTTTAAAACAGAAAAAATGGAACAGAAAACCACCAATGCAGCATCGGTATTAACAACGAAGTTCAATTACAGCATGCCAACAGAGGAAATGAAAATAATAATGCCTGTCGTGGCGCCTAAGTTTTCAGAAATTCCCGGCTGCTGCTGGAAGATATGGCTCATCAATGAAGATCGCAAAGAAGCTGGTGGTGTGTACCTGTTTGAATCGGATACGGAACTGGAGCAGTTTCTGAGCAGTAGCCTGTTCGCCTCCGTGGCAAACAACCCGGGTTTCAGCAATTTGCAGACCCATACATTCTCTGTTGCAGAAGCAGCCAGTGTAATAACAGGCGCGCCTCTGATGAAAATGGATGTTTAAGGGTGATTCCAGCGCTTTCGCCTGCCGGATTGGCTTTATAGCCTCGGATATTCTGGAAGCAGTAGGCCTTAACCAATCCCGTAAAGTTGTAACCACAATGGATCCCATAAAATCTAATTGACACAACATATTGACAATGAACCTTACGGCTAATCTTGTCGTTCCGACACATAAATTGGCAAAGCCTCCGCGATGCGGAGGCTTTGCTTTTGGGACGGATCGGTCGAACTTGTTGGAGCTGCCGCATTCACTTATTCATTCTTTTTCCCAGGGTTATTATAAAGTTTAGCCAGATATAATACCCATGTCAACGCCATACAAAGAGAGACCAGGAAGCTTCCTATCACTGGCTTAATGTACACCCAATTATGATCAAAGCCCACTTTGATAGTTAGTATTAAAATATCTAACGTAAATAAGGTGGAAAAGACGTAAATAAAATTGAGAATTTCCTTCTTCTTCATAATGTGTTTATTGTGTGATCGCTCCAAACCCGCTAAGTTTTATGGCAGATCCTACGCCATCTTTTATCCTTTCTGTAGCCGTCGGTTTTTGATCCCATAGCCATGACTTGCCCCATCCAAAAATATATCCGGCAGCATCTGCTTCCGGTAAGGCTAACTTCTTAAACCAACTAACCAAAGTTTTCACAAAGCCAGGACCTGGGCCGCCGGCGTTTTGTACATTTCCCTGTCCGGTGCTATCATAATAATTTTTCCAATAGGTAGTCGAACTAATAACAATACGCAAATACCCTCCAATCGCATCCCCGTTATTAGACTGCCAGGTCATACCGTTATATGTCGTTAATAAAGCATTGGCACGACTTAGAACTGTAGCGAAGGAAGAATCAATTGAGGTAACTTGGGTAGAATCAAACGAAAAAATATTCAGCGAACTGGTAAGTAAATTGCCTTCATTCACGGTAACTGTCGGAATGATTTGATTTACCCAGGATGATGTTACCGAGTCTGCAGTATTTTTAATAAAGTTGGTACTTATGCTCGTCAATAAGTCAGTGGAATAGCCTTTTGTAGTGGAAGATAATGTCATATGACCTTGCCTATTATAGAAGAACGAATCCACGCCATTTGTTAATTGTGTTATTTGTGTTGTTATCGAAGGCGAATAATTGATAGAGTCGAGGTAGCGTAATCCATTATTGTGCATATTTCCGATGATCATTAAAAATTGGTTTTTTGTCATGAAGCTGTCTGGAGGTATTATCGTAAGTGCCTGGATCGGTCGATTCAATAGACCAGTTTCAGTTTTCGATACTAAATCCATTGAAGATCCATTGAAGTTTTTGGAACAGCTGGCAAAAAACATATTGCGCCCATAAAAAGTAGGATAATGCTAACATAGTACAGTTCTCTTTTCATAAAAGTGGTTTAATAGTTATATAATGATTTCAAAAATGATATTTCTATTCGGAGAAAAAAAATATTTGAGAGCCTTTAAACACACCATCTTATTATCGCGTCGATTTAAGCCATAAGTGTGACGATCTGGACAATAGGCGTTCAAACAAATTAGCCTCCCGGCAAGACAACCACGTCTTACTAGCGAATCTAACATCAATATCACCGGATCTTGTGGCTATGAAAGTGCAGAACGGAAAAGTGATCAATATGGCCTTTTGTATACCTGTAAATCGGCGAAGGACGGGTGTGAGTTATTAGAGAAAGGTTAGCGTTTACCAATGAATGAAGAATGGCACAAAATGGTCAAAAGTGCATGGCTATCTCGGTATGCCGCATTAGGGACTAATCATCTAATCCCTTTCCCTTGAGGATCTGCTTCATGCATTTTTCAACCCTTGCCTCCCGGGTCCTGGATAGCTTGGGTTGAGAAAAATAAAAAATGTAGGCTCTTTGCCGTCCCGGCGTCAATGCACTGAAAGCAGTTTTTAAAGCAGGTCTTTCATCTAATTGATGTTGGAATTCTTCCGGAACGATGAATTCGGAAGTCTTTTTATACTTCACCTGCAACCCGGCTTTTTCCACTTCAATGGCTTCATAAATATAGGCTTTCAGGATGGCCGCCATCTTACCTATTTCCCGGACATGGGTGAACCGGACCTGGCGCGCCGCCTGCACATTCTTTGTTTGTTGGATCAGAATGCCATCGGGATCGTTTAGCAACGCGCCTTTGAAGAACAGGAGGGCGCAGTATTCTTTAAATCCATGCATTAAAACGATATTGCTTTTCTGAAACGTGTAGCAAGGCTGACCCCACTTCAATTCTTCGTTGAGCCCGCAGTCAAGGATGATCGTTCTTAATTTCTCGAATGCTGCCTGCCAGTTTTTGGCTTTATCGAAAAAGAAATCGACCTCAGGATTTATTCCACTCTTTGCCATAATATGTTTTTTGTGCAAAAATCAGACCCTTAGTGAGCCACGGAACCCCCTGGCGGCATAGTAAGAATCTGCGCCGTTGTGATAGATGAAGACCCTGCCGTAACGGAAATCACCAAAGATGGCCCCACCGTGTTTCCGGAGATCAGCAGGCGTCTCCACCCAGCTGGATGTTTTTGCATCGAAATTTCCCAGTTCCTGCAACGCACGGTATTGTTCCTCTGTTAAAAGCTCAATGCCCATGGCGGCTGCCATATCCATAACGTTATTTTTTGGTTTGTTTTCTTTCCTCGCGTCCAGCGCTTTACGGTCGTAACAAAGACTTCTACGTTCTTTAGGGCTTTCCGCCGAACAATCATAGAATAGATATTCACCCGTCTTCTTATCCTGACCAACAATATCCGGTTCACCGCCGGTCCTTTCCATTTCATGGAGCGACCATAGTTTTTCAGCATCCGTTTCCAGTTTTGCCTGTATTTTAGCCCAGTCAAGGCCTTTATGGCGGTTCATGTTCTTCTCAAAACGGGCTTTCAGCGCTGTGAGTAGTTCTTTACGTTGTTCGGGGGACAATTTCTTAGGATTCATGTTATTCCTTTATTGGTTGACGGTAGGTTATTTCAATTTGCTTACTATATCCTGTATCCGGTTATGTGCTATATTAATACCCTGAGTAAAGGGCAGCTGCAGCATTTGGTCTCTTTGTGCGACCGATTCAAACAGTACATGCATGGTGAGCTTGCTGCTGTCGTCAGTAAGACGTTCAAATTCATAGAACTCCAGCTGAACGCCAAAAGGCGTATTCTCCATTTCAAAGGTGCGTGTGATCTTCCGGTTCGGGATAAACGCATGGATCGCCCCGTTGAACCCGTAGTTGTTCCCTTTAGGATCGGTGGTTTCAAATTGATAACTGCCATGCTTTTTACTTTCCAGTTTCAGCACTTTCGTTCCCATCCATTGCCCGACAATTTCGGGCTCTACATAGGCTTTAAAAAGTAATTCCAGTGGCAGATCAAATTCCCTTGTGATCACTAATTCCTGTTGGCCCTCTTCGGCGCTGATCTTTGTTTTTCGTTCCATGTTATCCCTGGTTTTTCGCTTTGTATTTTTTCATGATACTTTCCAGTTTATTAAACCGGTCATCCCACATTTTGCGGAATGGTTCGATAAAGTCGGCTACTTCTTTCATTTTCTTTGCATTGATGTGATAGTAGATCTCCCTGCCATTTTGCTTTTGTTCCAGTAATTCGCATTCGGTGAGTATTTGCAGGTGTTTCGAAACGGTAGGCCTTGCGGTGTCGAAGTTGGAGGCAATGGCCCCTGCCGTCATGGATTGCGTAGCCACCAGTAGCAGTACGGCCCTTCTTGTCGGATCTGCTATGGCTTGAAATACATCTCGTCTTAAGTTCATTGTGTAGCTATTAGGCTACAAATCTAAATGTAGTTATTTAACTACGCAAATCTTTTTTTTGGTACTTTTTTGACTATTCCTAACGTATTCTTAGCATACCAGGGCCTGACCACCGAATGCTTTGGTTTTTCTTTTACATTGCAAGGCATACATTACGCTGCCTTCATATGAAAAAGACAATCCTCTCTGTTTTGTTTACCGCTGTCTTATTTACAGCCATCGGTCAGCCTGTAAAAATACATGGTCGCTTAAAAGTGGAAGGAACCCGGTTGCTGGACGAACACAACCACCCGTATGCCCTGCGTGGCATGAGCTTTGGCTGGAGTTGCTTTTGGCCGCGCTTCTATAACGCCGGTACGGTGGACTGGCTCTATAAGGACTGGAACTGTTCCGTGCTGCGGGCCGCCATGGGCGTAGAACCCAAGGGCGGGTATAAGGATAATCCGGCTGGCTCCAGGGCGCTAATTGAGGCGGTGGTGGACGGTGCGATCCAATCCGGCATTTATGTGATCATCGACTGGCACAGTCATCATGTGAACCTGGAAGAAGCAAAAGCCTTTTTTGGTGAAATGGCGGCCAAATACAGCAAATACCCCAATATTATTTATGAACTTTTTAATGAACCGGCGGAGGCCGGCTGGCCGGAGGTAAAAGCCTATGCGGAAGCGGTCATTAAAGTGATCCGGGAGAAAGACCCCGACAATATTATTTTGGTCGGCTGCCCCAAATGGGACCAGGAAGTACAATTGCCCGCCGCCGACCCGATAAAAGGATATAAGAACCTGATGTATACCATGCACTTTTATGCAGGGACGCACAAGCAATGGCTGCGCGACAGGACGGACGCTGCGATCAGGGCAGGCCTGCCCGTATTCATTTCCGAATCGGCAGGCATGGGAGCCAGCGGCGACGGCCCGATCGATTACAAGGAATGGCAGCTGTATATGGATTGGATCAATAAGAACAACCTGAGCTGGATAGCCTGGTCGGTATCCGACAAAAATGAGACCTGCTCCGTATTGAACCCTTCGGCAAGCTCCACCGGCCATTGGAAAGAAAGCGATCTGAAAGAGTCGGCCCTTAAAATAAGAGAATACCTGAAGGCCTATCCGCCGATAAGTAGCAATTAATTCCCGGAACCCTCCGCCTTCGGAAAAGCGTCAAAAGCATCGATCACCATCTGTGGTATGGGCGATAATAACTTGCGCAGCCTGGTGTCGAGCCACGCGCCGTCGAGTGTCAGCATTGCGCAGCTTTTATTGTCGGAGGACACGAACTCGTGCTGGATCGTCCAGCGGGAGGCATCCGCGTTCCGCTTTGCCAGTTTGGCATGGATCGTTATGGTGTCGGTCAAACGGATCTCTTTTTTAAAAACACATTCTTCCCGGAATAAGATCGGCCCGAAGTGTTGCTCCTGCATTAATCTTGCGGTAATGCCTAAACTTTCTATGATCTCTATTCGCTGCTGGGCGCCAAAGTCATAATAGACACTATGCCGCATATGGAAATTAGGGTCGAGGTCCGCCCACCGGATAGAAAGGATTTTGCTGAATGAGGTCATGCCTTTTTCTTATAAAAATAAGTCTTCTTTATGAAACAGGCTCTTTGCAGGGAACTGCTCAGCGGAAGAGACATCCTGCATTTTTTAAAGAGTTGGCCTGCAGGACCTTCACTTCTCTTTCCGGGGCAGTAGAAAAAGCGCGGCCAGGTACAGCAGGGCAGCCAGCACGATAACGACCTTAAAGCCCAAAGCCATGCTGAGCATGATCGTTATCACCGAACCGATGACCGTAAAAAATCCGTTCACACCCCAGGCCCAGGGGATGAAATGGGCGGATTCCCTGCCGAGTGCTTTTATCCCGGTAGGGAATGGCATGCCCAGCAAGGTAGACATGGGACATAAAAGGATCAGGGAAATAACTATTTTCCCGGGCAGGCCCCATCCGATCGTGTTCCTGAACATATAGGGCATCACCAGGGAGGTGAGCAGTAACACGCCGATCAGAAGAGGGATGATTTTTTTCGACAACCGGGCCGCATTTACATTCAATCTCCCGGTGAGCCAGGCGCCCAGGCCTGTGAACAGCAACAGCCCGGCGATGATGACGGCCAGGGTATATACGGGCTGGCCGAGATAGAGCGTGAATCGCTGGATGAAGGCAATCTCGATCATGATGAAACCGGCCCCGAGGGCAGCGAAATAGAACAGGTAACGCCATTTGTCGGGAAACTTCAATCCCTGCCTCGAAAATCGGGTCAGGGGAAACAAGATCAGCAGTCCGGCAAGTAGTATGGATTGACCCAGGATCACCGATAATGTGATCTCTGCAATGGGCTTGTCTTCCAGGGAAAGGCGTCCCATATTCTTTTGAGAGAAGACATCGGCAAAATCTTTCCATCGGATGGAAGACCACCTGACATGCTGATTGAAGAAAGGCCTGTCGTCCGTGGCAGGCGCGATCTCGAAGGGATAGCGATCGTATAAGGCAGGAAGGTTCCCCGCCGAAGCAACCAGCGTATCGAAAATATCAGGCCTGTGTGCGGTAAAAGGGCTATATAAAATGTTCTGATCCGGCTCAATACTGTCAGCCTTTGCAGGGTTGCTGTCTGTGAATGCCTCCATCCGGCGGATATCCGCCGGGGAAAAGGGAGACTTTTTAAAAATGAAGCTGCTGACGAATGCCTTCCTTCCGGGCGCAAACATTCCTTCAGTAAACAAATAAAGATGCCTGCCCGGATCGCTGATCTTCTTGTCGTTCATCACTTCCAGCGCGGTACTGAATAATCGCGGCATTTGTGCTTCGGGCCTGGTAAAGTAAATGACGCCGTCAGGGGTCAGGTGCTCGACATATTTTTCGAAAGCCTCTTTGGTGAGGACATAGTTTTCCGACAGGCTCAGCGCTCCGGAAGCGACGGCGGCGTTACTGATGGTATGGGAAGAAATGATCACGTCGTAACTCCCTTTTGTCCTTTCTATGAAACTTCTTCCGTCCTCGGTGACCAGCGAAACATTGGGCTGCTTGAACAAACCTCCCCAGTAATCGTTCATGCGATGCTGCACGAGGTCCGTGATGATGTTGTTGATATCGACCGATACGATGCTTTTGGCGCCGGCATGCAAACCGTCCAGGACTTCGGCTCCGGCCCCGCTGCCGATCACCAGGATGATAGGATGCCTGAGGTGCAGGTAAGCGATATTGGAGAGGTAGTTCGAATCGACAGGGTTGGCTTCCAGGTAGGCCCTGACGCCTATCGACAGGTCCTGTATCCCCGTGGCCGCTGTTCCGCCATCGATCACGATCCGCCTGCTGGCTTCGGTGTTTTTCAGGGTATCTTTTTTTCTGTCAAATACCTCGATCATGGAAAATGTATTCCAGGCAGTATAAATGGGTTTCAATTTGAAAGACGCCGGCCGTTTATTGGCAGTGATGGAGATCGGCAGGTAATCCGCGGCTTTGTACGCCAGTACGGCCAGGCCTGTAATAAGAATAAGGGAGATGGCCCTTCCGGTGATTTTTTTCGCAAAAAGCAAGGCGGCGCAGGTTCCCAGCGCCGCGGCAAGGACGATGGAGCCGGATCCGCCCAGGGCCGGCATCACGGCGGTGATAGAGACGCATCCGATCGCCGCGCCAAGGAGGTCCATGGCATAGAGCCGGCTCATTTGCTGTGGAACGCGGGTGAAGATCAGGGAAATGGCCAGACCGGAAATAAAAAAGGGGGCGGCGATCAGCAGGTAATAAAGCGGAAGGTACAGCAGCTGCATTTTGTCTGTAGCCAGCGTAAATGGGTCGAAGGGGATCTTTTGCAGCAGGGAAAAACTGGCAACGGTCACCAGTCCGAATAATAGGGAAAGGATGAACAGACTGCTGTACAGGTCATATTTTTCCCGGAGTCCTTTCCAGCAAGCCAGCACCACCCCGGCAGTGCCAAACCCCAACATGGCCGTAGAGATCACAAGAAATCCGAAATGATACCAAAGAGCGACGGACATGACCCTGGTCAGCGATAATTCCAGCAACAGGGAAGCGCAGGAAATAATAAAAATACCTCCAAATAGGATGGGTTGCTTTCTCATGGTCAGCTGGTTACTCATACCCCCGGTACAAGGTATAAAGGATCTTTTCTTCCGGCGCGCCCCAGGAACGGAGGGTATCCTGCTCGAAGTGACGCTTGAACGCCATGGCCGCCGCACTGCTGTCCCTGGTGTCATAGCCGATCAGCCGGAGAGCCGCCAGGCTCCGGAAATCGCCGGGAACGCTCACACCGGTGGTATCCCCATACCATAGACCAAAACCTTTATCCGCCAGCGCCTTCCAGGGGAACAGGTAGCTGGGATCGTTCTTGCGGGTAGGGGCGATATCGCCGTGACCGATAAAATTAGCGGGAGGTATATTGTAGCTGGTCTTAAGTTTGGCCAGCAGATGCAGCAGGCTGCTGATCTGGGCATCGGGGAAGGGCTCGAACCCGTTATTATCCAGCTCGATCCCGATGGATATGGAATTGACGTCCGTTATATTGCCCCATTTGCTGAGCCCTGCCTGCCAGGCCCTCAAATAGTCATTGAGCATATGCTGTACGGTGCCATCCCTGCAAATGACATAGTGAGCGCTCACCTGGGTAGGGGCGATCGTGAATGTGTGCAGGGTCTGCGGGCAGCTGTTCTGGGCGGTATGGTGGATGATGACAAAGTTGGGCTTGCGCAGGTTGAAATTGATAGTGCCTGCCCAGTAAGGCGCTATCGGCACGGAATCGACTCCCGGGGTCAGTGGAGTCTGGCTGATCACCCGTGCAAACTGCCTGGCCTGCTTCTTATACTCCTTGTTGGTGGCTTTGTAAGGGTTGACCCTGCAGCCGGACAGCAGGAGCCAAAAGAACGTAAAAAGGATGAACTGTTTCATAATTCGGATCCTCGGATCATTGGTGAAGTTCGAAGATATAAAAAGGATTATTAAAATTCCCGCAAATGGCCGGCGCATAATCAAAAAACCCCGCATTCGCGGGGCCTTTTGACTCAACACTCGACAGGGGTTCTTCTATTTTTTAGGGTCCAGTGCCTTGGTTAACCTTGCCGACATATCCTGTAAATGATAGCGGCTCAACTTATCGGTGGTTACAGGGATAGCCGCCCGGATCTCTTTTTGCAGGTCCTGCAGCTGGGCCCTTACGACAGAAGAGATATCCGTTCTCTCCGGTCCCGGCCGCCCGCTCATCATCGCCATTTCCTGGGCGGCAGGGGAAGGCTCAATGATCGCGACCAGGCTGATGACGAATTTTTTTTGCAGGTCACGGCGATATACGTCGATGGGAGCATGGGAATGCAACTCGGACCAGATACTTTTCCTCAGATCGGAGAGCATTTCTTCCATGCCATACGTAACGGCTGCACCATAGCGGGTGGTATTGGCCTCCAGCAGTTCCAGCTTGCTACCGGATAATAAGGCGGAAAGGGCATTCGCCTGCAATGCTCCCAGGGGATCTGTTACCGATGATTGCGGCGCGCCGATCACATTCAGGATCTCCTTATTCAGCAGCCAGTGCGGCGTGGCAAAAAGCTCCCTGTTGAAGAAGGCGATGGCTTCCTTCTGCTTTGC
>Ga0307517_10007380_pt1 | contig 16035 bp, 13 predicted proteins | sample 23_EM_MG_FD_194515 | JGI IMG/M metagenome (GOLD analysis project Ga0307517, IMG submission 194515) | Populus trichocarpa ectomycorrhiza microbial communities from riparian zone in the Pacific Northwest, United States - 23_EM | ecosystem: Host-associated > Plants > Roots > Unclassified | place... | reverse complement strand
TTAGTGGATTGTCATAGGATAGCACAAAGGAGCACGTACATGCAAAACACTCCCAAAACGCATCCCACAGCTGCTCTCCGCTCAAGTCGTGGAGAGGTCGCAGACGGTTCATCACCACTAGGCGGAGTGTTCGTGTCCCAGTCTGTTTGTCGTGCTGCAAGTTTAAGAAATCCCGGATGTACCGAGTCGAGTACCGGTCGAAGTCGCGAGCGTACTTGACCTCGGGGACGTGACCCTTGATGAACTTGTCCGTCTTCCCCAACGCCTGGGCATGTGCGACGATTTCCCACTCTTGGATTCGCGATGTCTCTGGCCAGTAGATCTTCAGGACAAGGTTGTGAGCCTCAATTATCTCGTCGCAAGCCTTTCGATAGGCGTCGCGAGCTTGATCCAAAGGACCCCGCCCCCCGTCCCCTCTGTGCACAGCGTCACTAGTACCGGGGATGACCTCATTGGTCCCCAGTTCCTCAGTATCCTCATCCGCCGTGGTTCCAGCAGCGTTATCTCCCATCTCGCCCCGAGCATGGACGTGTTCCTCCGCAAGTCTGCCACTGCCCTTCGTCCCGACGCTGGCACCGATAACCGTTGTCGCTCTACCAAGGAGGGACCACCCGGAATGTAGCTTATCTTCCGGATGGAAGTTAACACCCGCCTCCTCTGCCTCGAGCGTGCCATTCTCAGTGACACGGTGCAAAAAAACGGAACACTTCTCTGAGGTGAGTTCAGGGATATGCCCCCATTGGCGGCATCCGAACCGTTGGAGGGCGAGGAGCAGCACGAGCACAAGCGGGAGGTGTTCGAAGAGACAAATCCGCGTTGAAACGATGACCCCTTCCCTGTCGACCCAAGAGACCCAAAGGGAATCGTCTGGCGGGGTGCATGAATTCCTCGAGCCCCACGCAAACATCCTAGGACTCACCTTGGAAAAGTAGATTTAGCGCGTGACTGACCGAGTATGACAGTTTCTCTCCTGCATATATCCTGGTCTGGTTCAAAGGGGGTCGCCCAAGACCCCGGTTCTGGCGCTTGTTGGTTGTACTTGGTCCCCCAGAGCTGATCCCTGCATCGGTTGCGGAGCGCTTCTTGCTCCTGCCAGATTTTGAGGTCACCGCTGTTTAGTTTTCAGTGGCATGCCCATAGACGAGCGCAGGAATCTTACGTGTTTGAGACTCAGAAATTTCCGAAGGTGTGCCATGATCCGGGTTTCGCGAAGTGGCAGGTTCCTCGTCCGTATCCATGTCGGCAACTGAGGCAACCTCGTCGGTAAAGGTTTCCAGTATAGGCAACTTCTTCGGGTTTCGTTTTACTTCAACTGCAGAAAGGATATCCTTCCAACCAACGCGATAGGCGGGGACAGTCTGAGAAGGGTTGCTCTTGGATGGTTCGGTCTTTGCGACTCTCGTGGAGGAACTGGCATTGGGGAGATGCCTCTTTGAGGTTGTCTCCTCTGGGATCTTGCTAACGAACTGAGAGACGGTTAGACCCTTCGTGTCCTTGATCCCGCGGAAGTCGCAGGCAGTGACGAGCCTCATGAGAGCAACGTCGGGCTTAGACAACAAACTCTCCAGTTCCCAGTCGGAAGTCACGCCCTCGTTCGACGGCACAAATACGATGTGGTCCTCGAACTCGGGCAGTCCCTCCACATCGATTTCTGACAAACATTCAAGCCCATAATTCAGGGCATCTGAAAGTGGCGCGTACATGCCGTGTTCTTCACCGGATGAGGACAGTCTACTGCGCAACGCGTTCAAGAAATGCAGGTGGGGGTTGAGAGACAATTCAGCCACGTACTATGTCTCCAATCGCTTCCTCATCTCGGCGGAGCTGGCCACCGGGACCACCTTTCTCCAACATTCTTCAAAGCGCTCGTTCAAGACTTGTGTATCGCGGAGTGCGTCTGGTGGCCCATCTTCGCAGCAAAAGTCCAAGAGGAATTTAACCACGTCCGTTGAATAAGCTTGCTGGGACCTCCCCATGTCGACGGCAACCCCGCGTTCGATAGCGCCCTTCCTGCATAAACGGGATCGGTGAATGAGTGGTGAGCGCAAAGAATCTTTGAGCGCGCCTTACGCCGTCGAGACGTTCTTTAGATACCAGAACCTTCGTTCGACCTGTGGCGTTGGTGAACGCGTGGGGGAGGAACGTGACGATCACAAATCACCCGACCGCTCTCTTCTTTCCTCGGTCGATGGCCCGTTGCGATTTGATCCCGCCCGGAATTCCAAGTTCCATCTTGCCACCAATCGATAATCTGATTATATTTACCACGTCCCAGTCGTAGTTTGAAGATCTCGCAACTCGATTCGTCCCCTCATCGCCTTGGGTAACACGGTGTCTCGTTAGGATTCAACAGACGAGTATTCACGATTATCAACCTCACGTTCAGTTCGAACCTCAAATGACACAAGAGACGAGCCTACACACCCTCATCAACTCGTCGTTTCACCAGCTATCAACGTCCCCGGGCCTCGATGTCAACATTCAGACCGGTATCGTTCCCAGACGTCGTCCCACGGTCCTCAGACACATTCCGCCTGGAAGAGATAGGTTCCATCTGACAGCGCACGGGTGACCTTCGCCGTCGCCCTGCTCTTCGTGGACACCTCATCCAGCGTGATCAAGCCCGCCTGACACGTTTACGCTTCTGGAACCCGGCGTCGTCTTGATAAACTCTGGGCTCCTATGGTGGGGCGATTGAGCTTGTTGAATTCAAGGCTTTGTCTGTGGATGAGTGTGGGGGACTGTAGAGATAATTGAATGCGGGCGTAGCAGTAATTCAGAGTCGATGGAACGGTAGTTTTAAAGAGTCGCGTTTCGGACTTCTAGAGACCCCATTGCTCGGACGAGATGTGGCGTTGACGCTCGAGACCGTCGGCAACCGTGGGACTGTTCGGATGTCCCCGCCTTCCGCCTTTGATCTTCCTTCCCGCCATTGTGGGTGAAATCCCCCAGAACAACTATTTTCTTCACCGCAAGGACTAACCGCTGTGCACGCCCGGCAGACATGATCATTTGGCGATCTGCTTTCGTAAGGTTGAGCGGCGATGAGTGACCCGAGAGGAAAACGCGTCTTGTTCATGAGCATCTCCGCCGTGCCCGCAAGTCGAGATCAGAGCTTCGAAGTCAGCATCCCCCCCATTTCACGCCCTTTCACCCGTACGCGGAAATCCTAAACGCCTTTCGTCCGGTATAGGAACTACGGATAGCAGATTACATCAAGGCGTACATGACTACCGGCCAACCACCAGCTCCGGTCCCGCAAGAGCCGACCGATCCCACCGCGAGGGCGACTCTGGAACTGCCATTGCTATTCCAGCCACATATCGATTTGGAGAAGACGTCTGGCGGTGGACCCTCGGCGGACCAAACGCCCACCTCTTCGCACGCTAACGGTGTTTCGCAAAGCCAGGATTCGGAGACAGATGTGTTCGAAGCTATCACCGCGGAGGAGCCTTTCAAAGGATATTCATTCGAGGTGAGTTTCTTTGTCCCTTTTCATCGCCTATGGCCCTTTGTCGGTCTCCCTCGGAGATGGCTTCTCCCCCCTTCCCTTCCCATCCTCCGAATGTCGTTTGTCCCCAAGGTTACAATCTCTGGGTTTCGGAGCTGACCCGCTGTCGCCCCATATCTCTCCCCGATACCGGGACTGGTGTAGGAATTACGATGTTTTGCCTATGCGAATAACGTGGGACACCCGCCCCAAATTCACTCCGGTGGGTCGGGGATTCGACGGATGCTGAGATCTGTTTGACCGCGTTTTCCAGGAGTATATGCTACCGACGGTGTCAACTTGCTTCAGACTATAACAGCCTCTCCGGAGCACGCCGATATGAGTGTAGAGGTTAAAATTCACGCTCCACTACGATAATCGAGATCAGCCTCCTTACCCTCCGGTTTTACAGGAACTTCGGTTTGCCCACTCGCAGCGGCTGCACCCTACTACCACTGTACAGCCTCTGCTTCGATAATGTATCTCTACGGCATTTGTCTATTTCCTCGCCATATGTTGTACAAATCTTGCCCCGTGTTGAATGCATCCTAGTTGCAGAACGCGTCTGAAAAAGGAAGCCTTTTTCCCCTTTCGGGATATTACCTTGTTCTCCTTCCTCCCTCTCCTCCGTCGCGTCGCAACCTTTCACGAGAGACGCATCAACATCGACCAGCCTTTGACGGTGTCTGATTGCTACCAATACTTAATCCTGAACCGTTTATGGAGGAACAATGACTCCCCCCCACTTATTGTCCTCCCCAGTATATCCAGACAATACCGCTAAGTCATGGGCACGTCTGGCAAGGTGACGATGGCTCAATCCCTCCCAGGTCCAAGTAGCGGTGTGCCGAAGTTGGCAATCACGGTTTTTACTAAGACGCCTGCCGAGCATCTGGAGGAGAGGAGGTGGCCGACGGTTTACGGACCCGGGCAATTCAGTCCGGAGTATTGGAGAAGGGCTGTGAGGAGGTGGTGGGATGAGGAGAAGCTGCCTGGGTGGGCCTTGCCTGATCCTCCGTCTGGGTGATGTCCAATTCCTCTCGAGATCTCTCAGATTGCTGCCAGGCCGTCATCTGACTCGCAACTTCGCGTTTTTGCGTTCGGGTTTGAAGGTTTATTCGCGTCAAGTGGTACTCTCAATTCGATCGACTGGATTGCGAAGACGGAGAATTGGAGGCAAACGTCCCCCTCGAACCCAACGGGTGTCTGAACCTCACGAGGATCGAGAACATGTGGGGAATTGATCGATGCATGGTGAGTAAAATCGCCCTTGGCTTCTGTCATTTAGCTTTGACCCTCCCGCCTTGTCTTTGCCCTTCATATTCTCGTTAGCCGATCGATCCTTGGAGAATGAAGAGATTCGAACCCAGATTGTCGTATTCGTTGTCTCCCATCGCGATCGAATGCCTCAAAGACACCGAAGGCGCTATCAGGCTCATAGGTAAAATTCTCGTTTGGTCCATATTTGAGCTCGGCGTCTGACTATTGTCTGTCTGTTTTCAGAAGAAGTCAGCGAGTCCGTCCAGCGACTCCGCGCCGTCAGATGGCGCGTCATTCGGTTCTTTAGAGACTGCGAGGACGTTCCCATCATCTTGGGATTGCTTTTCTTCGTTTTCGCCTCCTCCATCCTGTGGCTACTTTTCGGAGGTAGCCTTGGCCCTGGATCATGGGATCGGCCTGTAAGCTTGGATCCATTATTCTCCCTGCAACCGTTTTTGGCAGTGGGCCTCGAAGACGAAACTCCCTACCTTGCCGCCACATGAAGACCCAAGAGACTCCCCCCATCCCGCGTTTAGTTTTGTCATATTTCTGTTTGTTCCTCTTCCCTGATACGTGTTTTCTTCATTGCTATCGTTACTTCCGGTCACATATGCCCCATTTTTTCCATATGATTCTCATTTTCACCTATGCCATATGCCTATGCCTTCGTCTTTCCGAGTTCTCTTCGACAGCCCGATACAATGTGGTGTTTCTCTTCATCCCTACTCTTCCTTGTCGAAGCCTCCGTAATGTATACTAAACCGCTTCCTTTTACAAAACGTACAGCGTCCTATTTCTTGGTTCTCTCGACGCGACCTTGAACTCAACAACGCGGCACAGTAGGCGCCCGACCGCGATCATTTTTTTTTTTTTTTTGAAGGGTTGACATTGTTAAGAGGTCTACTACATCAGATACATGCCCTACACGGGCTGTTTACTGGGAAGGGGTTTTTCTAACTACGATCGAGACTGATAAAGGGCGAAACCTTGGCCCCACCAAAACGGGCGGGTAGAACTACGAGAAAAAAGAAAGAGATGAGTCGAGAGACACTGGACGCAATGTCCAAACCAGGAGGGGGCATTGATTTCGCTAATCGCGCCCCCCTGGAGAGGACCCACTGTCGGGGTCGGCAGAATATGCCCCTGTCGAATGCGGGCACCGACTGTACCTGGAGAAGTCGGGTGTTTGGGGAAGGATCACAGGTGATCTGGGCAGATCGGAGACGATCCGCGGGGGAGGGGGCGACCGCCAGCCCCGTTGATGATTTAGGGAGCCTTCTCTAGTGGATCCGGGTCTCCTTGGACTTGCCGCATGAGACCTTCCAGCGACGCCCCACCTCGAGGATGAGGGGTCAGAGCGTGGGAATGTTACCGGATGGATGTGGTAACAAACCAAGGCGCGGTGCCAACCGCGATCATCTACCTGAGCACCACGACGACATCCACTCCAAAGCATGTGTAACTTTCCCCGGCCCCTACCTCTGCTGTAGTTCGTGTGGTTCATAGCAATGGTACTCGAACCGAACGCACTAGACCCACATGTCGTTGACGCCAGGGCACCAAACTGAGCATATCGGATATGCGCCACACCTCTCTTCTTCTCCCCCCACCCTTCACCATGAGTGACGACGACAAAGTAAGGCTACAGAATGAAAAGCAAGCTAACATGCGGATGCCTTTCTTGGATTTAGGTCGTGCAGACAGGATCAACCCGCTTTAGGATCGAGGAAGCATTCAATCGGGCTCTGGGGTAATATTTCCATCCGTCACGAGTCGGGCTATGTCTGCCCGTGCGAAGTTACAAGAGGAGGGAGACGGACAAGCATGGCAATGACTTCACAGAGAAGTACGATTAGGACCCGAACGACTTCTCTGACGTTTGTGAGTGGAGGGTTCGTGCGGCGTACGGGACCGAAGTAACGAAACCCTAGGCTGGACTACTCTCCGCCGTGACTCCGGCGTTCGTCGTCGACATTCAGCAAGATATCAAGGACGGTCTCAGTGAAACGTCCGCAAACCTCCTTCCCGTGCTCGTTCAAAATGCCGACGTCGCCACCGGAGAACATGTCGATCTCCCTTCCCTCAGTTTGAAACTCTCTGGCAACAACTACACCGGTGTTCAATGCACGATATATGCTGGCCCCGCTGCCTCGGTTCCCGCTGTCCGCCTCCCTATTCTCGGGAAGCAGTGACTGAGCCGACGCGGTTGACACAACGGAGTCGACACCGACATAGGAAGATGACTGGGGTGGTAGCACGACACTTCCATATCACGATGGAAACTCCCCCTGTCATGTCATTCCATCATTGGGCTGACCCCATGGACTGGGTATTGCATCGACACCTTCACATTCTTGGATCATTGCTCCAGCTTGGCCACCAGGATGGGCCAGCCCAGAGTGCTCTGCGTGCGTTGTCATGTCTCGGATCTCCTCACCATCGAGGCTCTCAAGTAGCTCGACCCGACTTGACATTCATCGTTGATGGTATTAAGCATACTTATGACATCCAGAAGTCTACTCTCACAGTCCTCTTAGGATGAAGATTGACAGTTCTCAACAGGCCAGGTTCCTTGGTTGCTTTCAGAAGGGGTTAAGCAATATCTGATTTTGATAATATTGATAGTTAGTACTTTTCATCTGTCTCTCCTCACCCTTGTGTTATCTCATTGTCTCTGTTTGTTGTATTATGACCATGTAATTTTCATCTTTTGTCTTTCATCTTCTGTTTTTTGCTCAAAGTCTTTCTACCCTAGTTCCATTACCATGAATGTGTATCTCCCTTCTATTGGTGTTGCATGTACACATTGTACAGAAAACCTGGTCATATCCATTTGTTGGTTACATAGCATAAGTTTGAGCACTGCACTTGTCAAGCAATCAAATATTCAGTACATAGAAATTGGGACATAAGTGAAGGAGATACATGTCCTATAGATCTATACTAGAGGAGTATGGCTGAGGTCAAGAATCAATACCTCCTTTGACATGAAAGAAGCAACCAGATATTTGCCACCCAACTGTACATGAACTGCCTTTCCAAACCTCTCAGGCAGCTGGAAAACCACCTTCCCAGTAACCATATCCCGCATCCTGGACATGTTTATTTCCCACAGCTTGGTATCATTGAGGTGGAGCCTATCTGGGGGTTCAATGGACAATCCAACAGGGGATGCACTTGGGATCCCAAAGTCCCCCCCTAGAAACCTCCATCCATCAATAGCCCAGATTTTTGAGCCATCTATTGCGATGATTTCTTTTCCCTGCTGCTGAAACCCCATTTGACCCACAGTCTCACTTGTCCAGATATCCCATGATTGAATGTATTTTCCATACAGACAGAAGACCTTGGACCCATCCCCTGATACCCTGAGGTCTATAACCCCATTTCTAGGCACATATCTAGGCACATCTCTAGGCACATCTCCAGGCACACTTATTGTCTGGAGGAGTTTCCCTTTCTCAGCCTCCCAGATGTTGACCTTCCCATTGGCATACCAAACAAAGATCAATTTTCTGTCAATTGGCTGAATGTTGCTCTCATAGGAGCCTTGAGCTGGAATCTGGGAAGATCTCTTGCTGTAGCTGGCTAAGATACCCCAGGTCTTCATCACCCTATCTGGCAAATCACTTGGGATAATGGGAATGTTTTTTGCTTTCAGAGTAATAGACCTAGTTGGAGCTGAAGTGAGGGGTGTGGACTTTGGATCAGTCACAACTGGGTCTGTTGATGAGGCCCCAATCTGCCAGAACTTGACTGAACTGTCACAGGATGCTGAAATGAGGTTGGAGGGGGAGGAAAATGCAAGGGAGTTAATGTAGTCAGTATGGCCAATAAAGGTCTCAACAAGGTGAGGATGTGAGCCAGTGATATCCCAAAGATGGAATTTCTCATCATCACCAATAGCCACCAGCCTGCCATCAGGGGAAAAACAACAGGGACCAAAAGGGCTATGGGCCGCATTAAATTTAGCCACAGCCACTCCAGAATCAATGTTTTGAACTGTGACATCACCCCCTATACGTAAAACAAACTGGGTTCCATCTGGGGAAAAAGCAAATTGACCTCCACTATATGTAGGTCCAACCCTATGGCCATCAATGTCCCACTGCCGGGTGATTTCACTAGATGCAGATATAAGGGTTTGAGGGTTTTTTGGGGAGAAGCTGATACAGTGGGGTACATCCTGTTGCTCTATGATTTGATAGCACTCCCCCACCTGAATGTTCCACAAACGAATTGTCTTGTCTATGGACCCTGAAGCAATTGTGGTACTATCTACTGAGATGGAAACAGAGCGAACCCTGTCAGTATGGCCATGAAATGTCTTGACAACACCACTAGTCTGCATATCCCAGAGCTTGACAGTCTTGTCTTCACTTCCAGATACAAGTGATGTTCCATCTGATGAGAAGGTGAGAGATAATATCCCACCTATATGCCCAGGGAGGACAGCTGTCTGGCTGCCTGTGATTGCATCAAAGATAAAGATATCCCTGAGTGTAGATCCAACTGCAACAACATTATTCCAATATGAGAGGGTCCATGGAATACCACCCAACAGAATTGTGCGGGAACACATTCCCCATTTTATTTGGAGTCCCTCAACTACCCTAACCTCTTGTGAGAGCTCTGCAGCATAGCACTCATGGAGCCAAGATGAAGAAGGGGAAAGTGGGAGGGCAGAATGATATAGGTGGGAGGGAGAGTTGGAAATTGCTTCAAAATATTCCAAAAGGATCCTCTGGCTGTCATTTGTCCACATGCATGAAACACCTGCCTGAACAAGGGAAATCAATACAAGTCTCAGCAGACAGCCTCCACAGCACTCACCAAAGCATACCATTGCTTAACATCATTCATAGCATAAACCCCAGCACCAAGGTTCCCTGTGAGGGCAAGGACTTCTATCCAATACAGCAAATGTGTTCTAAAGAACTTGTCAATTGCTTTCTGCACCTCCTCAACACATGAGCTGTCAACAGGGACCCCCAGGAGGTGCTTTGTCCAGAATCTACATGCATACTCTAAAGCATTCCCAATGTGCTCCTTGCAAGCAGAGAGATCCTCAACCTCACTGAGAACAGCATAGTCATCCAGGTTACAGATATTCCTCTTTAACCTTTCCCCCATGAGCCTGAGGCATGAAAGAAGAATTTCTGCATGATGAACTGTAGGTTCTACAAGGAACTGTAGATCCTTACACCGGGATGAATCCATGAGGAAATCAGGAAATGACTTGTGAAAGACTCGAACAGGATCTTCTGCACTCTCAGGGACAAGAAGGAGAGAGTGGAGAGGACGCAGGATGGGGAGGGTAGGAGTCCCAAGGAGGTCTGAAAGTGCCCTTGCAGAAAGAGGGTTAAGAACAAGTAAGACTGTCCCAACCACAGTCCTGAATTGGGAATAGACTTCTTCAACACCTGCATCCACTTCATCAGCCACTTGCTCCAGAACCTGGGTGTAAAGAAGGTCAATCCCAGACCTTCCTTCATGAGCAGTGCTTTGTGGGAGAGAGATGATCCGGCCCAGCTGTTCAGTAGGTGTGCGGCTCTTGAATGCGATGAATTTGATGACTGTTGAAGCGTAGAGGAAGAGCCCTGCTGCCTTTTTGCAAAGAATATTGATGTCTGATGTGCTTGGCCAATCTTGGGCAAAATCACAGTCACTTCGGGTTTTGGCAATGCCGGTCAACTGAGTCCTGAAAAACAGCTCGATATCACTATCCACCAAGGAACGTTTGACATTGTGCAGCCTGAGAACTTCTGTGATGGGCTGGAGTGACTTGAGGCGAAACCCAGAGCGGATCTGAGGCTCTGGACGACCAGTGATAAAGAATTTGACATTGGGGATCTTGTTCATGTAGCAGGAGAGCACGGAAAGAATGGCAGAGGCGGGTTCTTCATCCTTGCATTCGTCAATGGCGTCAATGATGATAAGGGTCCGGATGCGGGTGGCTTTCAATGGGCCAACAATAATCCTCTCCATTTGCAAACAAAGAGATTCCCGTCCAACATCAGGATTGGCCCTCAAGACTTGGACCAACCGCTCTCGAAACGGGAGGTACCGATAGGCAAGTTGAAAGGCAAGAGTTGGAAAGATTGCTCGGAGATTGCTTCTGTCCTCGAAATCCCGTGAGCAGAAGAAGCTTGCGCCAAGCTTTCCATCTGCGAAGCTGATCTCGGCGAACGTTTGGGCGATGGTCGACTTCCCGGTCCCCGCAAGTCCATTCAGCCAGAACACCCGGTGGTCTCGTTCGTCCTTGAGCCAGCGTTCGAGTTGCAGAAGTAGATCCATCCTGGTTCCTCTCAGGCACCCATTCCTGTTCCCGGAACGGTACCCAGCGTCGGTGGTGTGATGCATCTTTTCCAGACGATGGTGATCCATATCTCCCTATTTGCAGGTTATTACGAGGGGTGGGACCGTAAGGGAGTGAGACTTACAATCTTCTGACAGCCCTCGTCGTAGATATCGTGTTGCAACGAAGTCTGGGCATATGTCAGCTATAATGAGAGCAAGGCTTTTGGGAGAACAAACCTGATAGTCCATCAAGGCATAGCGAATATCTTGCACCAGACCGTTAACCTTCTGTGCGTTCTCGGGCGTTTGGAGGAAAAGCGCGAGATCCTTCTGGTTCGTCATCGGGCCTATAGCTTGGCCAATCTCTTTCAATTCTCTGGAAATCCCCGTGCGTCAGGCTCAGCTCTCGATCTTGGAGAATGTGAGCTCACTGTTCTAGCTTGGTTGTCCTCTCCTCCTCATTAACGTCACCCGGAGGGACAGGTGCCGAGAGCGATTCAGAAAGCATTCTGACTCTGGGTGCCAATAATTCTATGGCATCTTCATTCACCTCCGTTTGCTATAACGAACGTGAGTATCACAAATCGAGTACGCGCGAAGGAGGGCATACTTCGCAATTGTCGAGAATGAAGCAGAGAGATCTCGCGAGAGATTTGAGCGGGCCGAAGGCAGCTGTGGAGTCTGTCACCCCACGGAGCAGTTCGGTCGTGGCGGACACGGTAAATTTGCGGTCTGGATTCTTCTCATCCGCGGCGGGGCTCGGTTCTGGGGTTTCGTCGGGGCGAACAACTTCCGGTCCATAGTCAATGCCTGCATTGTCAGAAAGAATGATCAGAGGCAGTCACGAAAACGACCACATTTACATACCGTCGGGCTTTCCACCCTGTGGGATCGAAGGAGTGGATGGAGAGGGATAGACTCCCTCGAGTTCTCCTCCACGTCCGTTCCCTACCGCAACCTCAACGTCTGAGTGTGGGCCCGAACCCCTCTGGCTAGTTTCCCCTCCATCGATGTCTGCCTCTCCCCCTCCTTGATCGTTGCCGCCCCCACGCGTTGGTATAAATTCCGGCCCATCTGTTTGGGAAGGACGATTCGCCGAAGCAACCTGCTCTCCAGCTACGTCGGCTTTATTCCCTTCTCGGTCGTAACTTTGGTCCGTTACGGCGTGGGGCTCTCGTTGCGGAAGCGAACTCGTTGAATCAGCCCTCTCCGAGTCCCCGCCGAGGGTAGACCCCGTTCCGTCCTGTTTGCGTTTTCTCCCTAGTAGTCGATGCTTGAACTTCTTCTTCACTTTTGAGAGTGAATCTCGCATGTCGTCCATGTCGGTGTTGGATGGATCGGCGTAGATGGTGGTGCGATAGTGGGCGATTGGCCTCGTGGCTTTGATCTGATTCCATGCCGGCTTGGCGGGTATCCCGCCATGAGGAGTGCCATCTGCCCTCCGCCCAGGTTCTCGTGTCGGTTTGCCATATCAGTCCCTCGTGTGTATGGGGTACTTCAACATTTTATCGCTGAGTGTTTTGGGCGAATGTCAACACCGGTACGGTACTTATTGCCGTGTTCCGGCGTGTTCGGCCGATTCCACTTCAACCCCGAGTTCGGATGCACTTCTTTCACGTTTCCTACTTGAACTACTTCCGGTTCGATAGATTCTTTGAAGAAACGGCGCAGCTTCACTTCGGCCTTGCCCAAGGTCGTCGTAATCCTGCGGGAGTCCGTGGTTCAGAAAGTTGGCCGCCCAGGAGCCTCAGACGAACCGTCCCCTGAAAGTGATACCCTGTAAGTTTCTTTGGTAGCACCGGAGAACTGAGGAACGGACAGGGGAGCTGGCTGTCTTACCCCGGCCCCCGCTCTGATAGAAACCACGGTGTTTTGTTCCCTCCCGCCAGAAAACCCCGATCCGATTGTCGACCTCCTACGCTCACTGAAAGCGCATTGCCTGCGTCTCCAAATCATGCATTCCGCCGACCCGAAAACACCCGTTCGCTCACCTCGGCCCTTTGCCTTAGAATTCCACGTTGAACGACGGAACAAGACCTTTCTGGATTTTTCCAGTTGTCTCGCTCACCACTCCCACATTCTCTCCATACCACCCGTCTCGCTCCACGGATTATCGGTTGTCACCCGCCGTCTGGCCCCTGCACCTGATCTTCACTTCGATCCTCCCCATCGAGCGTTTTTGGCCGCACACGTTCCTTACCCCTTCTTGGGGATCTGGCGTTGCCTTCTCTCACTCATGGGGGGATGATAGTCGGAACGTTCCTTCGATCCTGCCCAAGCTCAGCGGATCCCTTGAACTGGCGTCAATCAAGGGGTTCTTCTCTGTCACACGCCGATTACTGGACCTCCCGAATCGTCTCCACTTGAGGAAGATCGCGGTGGCGCGTGTCAGCGGAGCAGACGTTAACCTCTACGCCTTTTTAGGTCATGATACTCGGACCGGCCCATGGCCACGTTCAGCGTTGGAGAAATGGCAAATAAGAAGGTCAGCGCCTGACTCGCGCCAAGTACACGGTCGTGGTCCAATGTACCATGATCATATCGTGCACCCCCCACCAGAGATCCTCAACCGCATCGTCGACTACCTACATATGCGACGAACCGACTGCGCTCATCTTCTCCAAATCATGGGTTCCCCGGACGCAAAATCACCTCTCCACTCGCATCCGGTTTCACGCCCTAAAACCACTCATCGAACGGTAGAAGGACACCTTCCCGAACCCGTCCAACTCTCGCTCACTATTCACGCCTTGCCTCCCTCTCCGGCCTTCCTCCATGTCGTATATTCGCGTGTAAACGCTTTTCGGTGGGATGATAGTCGGGTCTCCTTCGTTCAACCGTGCGGATTATCGCCTAACTTCGTGCCCTTCCACCTGATCCATTCCGAATTACATCCCACCCCAGAGGCTTCCAACTCCATCTGTTCCTTCCCCCTTCTCGAGGGGTTGGGTTGGGTTATACTGCCTCGAAAAACCGACACCGATGGATGGGACATCCTCTTCAGTTTACCAAAACTCGCCAGGTCCCCGGGTTGATGGGCGACATCCACTCTTCCCCGCGTTGGCCGTGTGACCTCCTGGGCGATCTCCGTTTCTCCGTGACGGCGTCGCGTTCCAATGAAGATGTCGAATCGATAATGGATTCGGTGTTGAGGCGTTCTGACGCTCTGGAAACGTTCAGAATCTCTTGCTATTCCTCCGGTGCGTTTGCTTCGGCCTCTGATTGGTCAACATCCCACCACTGCCCGCAAACGTAGGCATATCTCAGACACCTTCGCTTGACCTCCCCAATTGTACAGGGTGTTCGGGGACGCGAAGGAAACTCAGAGGCTATACTCCAAACCCGTCGCAGTGCTGGGTCGGGATCGATGGGAGAGATTAGAGGCAGAAATGGAAGAGGGTGAGTCTTTGCGAAGATTAAATTAGCTAAATTCGGAGTTGCTTGGGATACGTATGTAGCACGAGTCCCACTACGTATATCCGTAGGTTAAGGGGAATGCGTAAATGATGGTGTACTTATACAAAGTCAGGTCATCAAAATAAGATGCTAAATGCTAAGGGTGTGCCATCGTCAGATATGTGCGGTTCTAGTCATCAATGCGTGAGATGCGGTATGTTCGTCGAAACCCATCCGCTATGCCCAGCATGGAGGGATGGGCTAGAAAAATGAACAGGAAACCCGAGAAGAACAAAAAGAGTTGCAGGCAGGCCAAGAGAGGGAAAGGGGGTGGGAAAAAAACCGAAACGAGACCGAACGGGAGATCTCACGTCCGCTTCGGGGTCAGGTGAATATTACCGAACCCCTCGTATGCTTTTTCTTCATCCGGCGTCTCGAATCCCGGACTCATCTCCACCCTGAGCTCCTCTAACTCCTTCACGTCCATCCTGTCCATCACTACATCCTCCGGCCTAGCCATAAAAATCTCCCCCCTCCAAAAGGCCACCAGCGTGAGGACGAACAGGACGAGCCATGTAACGCAAAGTAGGGAGACCATGATAATATGCCAGATGTAGAACGCTTCAAGGTGGAAGACGTCACCGAGAACTCGGATGGTCGCGATGAATCCGACGTTAGGGAATGTTAGAGCCCAGCCTGAACAAAGGTGCAGTTAGTTGAGAAGCACCGTCCGAAACACGAGGTGAGCGCATACATCCAAGGATCTCGGAGAGGTGCTTATGTACTTTGAACCAGTACGGAAGTATACCGAAGACGAAGAGAAACGCGGCAAGACCGAACAGCATGACCCCAGACAAGACGCTGGCCGCGTACCATATCTCACCTGCCTGGGGGGAGACAAGATTGTGTTGAGGTAAGCTAAAGCAAAGAAAGCCAGTTCGCATCGCGGCTTCATTCGAGAGGTATGAGGTGGGCTTACATCTTCCTCGCGTGATCGCCAAGCTTGATTAGAGCCAACGCGGTGAACCCAGGGGGTCCAACTGCGACAAACGCGCCGTTCGCTTGATGGCCATCCATGAAACCGGTAATCATGATCCTGTGGATCGAAGGTGAGTAGAAGGAAAGCAAGCCGCACGGACGAGACTCGCCTGATGACGTAGATACATATGTAGAAAAACGTCATGAAGAAACCGAGTCCTTGGAAAGCATAACCGACAAGCAAGACACCGACTGCTCTGGGTTCTTCGGGTGGGATGACCTTGAGAACGTTGAAGGCGACGACTCCGACAAGCATCATGGGGAAAATCAGGAACGCCCAGGCGGGGGTGAAGGCCTTGAGGTCGTGGGGGTTGTTGAACCAGATCATGAGCATCGGAAGAGAGATTATGAGAGAAAGGATCAGGTAGATCCAAAAGAGGGCATAAATGAACGAGGGGTGGACAAAACCACCCGGGACGGCTGTATCTTCGTCAGTAGGTGGCGGACCTTCAGCGATCTGTTATACTGACCGTAATCAATGGTGCCGATTGTGATTGTGGCGAAACTGAGGGCGAGGAGTGGAACGAAGATACCCTTGACGGGGTCCTTGA
>Ga0307517_10007379_pt1 | contig 16036 bp, 23 predicted proteins | sample 23_EM_MG_FD_194515 | JGI IMG/M metagenome (GOLD analysis project Ga0307517, IMG submission 194515) | Populus trichocarpa ectomycorrhiza microbial communities from riparian zone in the Pacific Northwest, United States - 23_EM | ecosystem: Host-associated > Plants > Roots > Unclassified | place... | reverse complement strand
TGTCCTGTGTATATGTATATGGCAACAGAACCTGGACCGAATTGAAATCTGACTGTACTGTACTTTGATTTCGTTTTTTTCTCCGTCAATGAGTCTCTACAATATCAATGCATTCCCATAACTGCCATACCGCTGTGAACAAAATCTTGATTCTTATTCAAGTTATAATAATAATTGTGTGCGGTGACGCGTTTAGACCGGCCCTAAACTTTTGTTTCTCGTGTCTAATATAAATGTAACCGCGCTTTCTCCCATACACATTCCACCATGTCGGGCTTCGAGCCGAACCGCGTCTATTCGGTTGCAGTACATGAAACCCCTGCAGCAAATGCACCTGAAACACCAGCAGAAACAGAGAAATTACTTGTGGAGTTCATTCAAGCCTTCCGTGTTGGCGAGGAATATATCTATCGGTGAGATCACATCATACCCCTTGTATCGCTTTAATAGACGTGCCATTGCTATCAGTGACAAACTTCGTGGCAATATTTTGCTCAAGCAACACGTTCTAGAAATCGACCTCCGTCATGTTAGTCTCTTCAATGATGAGCTTGCTCATGTCATTCAGGACAGACCAGCTGATGTCTTGCCTCTGGTATGTCCCTTTTATTCTACACAAGTGGGCATCGTCGTTATAATTGGTCAATTGCAACAGTTTGAAGACGCAGCGACGAGGATCGCTCGAAATATACTATTCCCCCTGGCAGGAACGTCTGAAGAAGGAACACAGAAAGCCAGTGAAACGATATCCAAAATCCAAGTCACTATTAAATCAGGTCTTAATCTACTTCAAGTTCGCGAACTAACCGCCAATACAATGAACAAACTCGTCCGCATCCCTGGTATTGTCATTTCTGCTTCAACCCTAACTGCGCGGGCGACAAGGCTACACCTTCAATGCCGTGGATGTCAATCAGTGAAGATTATACACCCACAGGGTGGTCTGGGCGGTATGGGAAGTGGTTCTGACAGGGGTTTACCTCGAGTTTGTGATGCAGAGGATCCCAACAAGCAGAAGGATTGTCCCCTTGATCCATACTTGATCATTCATCCAAAGTCCATGTTCGCGGACCAGCAGACATTAAAACTACAAGAGGCCCCAGACATGGTACCCGTTGGAGAGCTACCTCGGCATATGCTCCTTAGCGCAGATAGGTATTTGACTGGGAAAGTCGTACCTGGATCGCGAGTTATTGCATCAGGTATATATTCGCAGTTCCAGTCGTCGAAGCAAAAGGGTGGGGGGACAGCAGCGTTACGCCAGCCTTATCTTCGGTTGGTTCACCTGGAGTTGATGTCACCTGCAGGAACTGCTGGTACGAGTCCGTTTGGTACACAGTTCACGCCTGAGCAGGAAGAGGAGTTCGAGCAGATGGCTAGGACTGACGGACTTTACGAGCGTTTTTCGAAAAGTATTGCACCTAGCATTTACGGGAGCCTTGGTGGGTGCTTGTATTGCATGTTGCCTAGTGCCTATTGAACCTCTTGACAGATATAAAAAAGGCCATTGCATGTTTGCTATTCGGTGGTTCAAAGAAAGTCCTTCCAGACGGTATGCGGTTGCGAGGAGACATCAATGTTCTATTACTCGGTGACCCAGGTACGGCCAAAAGTCAGCTGCTCAAATTTGTGGAGAAGGTTCGTTAGCTTCATGGCCATTTATTGAGGGATCTGATAATCAACAGGTTGCCCCTATTGCCGTTTATACGTCTGGTAAAGGGTCTAGCGCTGCTGGTCTAACGGCGTCTGTGCAACGCGACTCGATATCTGTCAGTGCTTTCTATTCTCCTGTCTTATTTTGTTTACGAGTTGCAACAGCGAGAGTTTTACCTGGAAGGAGGTGCTATGGTGCTTGCCGACGGCGGAGTCGTCTGCATTGATGAGTTCGACAAAATGCGGGATGAAGACCGAGTCGCCATCCACGAAGCTATGGAGCAACAAACCATCTCGATTGCCAAGGCTGGAATCACAACGGTACTCAATTCCCGAACGAGTGTGCTTGCTGCTGCCAACCCCGTTTTTGGGAGGTATGATGAGGGGAAAAGCCCAGGAGAGGTATTTCAGGAACGTTGGTTACGGTGGTTGGGCACTGATCTCATTTGCAGAACATTGATTTCCAAACGACGATTCTTTCTCGTTTTGATATGATCTTTATTGTCAAGGACGAGCACAACGAAATCAGAGACAAGGTTACTCAATCGAGACGATTGGATGACGACTACTGACTTTTACGTTGCAGACAATTGCGATACATGTTCTGAATGTGCATATGAACAGACCTAATGTCAATAACGATGAAGATGGAAACGCTGTCGGAGAAATTGACTTGGATAAGATGAAAGCTTACATTGCATATTGCCGGAGGTTTGTAACGACTTGGAACTACTTGACTACTGCTTATCATCTTTATAGCAAATGCGCTCCTCGATTGTCTCCTGAGGCACAAGAAATGTTGAGCAGTCACTTTGTCAGCCTGAGGAAGCAAGTCCAGAGAGTTGAACAAGACAACGACGAGCGAAGTTCGATTCCCATTACCATACGGTTTGTCGTCATTTGTCACTGATAGATTGATCTTATGGCGGTCGTTACCAGGCAGCTTGAAGCCATCATCCGTATTTCCGAGGCACTAGCGAAAATGGCATTGACTCCAGTTGTGCAAAATCACCATGTGGAAGAGGCGATCCGGTTGTTTAAGTTTTCGACGATGGATGCTGTATCTGCGGGATCAGCAGATGGACTATCAAGAGGGGAGCTGAACGAGGAAATGGCGAGGATTGAGCGGGAGTTGCGAAGGCGACTGCCCGTGGGTTGGAGCACAAGCTACCAGAGCCTTGTGAGAGAATTCGTTACTCAGCAAGGGTACTCGAGCCATGCGCTGGAGAGGACGCTCTTTGTGCTGGAGAAGCGAGAAGTGCTCCGGTTTTCTGGACAGGTGAGCCCCACACACCACAGCCTCGACAGAACTGACCGCGATGACAGAAAAAAGTGGTGCACCGGGTTGGGGTCTGATGCCGTAGATACGTAGCATGCCGGGATGCCGAGAAGGCTGTGGTCGAATATTGTGACGTGACGTGGATATACCGAATGGGAATGCGCAGCATGTAAAAGCCAGAGCATGATCAACCCGGACTTTCTTCCTGACCACCACCAACATTCGTCTTGACTCCATCCTGCCCGCAGCACGGTCTTCATTTTACTATGTCTGACGCCTACCCGCAGGCAGCTGTTGTTGATTCCTACAACAACGACCTCCTCAAATTCCAGAACAATCTCGACTTTTTCTCTTTCCTTCCCCCCGTGGAGGTCGTCGCTCCACACCCCGATCTCTTCGAGTCTGATATCGACTCAAATTTGGCTGCCTTCACAGACCACCTTCAGCTCTACACTGTCGACTCGACCGACGCCTACAATTTCTTCAGGACTGAGAAACCTGACTGGCAAGGTCCCCTCTCAACCATCACCTCCTCAGACTCCTGCGACACTACTTCCACCCACTCCGAGTATCTCTACAACGAACCATCTACAAGGGCCAACGACCCAGACAACCGACTTTTTGACTTCTCGGACCTCGACATGGATTTCCAACGCGTCTCTGTCGGCTCCGACTATGCCGCCGTACAATCAACCCTCGGTATGATTGATGAGTCAACAGACCACTCCCCTTTCGCCCCCATTTCTCCTCCAACTAGTCCCCCGACCTCTATGAACGTCCCAAAAGTCTTTGACAAGTCTTACAACCCCCATCGCTCCAGTTATACCGACTATTCTCCATCACGCCGAAAACCATTCACAACTACCTCTGATTACTATCCCTCAATGGGTTACTCTCCCCAGTCACATCCGACAGTCTCTCCTTCTCATATTTCTTCGCAACTTCCGAACATCACCGCGCCACCAGTCGCGGAGGTAAGGGACCTCCGCAAGAAATACAAGTGCACAGCTTGTCCCAGAGGTAGTCTCTTCTTATTTCTGGATCACCTACAACATCGCTCAATCCAATTATGATAGCTTTTGCCCGGGCTTACAATCTAAAGACCCACATGGCCACACACGATCCAAATAGGCTCAAGCCCTACGTATGTCCCCAACGATCCTGTGGGCGCTCCTTCAGTCGCAAGCACGACCTTGGTCGCCATCTCATCAGCATTCACCGCGATGAAGCTATCAGTTCCTCTCTTCTTCCTGGCTCCAAGAAAGCGATTGGAGTCGGAAGTGGCACTCGTAGCTGGTGCGACACTTGTGGCAAGGGCCTTGTTGGTCCCAACACTGCTTGCTCCTGTGCTGATGTCAAGTAAGCAACTTGTATTGGCTTCCCTCTATTCTATTGTGTAAGTCAGACATACAGTATCCAAGTCCCGTTTGTTAATCTTCAAGTAGGCACTCGTTTGCAAAAACTGTCGCGCGTCTGCCTTCCCTTATGATAATCGAAACTTGTCCTTGTCTGGTGGACATGTTGGCCGCGCGTCCCGCGTCATTCGTGTGTCACGTATCGTACCGTCGGTTCTCTGTATCTGACCCAGCGACGAACGTGATCCGATATGAATTCTCCTTCACATGCTACTCGTGTTTACCGTCGCGTTCCCGGGCTTCAAAATCCGTGATGATAAATCCTATTTCAACATCTAGTATGCGGACTTAATCTGAATTGAAATATTATTTCTTTTAGCTTTCTATTATTCATCCCACTTTGCTATATTCTATACACTATTTATTACATTGTTATCAAAAAATAAATGCAAAGCGTGGAACCATTTTGTACATGCACAGCCCGAGCATAATTTCAATTTTCCACGCAGTGTGAAGCGGAGCAAAATCACCGAACATGTGTTTCCAGAATTGGTGATTGGCGCCTCCCGCTAAGACGGACCGGCGGCTCTCTTAATGGACGTCAACGACCTTCATCCTGCAGACGACTACAGCCATCGATTCTTCATTTGGCACGAATGGATACAGGTAATGGCTTTAAAAACATTTTCCGCACTTTGTTGAATTAATTATCTAAAGGCCAATGGTCCTCTGACCGCCGAGAACGTCTTTGATTACTTTGCTACGTCTATGTTTTATGATAAGCAAAGTAATAATCAAGTCCTGCGCATGCAAACAATGCATAGTGGCGTCCCTATTAAAGATGAGGCCTCCGAATTGAGGTAGGTGACACTGACTCTGGAATGTTTGGATTTCCGTTCCCCCAGAATCTCGACCATTAATGTTTGCTTTTTCTTCAGGCGTTTCACTGGGATTGAATTTGCCGTCGTACACGCCCAGCCCCCCGTTTTTTTCATCATTCAGAAGCGAGAAAGGTTATCACCAGATGAAAGTGCGTTTACCCATCCTCGATTTCTTGATGTTTTCATTCTTGTTTGAACTCGTAGCGAGGCCATTGGCCGTCTATTTTATTATGAATAGTCGGATATACCAATCTCCGGATCTTTACACCGTTGTATCCAACCGTTTAGTAGGCATTTTTCACGCGTTAGGCTTTCGTGGATTGCTTGACTAGAAATTTTCAGCTCACATCTGTCTCTGCTCTCCAATCATCGCTGGATATCTTGCGAAAACATCGGCCAGATTATACGCCCAGAACGGGTTTTATTTGGCCAATTAGTGACCCGTCCCTTGTGATAGACGGAGAGGCATCGAAAACACGAGAATCTGAGGCACAAAATCAGAGCCAGAACTCTGGATCGGACCACCCTCGTCTTCTAGAAGGGAGTGGGACTTCTTCCGATTGCTTGCCACCCGAAAAACGAGGGTCAGAGACCAATCCAAGGAGACAAAAAAACACGATGTTGCTCATGAATGCCATGAAGACGACAGCTGCTCATTCCAAGATGTCATTCACACAAACGGGTCCCTTACAAAGTCAGCAGAGTATAAATGAATTGAATGACCATCAAGCAGATAGTGGGACGCCTGTAACAGGTACCATGCGATCAAGTGCAACCCCCGGTCCTAGTGGACCCCAGATGGCAGGCTCCCAGCAAGAGCCATCGCAAGAGGGTGCAAAAGGACACTCTACTGGGGTAAAGAAGAAGAAGAAACGTTTGTTTGATTCAGTTTTTTTAGGTTTGAACCAATGGCTGACGGTTGGATTTCATTTTAGGAGCCTCGTTGGCACCTCCACCCGCCCCATCGTAGACGGTAGTAGTAGTTATGCTAGACCTTTCTCAAGGAGGAAACCTCGACAAAATTCACCTTCGACAGTACCTACGGACTAAAGTACCCAATTCAGCTTAGCGGGAATAGCATTCGGTCGCGCGGTTCCCAGAAGTTGACAAGGTCCGCGAGCGACTCAATGTATTGCCAAACGCATGTCATCCTTGCACCAATACTAAAGTAACGATTGACAATGACATTCTGAAACGTTATCTATTGTCTTCACTCTTTCACCTGAAGATGTCACATGAATACAATACGGCTATCTACCCAGATCCTGTGAGTTTCCCCGTTATCCAACTCAAAGGAGTCTTCATATTTGGCCCACGAGGTGCAAGCCCTCCTCCTCCGAGGGAGAGGGGATTGGATGATGTGTAGGAATCTTTCCGCGCACGAGCCGCCTCTTGGACTGTGAAGAGTGGAAAGACATTATTATTTGTGCGAGATATGAATGAATACCTACCAGCTTGATCAATTTCTTCCACGTTCGTTTCGAGAACGAGACCACCTTGAATGATCTCAGCAAGAATGTGATGAACCTAAAGCAGAGTTTATCCATGAAACTGATGTCGTAAGCGAAGTTGCTTACCTCGTCAAAGTGAAAAACGAGGTCTAGTTCGCAAACATTCTCGAAAGCTCGATCTAGAGATTCCACAAAGACCTGCATAACGGTCACACATCAAAAAAAAAAATATTGGTGCGACATTCTTTTAAAACATACCTGGATAAGATCGAGAATACCCAATTCACTCTCCGCTCCGTCCACCACGAAAACAAAGTAAAGTGTGGCATAGCTTCTGTATACAACCCTCCACCGTTCATCTGCGTCACCCTTAAAGCCAAGGAAGTCCTCCAGCTCTGGGGCATCAAGGAAATTACATAAACCAGGAGGTCGTACGCTGACCAACGAAAATGTCTTCTGCACAACTGATTGCGCAGACTGGTGTAGGGGAGTATAAAACTTGGTGAAACGAGAGACTCCAGAAGTGTTGACTAGGAAAAAACCAACAGACTTTGAGCAATCTCCTTGGCGAACGGAAATAGACTCAACAAATCAGAACAGCGTGAATCATCAGGCAATCTCGAGTCTGACAGTGTTTACTGGAAGAAATGTTGTGATTTGAGTTTGATAGCGCCAGATCATAAGTAATAGCGAATGGTTGGCACCGTCATCAGTTGAATTTATAGAGTCACAATGTTTAGACTTCCGTGTCACAACTACAGATTGTCTCTAGGGAACTTCAATTCTGGGGCAAGCCTTCCTGCGAGGTTGCTTACGGGACCAGACAGTCCTCCTTGACTTTTAAAACTCTCCAAGAAGTTTTTGATCAAGTTGTAATCCAAAGGCTCGTTGGAATGAAGGTCATCACCGTCGAGCAATCGTTTAAGTTCAGCATCCATGGCTTTCTCGACATCAGCATCACTATCTTCTTCCATTACCATTTCGTCCTCGATTGATACTTTCTTTTTGCCTTTATCGTCATTCATTGAAGGTTTCACGTTTGCTTGTGGCGCCTTAGCTGATGAGGACTTCGCCACATTCTGGTACAGGACATCGTCTAGCGCCTTCATAACAGCCTCAAATGAGTCGAGGTTTGGATTGCTGCTTGCTTGATTCGGCTTATTAATCTCAGGCTTAGTCGATTTCTCGATCTTGTGTACAGGTGGAATTTTCTTCTGCGATTTGGACGTTTCTGTGGCGGCACTGGGTGGAAGAAAGGCTAGAACAAATTTCAGTGCCTATTTCATCACGAGAAGCAGGACATACCTCCTCTTTCTTTCCTGTCCTCAACAATTTCGGCCCATTGCGCGTCGCTGATTCCAAGCACTTGTCTCGAAAATTCTATGAATTCTTCTTCTTCCTCTTGCATATCGATTTCAATTTCGCCCACAACCTCAGGACGTTCTTCATCCTCTTCTGAATCATCTTCAACGTCGGACTCATCATCTGAGTCGACACCATCATACTTATCTCGAGGGAGAATAGGAGGTCGGACAGGTTTCGTTTTGAGTTTTGTATCATCTTCGGAAGCACCAGATTTAGCCGCTTCACCAATTTTATCAGTTTCGGTTGGAATTGCTGGAGGCGCCACCCGCTGTGAATTACTATGATAGTTGGATGGCATCTTCCCGTATTCTGATGGCTCCAAGGCTGGCACAAGTTTGTCCATGGCTAGTTGCTGCTCAGCAGTAGTCCGTTCGTCATTCGAAACAGGCAGGTCTGGTTCTGAATCATTGCCAGATAATCCATCACTAAAGTTCTCATCCGAGAATTCTTCACTAATCGAAGTTAAATGGGTCGCACAAGCAACAAGTATATCATGCTTACTCATCAAATATGGCACCCTCGATGTCACCTTCACCTTCAATGAAATTTTCGACTTTATTCGCGAGGTCCTTCAACTTCTTGGCCTGTTCAGAGGCAAGGAGATCTTCGGGTGACTCAGAAGTCTCTTCCTTGTCGACATCCATCGCATTACCATCCTGTCGAGCCTTTGACTTTCCTTTGGTACGAGAGTTTTCCAACATTTGGTCGAAATCCTCAGCGTTAAGATTCAGCCACTTGTCTGACTCTTCACCCCGATCGAGTGGTTCTGATAATTCCTTTACACCAGCAACTGCAGCATCCACCTGCGATGCGAAGGACGGTCGTGAAATGTCACTGGATGCACTCGTTAATTTGCTGCATTGCGACGAGATATTGAGAAAGCGTACTCGCTTCGCCGAGTCTGTGTAAATGCCAGCAAAGCCCGGTTTTCTAAATTATTCCAGAGCTCCGAACCCTCAAGCTCTCCTTTGAAATAATTCGCTGATATCAAGTTTTTGATGTATTTTTGATAATCGGGATCACGCTGGAGCGCATCCTTGGTTGCATCGGCCTAGGATATTTATCAGAGGACATTCATTGTCAACTGAAGAAGTTCACAGACTGATGATTTCATACCATCTTCAGAAAGGTTGTGCGTATTTTGACGGTTTTTACTCTCCTGGTAAAGCATTTCGAAACCAATAGCCTTGAAGGAGTCAGTCGTCATCCCAATGTAAAAAGGAAGGGTAAACAAAACAGACAATTTTCATTCCGGTATCTTTCCATCTCCATTCGCTACTCCCTTCAGATTCTTTCCAATGTCCAAAGATTTTTGGTGGATAAAATTTCTGTCCAGAAAGTTGGGCATAGGCCGTTCGCGTCATTCCAACAGAAGCAAGAATGGATGTATTCGGGGGGAAACGAGACATACGATGTGCTGTCTGTCTGTGATTTAGTATATGGACAAGGTAGGCTGCTTCGGAAGTACCCGGAGTTGGATTGCATCCCTTGTATAAAATGCTTCAACGGCTTTCTGCACGAGTAGGGGATTTTTGACCAAGGCCTTCACAATATCTTGTGGGATATACCCCTTTGTAATATGCATATGGCCTTTAAGGGCAGAGGGGTAACTAGGAACGATGAGAAATGGCGACAACCAATATTTTATGACAAGTTTGTACAAACCCTGAAATACGATCCCAGACGAGTTTCTCTACATCTGGTGGGGCGAAAGTATCACGCTGAGGGTCTCGAACAAGCTTCAGGGCGTCTGCAGATGCAATGAATTCGTCATTTTCTCCATTTTTAAGTGATTCCCCGTCACTGTCGGGTGATAATTCCTGTCGGCGACGCACACTGGATTTTGGAGAAACATGGACGATGGGGATAAGGTGTAATCGAGACCTATAAATCCAAACCTTAATAGTGCGTTGGTTCTCAATTGAAAATAAAGGGCGAAAAGATGACATACCCTGTTTTCAGAGTTAGAAGGGTTGACCCATGAGGGTAATGCATCAGCCGCCTCAATCAAAAGGAACTCTCCATCGGTGTCGTAAACACTGCAATTTCCCATAATTTATAGAAGATTTTTTATTGAGAAAATTGGACTCACCTTACGACCACATCCCATTTCGAACTCACATCCCTCAACAACCACACAATACACCATTCATCGTCGATGCAGTCGCCTACTCGCATTCTGCCTTCCAAGATCCATGATACAGCGTTGTCAGGATTAGACACGAGCTTTACCTCAAACGCATCGCGATGCCAGATGAAATCAGGGAGGGAAGAGTTGACAAAATCCGAAATGCAAGCAGCTAAGGCTGTTACTGATGTCTTGTCTGCGACGTCTGATGGAGGATAAATCGAATACTGGACGGTGTCCTCTCCAACGGAAGGCTGACGGTTGAAAATGTCCATTCTACAAGACTTTGGACATATACCAGCAATGATTGAGTGTCGCAAACTGGTAACCGGACCGAAGACGTTCGAAGCAACAAGCCAATACATTTGCGATAACTTACTTTGGTCTCTTGGTCGAACAATGTCAGCTTCATTCAAGGATCGGAATTTAATCGCTGTAATTGGAGATGAGGTGGGCGCCTATTTCATTTATCAGATATGTTTATTCAAGTCTGCTGCGAAGGATTCCATTACGGGACTTTTGCTGGCGGGTATAGGACACGTCAATGAGCAGCAGAAGAAGAATTTCCTCGTAGTAGACGCAAGTAAGTTAAGCACTCGAAAGCAGAGCAATTACTAACTGTCCAGATAGAGACCCAAATTGCAACGATTGAAAGCGCTTTCCAGGAATTTACGGAGCGGAAGGACATTGCCATTTTGCTTATTAACCAACATGTATGGGTTACGGTTTTCATTTAGATTTGTACCCTGAAATTTAATGCTACAGATCGCTGAGAAGATTCGTCCAACAGTCGACAAATATCATCAAGCGTTTCCAGCAGTCCTCGAGATCCCTTCGAAGGATCATCCTTACGGTAAGTTCCCATTTCGCAAATCCATGCATGCAGCTCGACATGACCTCCTTTTAGATCCTTCTAAAGATTCAATACTAAAACGCGTTCAGAAGCTGTTCGGAGAGTAGTTTTCATAACGGACCCCTTACATGGTTCCGCATTCGATGAGTCATGACTCTTGTATTAAGTTTGAAATGCGAGTAATATACTATCACGAAACCCATCGCATGACAGGTTCCGTTTCCCTTACGCCTGTTTGCCGGGTTATGAAAATTCGTCTTGAATTGGGGTATCTCGAGCCTGTAGATTGAAAAGATTACAAAGCAGAACCAAGAACACATTCAACGCACTTGGGAGATCTACGAGGAGATACCGGAAGACAAAGTAGCCGTCTTTATTCTGCAACAAAACATTATGAGCCTCTCCGACCCGAGATCGCATGCATAGGCTTACCTTGACAAGGTCGGCATGCACCTCTCCCTCTGTAAACTTCTTTCCAGTGAGAGATTTGGATGGCGTCTCCGGGCTAGATCCCCTCTGACCCTTCAGAGAAGAGAATATCCCTGCAAAACTCCATGCACTTCCAGAATTCTTTTTCACCTCATTATGGAACTGTTGGGGAACAGGTAAGGGAGGGGGTAAAGGGTCTCCAGTTAAGTATTTGAAGGCCACAATTGATTTGTTCCAGGCATTCTTCCCATATTCTTTCAAGGATGATAAAGCATCGTCGAAAGAACACTCGTAAATTGTGGCCGCCTTGTCCTGAACCCATGTCGATACAGAATCGAAGTACGATTGCTCTGATGGAGGGATTGCCTCTCCATCGGGCCGACCTTGTACAAAAAAAGTAATAACCATATGCTCCTGGCCATACTGGTCTATCAGGATTCGAGAGTTCACGTGTCTATTGCGATGCCGTGGACGAACAGCGGACGGAGGGTTGTTGTGAAATGTGAGGGGACCATTTAAGTAGTTTGCAAGCTGAAAACCAAATTTTAACACTGATTAACCAATGAAAGTAAACAGGACAAACATGTTCTGATTGATTTATTTGTTCACAAGCGTTGCCATAGAGGACGGTGGGTGAATTTTTGGAGAACAGTTCGGAGGAGAGAGAATATATTAAAAGCACAGAGAGGCCAGCACCGAGGAGGATAACCCCAAGGTTTGTGGTACGTGCAGTTGTACGCATGACTAGTGTGTGCGAGAGGAGTCAATTTTTAATACAGAGAAGGGCTTCACAAATCACCTTTTCCGGTGGTGCTTAATTCAGACCACCTTGGCAATTTCTCGCCTTGTCGCAAGGAGGGAGAAATTCCCAACTGGAAAGGACCAACGAAGTCGTGCTTTGACTCTGTGGTTCGCCCAGGATGTTTCGGTTTCTTGAACAGGGAAGAATTTGCATTTCCGAAGTCCATATTAACCGAATTTTGGGATGAGTAACTCCGCCCGCGTTGTTTGACGCAGCAATCAGAACGGCTCACTATGAGCACATTGGAAGAGCCAGAGCATCGTAGCCGCGCCCAGAGTTGTAGTCCGTTTGGACCCATCGCACACAAGTAACTGAGTACTTGACGGTTGACCCTAAGTAATAATTACCCACGTGATCGCTTAAATATCAACTTCAGTTGGTGACAAGATAACTCATTCCACAGGTCATAAATGGATCCAGCAGAGTCCCAGAACCAAATACATGAATTAATTTCAAGTCTGTACTCTCCCATTGCCGACTTTCAGACTCTTCTCAGCACCCTCAGCGCGCCCCTCAGTTCTCTCGGTCTCCTCCCACCCCAGTACAACCATCTTTTATCTTCAGCTTCAGATCTGGAACATTCGAACTTGAACCTGATCCCAAAGAAACATCTTCCTCAGATACAGCGTGCTTTGCTTACCAACGTCTTGCCGACATGGTACCCCATTCTCCATGAAAATAATGCGTGCCAGCTGGTTGAGCAATACTTCTGTCCTGACGCCACACACAACGCACTCCCTATTTCAGGCGAAATCGCGCTTTTGGCTCATGCTACATTTGTTTCGTTGGCCACACTCACAGAACAGGCGGTAACTTTGCTGGAGAAGCTGGTTGTGCGGTACCCCATTGATCGTCTCTTCCATGCTATATTCGAAGGAGACAATACCAAGGCCGCAAGGAGAAGTGTGCAGTGGGAAGACTATGTGCGGGATCTCTGCACAATTCCAGTCAAGGTCGCGAATGCCTTTGGCGGCCAAGTCCCCAGGTTATTGGAGAATGCAGTCTATTTTAACACCCTTAGCTTGAGGACAGAGACCTTGATTTTTTCATTGTCCCTGAAGTCCGTAAACTTACCAGGTACGTCCCATTCACCTTTTCCAATTTCATTTTTTTTTCTTATCTTCAGCTCAGAAATCTTGTCCGCCCTTTGTTATCTAATCAATAAATTTGTCAATATTGGCATTTTCCCGCCGCGTCCACCCACTTCTCGATCCCAACCTTCCTTTTTCCTTTCTTCAATGCCACACGTTATTGAGCGTGCCCCTTCAAAGTCAACAAACAAAAGTTACAGTGACCTCTGGTCATCCATCCTCGTCACTGTTCCGACAGTGGCCCTACATTCCATTCTTTCTTCTCTCTTCTCCTCGCTTTTGAACAGCAGGCAGCCTTCCTTGACTTTGGATGATGCACCTTCAACACGAGTGCTGATCAAACGAGAAGCAGAGATACTTGAGGGAGTAATTGGACGGATTACGCCCTCTTCAGAACGAGAGGAACTGTGGGAATGTGCCACCGGAATAATTTTGAACATGAGTAAGGAATGGACTGAATCTCACGCGCGTCTTTTCGTTTGTTGGATTTCTGGTAGCGGGACGGACATTAATGGTAACATTTATTTTTTTCTGATTCGACATTGGTGATAATGATCGATCTCTGATCTAGCTCTCGAAGACTTTTTAGACAAAACTCTAGAAATTTGGGCTTCGTCTGAGCATATCAAGCATTCTCTACTATCGCGACACAAGTGTAAAATAAATTATTTGTAATCCCTCAGCTGTTGTTAACCTCATTCGCCCAGATGCAACATCTCTCTTCCTCCTGACACTTTCTTATCTGCCTTCCTTGGCTATCCAAAATCTCATCTTGCATCCGTCATTCATCCGTAGCATCTCTACGTACATATCCCACATGGATGCCTCAGTACGAAGATGTGGGATGCTTGTTGCAGAGGAGGCGGCTCGGCTAACGGGAAAAAAGTTGGAGTTTGGCGGATGGGAAGGTGAAGGAGGGACATTAAATTGGGCACGGGATATACGACGGTTGATGACAGCGAGGGATGTGGATGCGGAGTTGGATGATTCACAGGAAGGAGGCATACGGGCTGAAGATTCTGCGAAGGAGGAAATCATCACCCCGTCCATCCCGGAAAATGCTCTTCCTGGGGCCACCTTTAATCCTTCAGCCAAGTCAGCAACTAAACCAGGTCAAAATACTGACGCCTACGATTCAGATGACTCTCTAACGGGTTATGCTTCGCCTCCTTCCTCTCGTTCACCTTCACCTTCACTCGAGGATCTCAAGGAGATAGAAGAAAATCCAACACTTAACGTTGGTGTGAAGAAAATCCCACGACCAGTGTATCTAGCACAATTAGGAGAATTATTGAGGGGCCAGCCAGGAATGCAAGCTCAGAAGCCGGACGAGCCACACGAGGCAGATAGGGTTGGGATGGCGCTGAACGTTGCGGAAGAATTAATTCGAAGGAAGAGGGCGTACGGTACTGAACTGGGTATGATTGTTATGACATCAATTCCAAATTATTACCTGACTCCAATGTTAGACGAAAATGCAGTGAATTTGGCATACGGGTTTCTTGGATTACAGGACAAATACGATTTGGAAGGATTCACTGAAAAGCGTCAAGGCATCATAAACGCTCTGGTAGTTTGCGCACCAAGAAAATCAGCTCCGTAAGCTTGTGTTTCTTTTTGCATACCCAAGGTCAGAGTTGATTCTCGGAGCAGTGTATTAGTTGAAGAATTCTTCAAGAATCAATACTCGACTGATCAGCGCTTTGTAGCATTGATTGCACTTGCAATAGGAGCACGAGAGCTGTCATCTCTATCTGTACCCCAGTCACTTGTTTTACCCGAACGGACAACCTTTCCGAGCAAAAAGCTTCCGCTCGCCCTTCACAAGAAATATACCGGGAAGGAGGGTGGTGTCCTTCCTTTTCTCATGGACGAACTCAGCGCAAAGGCTCTAAGCAGAGAGCGAGAGGCAGGCGAGCATCACCCCGAACTAATCCGTGAACATCGTCTTCGTATCCAGCAACCCGTCCGGGTAACGGAAGTTGTCCCACATGGATCACTTAATCCCTTCTCCCAAGTCCCGAAACCAGAATTACTTCGACCGCCAACAAAATTCATCGACTTGGCAGCGGAATATTTCATCATTCCTTTGATCAATCGTTTTTGGGCATTTGTTCAAGACGAACAGGCGCGAGAAGAGCGTACGTCATTCAGAGCAGGTCGTGATCGGTATCGTGGTGCTGGGACGGGAATGATTCTGAACCCTGTGGTATTAGCACAGTTTTTGAGAACGATCGGTATTCTTGTGCACGCATCTCAGAATGCATCCGAGTGGTTGAGTATCATCGCTCCTGATGCATTGGAGTTGGCTGTGACGATTGGTACGAGGCCGATTCCGCACTTGGAGCTGGATGATGACGAAGTTGCTGAACCTAGTCAAGGGAAAGAACGCAGAGAGGCATCAGTGTTGACTTCTGGGTTAGAAGTGGCTCTTGTTGTTTTGGATGGGGCTTTGGAGGTTGACGGAGGGAAAATATTGAGCCTTGAACATACGACACTTGTGCTTGCCGTTGGCGAATGGGCAGGGAAGGTGTTTGCTAGCCTGGAAAAGGGCTTAAAAGTTCCTGGAGGCGGTGGTGTTCACGAAGTTAAGCTGAGTAGGGCAGCCGCAGGAGTTCTTTTAAAAGTGGATGAATTGTCGTCGAAGTGGAGACGTTCTATGTTGGATACGAGATAGTTGAATGTAATTCCTTCTATCCACAAACCCTTCAACATATGTCATAGAGTCAATAGTTGGCAACTTGAAGTT
>Ga0307517_10007378_pt1 | contig 16037 bp, 20 predicted proteins | sample 23_EM_MG_FD_194515 | JGI IMG/M metagenome (GOLD analysis project Ga0307517, IMG submission 194515) | Populus trichocarpa ectomycorrhiza microbial communities from riparian zone in the Pacific Northwest, United States - 23_EM | ecosystem: Host-associated > Plants > Roots > Unclassified | place... | reverse complement strand
CCCCGGCGCCCATGCCGCCCGCGGAGCCCAAGCCCCAGCCGAGGCCCCAGCCGAAGCCGCAACCGAAGGCCCCCGCCCCCGCCCCGGCCCCCGCGCCCTGGGCGCAGCAGGTGCACGACCTCGCCAAGCCGGTGGCGGGCGATCCGGTCCTGTCGGGGCGCGAGCAGGCGCGGCCGGCCCCGCTGGGGAGGCGGCTGGCGGCGCGGGTCCTGGACCAGGCCGTGATGGGGGCGGTCGTGGCGCTCGCGGCGGTGCCGCTGGGCTTCGCGGCGTACGACCACATCCAGCAGAAGGTGGACGAAGCGCGGCGCAGCGGCGAGACGGTGACGGTGTGGCTGATCGACGGCACGACGGCCGTGCAGCTCGCCGTCGTCGTTGCCGTCGCCGTCGTCACGGGGCTGCTGTACGAGGTGCTGCCGACCGCCAAGTGGGGCCGTACGCTCGGCAAGAAGCTGCTCGGGCTCAGGGTGCTGGACGTCGAGTCGCAGTACGAGCCGGGCTTCAGGGCGGCGCTGCGCCGCTGGCTGACGCACACGGTGCTGGACGGGCTGGTGATCGGCTTCCTGGGGCTGGCGTGGTGCCTGTTCGACCGGCCGTGGCGGCAGTGCTGGCATGACAAGGTGGCCCGGACCTTCGTGGCCGGGGACTGATTACCCCGAACGGACGCTGCCGGAGGCGCGGCGGTATCGTCCGGGTTTCACTCGGTGCATGAGCACCGAAGAGGACCCGTTCGCCAAGCCTTCGCAGCAGCCGCCGGGCCAGGAACCTCCGCAGGCTCCGCCCCCGCCGGGCACCTCTCCGTACGACGTGCCCGGGGGCACCGCCGCGCCCGACCCGCTGGCAGGCATGCCGCCGCTGGCGAACCGTGGCCGCAGGCTGCTGGCGCGGATCGTGGACGCGCTGATCGTCGGCATCCCGGTCTACGCGATCATGGGCGCGGCCTTCGACAACTACGACTACGGCAACACCGGTGCGTCGTATGCCGAGTCCGTCATCTACGCGTTCGTCTATCTCGCGTACCAGGTCACCCTGCTGACCCGCTCCGGCCAGAGCCTGGGCAAGATGCTGCTCAAGGTGCGCGTGGGCATGCTCGCGGACGGCTCGCACCCCACCACCCAGGCGGCGCTGAAGCGGGAGTCGGTGTACGCGCTGTCGCCGATCGTGCCGTGCTGCGGCTCGATCTTCTGGGTCGTCGAGGTGCTGTGGTGCACATGGGACAGGCCCTATCGGCAGTGCCTGCACGACAAGACGGGCCAGACGGTGGTGGTCTCCGCCGCCTGACCTCCGCACAGCATCTGTACGACCATCCGATTGGCTGCTTCACTCGCTCTATGAGTGAAAAGGAACCGTACGGACAGGATGTCTACGGCACTCAACCACCCGCCGGCGGGCCACCGTTGGCGTCCGTCGGCCAGCGCTTCCTGGCCCGGCTGATCGATACCGGCCTGCTCATCGTGCTCGCGGTGGTCGTCGACACTGCCATGCACGGCCCGCAGTGGAAGGCGACCATCGGGAAGCAGATGCTGGCCGACATCCTCATCTACAGCCTGTACTTCGTCTACGAGGGCCTCATGCTCAGCCGCACCGGCCAGACGCTCGGCAAGATGGCGCTGAAGATCCGCGTGGCGAACTTCTCCGACGGCAGCGTCCCGGGCAGTGCGGGCTGGGTGCGCGCCGCGGTCTTCGCGCTGCCAGGCATCTTGTCGGCGGTGTGCGTGGGCGCGCTCTTCTGGCTGCTGAACGTGCTGTGGTGCACCTGGGACCAGCCGTACCGGCAGTGCCTGCACGACAAGGCGGCGAAGACGGTGGTCGTCCGGACCGGCTGACGTACGGCGCGCATGACGACGGGCTCCGGGCGTACGCCCGGAGCCCTTTCGTGTTCGTCTTCTTGTTCGTCGCCGCGTCAGCGGCGCAGGGAGTGCTCGCTCACGCGCGGTTCGGCGTTGCTGTGGATGCGCACGCGCGGTATGGCCGTGCCGGGCGCCGACGGCGGCGTCACGGCCGCGGCGGTACGGGCCTTGGCCCGGGCGGACAGCGGGATCGGCACCGTCATGGCGACGAGTACGCCGAGCACGAGGCCGGCTGCCGCGACGACGACGACGCCGATGCCCGATCGCGCCTCGGAGAGCAGCAGCATCGCGAGGGTGGAGAACACCACGGTCACGGAACCGTAGGTCAGCTGGGCAGGGGTAGGACGCGGCATGGCGGGGTCCGTCCTCGTAAACGACGATGGGGGCCGAAGTGTCGGGTAGGGCGGTGGTTCGCAGTACTTGTGGTACTTGTGCGTGGCGCGCCGACCACAGACTCTACGTTCCGGGATGCCCCTCGGGAACGGCTGGTAAGCGTGACCTAACCCACGGTGCGGAAGCATAGGGGGGCGCACGGGGTCGCATGGCGACCGCACTCGGGGCGCTTGTGTCCGCTATGCACAACTGCCGGACCGATCAACGTACTTGGCCGATCATGTACAAGTCAAGATCTGTTTTTTCTCCCGGCACTTCGATGCAATGGCCTCACAATAGGGAGGTCAAGACATCGTGAATAGCCACCGACGGACCATCAGATCCGCCGCTCTGGCCGTGGCGATCGCCGCGATCGGCGCCACCGTGATACCCGCCACGGCAGCCTCGGCCGCACCCGCCTCGGACTCTTCCAGTGTCGTGCGCGAGGACCCGTCCTCGGCATCGGCCCAGCGTGAGGACGACCTCAGGGGCCCACTGACGGACAGTCAGCAGGCGCAGAAGCAGCAGGCGATCGAACAGGTCATATCCGGGAAGTCCACGGTCAAGGACCGGGACGGCTCGAAGGTCGTGAAACTCAGCGGCGGCAAGTATGTCGAGCTGGCCCGCGAGAAGACCGACAAGATCTTCACGATCCTCGCCGAGTTCGGCGACGGGATCTCGCAGTACGGCGGCACCGCCGGCCCCGCGCACAACGAGATAGCCGAGCCGGACCGGTCCACCGACAACAGCACCGCCTGGCAGGCCGACTACAACCAGGCGCACTTCCAGGACCTGTACTTCTCCACGGCGAAGAACAAGGAGTCCCTGAAGAAGTTCTACGAGAAGGCCTCCTCCGGCCGCTACTCGGTCGACGGCCAGGTCCAGGACTGGGTCAAGGTCGACTACAACGAGGCCCGTTACGGCACCAACGACTGCGACACCTGCGTCTGGAACCTCGTCAGCGACGCCGTCACCAAGTGGGTCGCCGCCCGCGAGGCCGCCGGTGACACCGACGCAGAGATCAAGACCCAGCTCGCCTCCTACGACGAGTACGACCGTTACGACTTCGACGGCGACGGCGACTTCAACGAGCCCGACGGCTACATCGACCACTTCCAGATCGTGCACGCGGGCGAGGACGAGTCCGCCGGCGGCGGCGCCCAGGGCACCGACGCCATCTGGGCCCACCGCTGGTACGCCTACGGCACCGACGTCGGCAGCACCGGCCCGGCCGACAACAAGCTCGGCGGCGCCCAGATCGGCGACACCGGCATCTGGGTCGGCGACTACACCATCCAGCCGGAGAACGGCGGCCTCGGTGTCTTCGCCCACGAGTACGGCCACGACCTCGGCCTCCCGGACAACTACGACACCACCGGCGCCGCCGAGAACTCCACCGGCTTCTGGGACCTGATGTCCTCGGGCTCCTGGCTCGGCACCGGCAAGCAGGCCATCGGCGACCTCCCCGGCGACTTCAGCGCCTGGGACAAGCTCCAGCTCGGCTGGCTGAACTACAAGGTCGTCCAGTCCGCGACGAAGTCCGTCACCAAGCTCGGCGTCTCGGAGTACAACACCGCGGACAAGCAGGCGCTGATCGTCGCCCTGCCCGACAAGACCGTCACCACCGAGCTGATACAGCCGGCCTCCGGCTCGTACCAGTGGTGGAGCGGCAGCGGCGACAGCCTCAGCAACACCCTCACCCGGGACGTGGACCTCACGGGCAAGTCGGCGGCCACCCTGTCCCTCAAGGGTTACTACGACATCGAGTCCGGCTACGACTACCTCTACACCGAGGTCTCCACCGACGGCGGCACCACCTGGACCCCCGTCGACGGCACCTCCGGCGGCGCGGCCATCCCGCGCGACGCCAGTGACCAGCCCGCCCTCACCGGCACCGTCGACGGCTACCAGGACCTCGTCTACCCGCTCGACGCCTACGCCGGCCAGTCCGTGAAGCTCCGCTTCCGCTACGCCACCGACGGCGGCGTGGCCCAGAAGGGCTTCACCGCCGACGACATCGCCATCACCGCCGACGGCGCCACCGTCTTCTCCGACGGCGCCGAGAACGGCGAGGGCGACTGGACCGCCGACGGCTTCACCGTCAAGGGCGCGTCCTTCTCCGGCGAGTACCCGCAGTACTACATCGCCGAGAACCGCCAGTACGTCTCCTACGACAAGACCCTCAAGGTCGGCCCGTACAACTTCGGCTTCCTCGACACCAAGGACAACTGGGTCGAGCACTTCCCCTACCAGAACGGCCTGCTGATCTGGCTCTGGGACACCTCCCAGGCCGACAACAACGTCAGCGCCCACCCCGGCCAGGGTCTGATCCTCCCGATCGACGCCCACGCCACCCCGCTGAAGTGGTCCGACGGCACATACATGCGCCAGCGCATCCAGTCCTACGACTCCACCTTCACCCTGGAGCCGACGGACGGGGTCACCCTGCACAAGCTCAGCGTCGCCACGAAGATCAAGAGCCAGAAGGGCGTCTCCGTCTTCGACGACCGCAAGGGCACGTACTACTACGCCGCGACCCCGTACGCGGGTGTCCAGGTGCCCGACACCAACACGAAGATCAAGATCCTGACGCAGTCCAAGGACGGCAGCACGGTCACGGTCGCCGTGGGCGCCTCCACGAAGTGATTCGTGAGGCCCCGCACCCGGTAATTCACTCGATCTGACCTATGAACGGCCCCCGCCCCTGGTGGACGGGGGCCGTTCAGCTGATCATGTGCATATGGCCACCGGCGGCTTCACCAGGCTCCCCAGCGGCGACGTCGTCGTCGCCCTGCGGCTCTCCCCGCCCTCCGGCGGCGGCGACATCCGCGTCATCGTCCTCTCGGCCAACCGCCAGCGCGCGTTCACGCGGCTGCGCAACCTGGGCTTTCGCGGCGTACGGCTCTCCGGCAACGCCGAGCCGCCCACGGCGGACGAGGTCCGGGCGGTGCTCCACCACCCGGACGGCCTGGTGTGGCGTGACGCGGACGCCACGGACGCGGTGGGCTGGCAGGCGTTCACAGCCCTGCGGTGAGCCCTTCGGCCCGCCTCAGGACCCGGCCACGACCGGCTTGCCCGTGAGCTCGGCGCCAGCAGCCCGCAGCTCCGCCACCGCCCGCTCCGTCGTCCCGGGGGCGACCCCCGCCGTCAGATCGAGCAGCACCCGCGTGCGGAAACCCTCGCGCACCGCGTCCAGCGCGGTGGCCTTCACGCAGTGGTCCGTGGCTATCCCCACCACGTCCACCTCCGTGACCCGGCGCTCCCGCAGCCAGTCCCCGAGCCCGATCCCGTTCTCGTTCAGGCCCTCGAAGCCGCTGTACGCGGCCGCGTACGCCCCCTTGTCGAAGACCGCGTCGACCGCGCCCGAAGCCACGGCGGGCGCGAAGTTCGGGTGGAAGCCGACCCCCTCGGTGCCGGCGACGCAGTGCGCGGGCCAGGAGTGGACGAAGTCCGGGTGGGCGGCGAAGTGGTTGCCGGGCGAGACATGGCGGTCGCGGCTGGCGACGACATGGCGGTAGCCGACGGCACCGGCCTGGCCGACGAGGTCGGTGATGGCGGCGGCGACATCCGCGCCCCCGGCCACGGCCAGGCTCCCGCCCTCGCAGAAATCGTTCTGGACGTCCACGACTATGAGCGCGCGGTGCATGGGGGATCCTCCCGGTGGCTCGCTTCGAACACTGACTCTAGGCACGACGGGCTCACGCGTACACCGTCGGCAGCACCGGCTCCCCGCGCGACAGTTGCGTCGCGGACAGCGGGAGCCCGGCGCGGGCCTCGATGTGGCGGGCGCGGGCGGCGGACATCGGCTCGCGGCCGACGCTGACGCCGCCGCGCATCAGCGGCACCTGGAGCATGAGCCCCGCCAGCTCCCCGGAACCGGGCACCGGCCCGGTGCCCACCACCTCGGCCTCGGCGACGCCGTCGGCGTCCAGGCGCCGGGCGGCCCACTTGCGGCCGCCGATGCTGGTCTTGCCGCCGGAGGACTTCTTGGCGACGGGCTCCAGGGGCTCGCCGTCCGCCGCCCGCGCCACCAGCTTGTAGACCATCGAGCAGGTCGGGTGCCCGCTGCCGGTCACCAGCGAGGTGCCGACCCCGTACGCGTCCACGGGAGCGGCCGCGAGCGAGGCGATCGCGTACTCGTCGAGATCGGAGGTCACCACGATCCTGGTGTTCTTCGCGCCGAGGTCGTCGAGCTGCTGGCGCACGCGGTGGGCGAGCAGCAGCAGGTCGCCGGAGTCGATCCGTACGGCCCCCAGCTCGGGCCCGGCGATCTCGACGGCGGACCGGACCGCCGTCGCGACGTCGTAGGTGTCCACGAGCAGGGTCGTGCCGCGCCCCAGGGATTCGACCTGGGCGGTGAAGGCGTCGCGCTCGCTGTCGTGGAGGAGGGTGAAGGCGTGCGCGCTGGTGCCGATGGTGGGCAGGCCGTAGCGGAAGCCGGCCGCCAGGTTGGAGGTCGAGACGAATCCGCCGACGTACGCGGCCCGGGAGGCGGCGACGGCCGCCAGTTCGTGGGTGCGGCGGGCGCCCATCTCCATGAGGGGCCGGCCGCCGGCGGCCACGGCCATCCGGGACGCGGCGGCGGCGATGGCGCTGTCGTGGTTGAGGATGGACAGGATCACGGTCTCCAGCAGCACCGCCTCGGCGAAGGTGCCCTCGACCCGCAGGATCGGGGAGCCGGGGAAGTAGGCCTCGCCCTCGGGGTAGCCGTCGATGTCGCCCCGGAACCGGTAGCCGGACAGCCAGTCAAGGGTCGGGGCGTCCACGATCGCCTCGCGCTCCAGGAAGGCCAGGAGGTCAGCGTCGAAGCGGAAGTTCTCCACGGCGTCCAGGACCCGCCCGGTGCCCGCCACGACGCCGTAGCGCCGGCCCTCGGGCAGGCGGCGGGTGAAGACCTCGAACACCGAGCGCCGGTGCGCCGCGCCGCTGCGCAGCGCGGCCTGCAGCATGGTCAGCTCGTAGCGGTCGGTGAACAGCGCGGTGGACGGGACCGCGACGGGCAGGCCCAGGTCTGCTGTGCTCATGGCGAGGATGCTAGCGCACATCTCGTCAAACTGACGAGATGTCCTGGCGATCCCGTCGCGATCCCGTCGCGATCCCGCTCGGTTTCACCTGACACCGCATCCGGTGACACCATGGGGGACGTGAGTGTCGCCCCCGTAGAGATCGAACGCACCGAGTCCAGCGAGGCACCGTTTTCCGTACCCGCGGCGGATGTTCCGTGGGTGACCCTGGTCCACAACGACCCGGTCAATCTCATGAGCTATGTGACATACGTCTTCCAGGCGTACTTCGGCTACACGAAGGACAAGGCGACCAAGCTCATGCTGGACGTTCACAACAAGGGCCGGGCCGTGGTCTCCAGCGGCAGCCGCGAGGAGATGGAGCGCGACGTGCAGGCAATGCACGGTTACGGACTGTGGGCCACCCTGCAGCAGGACCGCTGACCACGATGACCGGATACTTCGAGACCGCCCCCGGCGGCGGCGCCGCCATCGCACTCGACGAGGTCGAGGTCTCCATCCTCCGCAGCCTCGCCGTCCAGCTCCTGGAGCTGATCGGCCCCGGCGACGGGCCCGAGGGCGGGCCGGGCGAGTCCGCCGACCCGCTCGCCGAGCTCTTCGCCGACGGCCCCTCCAAGCCCCCGGACGACCCCGCGCTGGCCCGGCTCTTCCCGGACGCGTACGAGGACGCCGCCGACTCCTCCGACTTCCGCCGCTACACCGAGAACGACCTGCGCTCCCGCAAGCGCGAGGACGCCCTCGCCATGGTCCGCACCCTGGACGCCGGGGCCGGCGGCCCGGTCATCAGGCTCGGCCCCGAGGAGTCCCGCCAGTGGCTCGGCGCCCTCAACGACCTCCGGCTGACCATAGGGACCCGGCTGGACGTCGACGAGGAGGACAACGAGCTCTACCGGCTGCCCGACAGCGACCCGCGCAAGCCGATGGTGATGGCGTACCTGTGGCTCGGCGGCCTCCAGGAGACCCTCGTCGAGACGCTGATGCGTTAGCCCTGAGGGCCCTTGCCTATTCTGATGGGCATGCTGACCATCACCCGGGCCCTCCACGACGCCCTCGTCGCCCACGCCCGCGCCGACCACCCGGACGAGGCCTGCGGAGTCATCGCCGGACCGGAGGGCTCCGGCCGGCCCGAGCGGCACATCCCGATGCTCAACGCGGCCCGGTCGCCCACGTTCTACGAGTTCGACTCCACGGACCTGCTCAAGCTCTACCGCGAGCTCGACGACCGCGACGAGGAGCCGGTGGTCATCTACCACTCCCACACCGCGACCGAGGCCTACCCCTCCCGCACCGACATCTCCTACGCCAACGAGCCGGGCGCCCACTACGTCCTGGTCTCCACCGCCGACACCGACGACGCCGGTCCCTTCCAGTTCCGCTCCTTCCGGATCGTGGACGGCGAGGTCACCGAGGAGCCGGTCGAGATCGTCGATGCGTACGTCTGAGACGGAATCGTCCGCATAATGGGACGGTCATCTCTGGGAGCCGGGGGGAATCGATACGATGAGCCCATGGTTTCCCTCGACGTGAGCAAGAAGGCGCCGGGCATGCTGCTCGTGGCGCGGCTGCACGTCGACCTGTGCCGCCTCGCCAGCGCGGCATGTCTGTGCGCCTGACGCCATCCCGCAGCCGCATTTTTCCTTAACGTCACTGGAGCCGACGCATGGCCATCGAGGTCCGCATCCCCACCATCCTCCGCACCTACACCGACGGCCAGAAGGCCGTCGAGGGCAGCGGCAGCACGCTCGACGAGCTCTTCACCGACCTCGACACCCGGCACGCGGGCATCCGCGAGCGCATCGTCCAGGACGGCGGCCTGCGCCGCTTCGTGAACGTCTACCTCAACGACGAGGACGTCCGCTTCCTCGACGGCATCACCACCAAGCTCACCGACGGCGACAGCGTCACCATCCTCCCGGCCGTGGCCGGCGGCATGCGCTGATGCGATACGACAGCCCGCTGGCAGCCGTCGGCAACACCCCGCTGGTGCGGCTGCCGCGCCTGTCGCCCTCCGAGCGCGTCAGCGTCTGGGCCAAGCTGGAGGACCGCAATCCCACCGGCTCCATCAAGGACCGCCCCGCCCTCCACATGATCGAGCAGGCCGAGCGCGACGGCCGCCTCACGCCCGGCTGCACCATCCTTGAGCCCACCTCCGGCAACACCGGCATCTCGCTGGCCATGGCCGCCCGGCTCAAGGGCTACGAGATCATCTGCGTCATGCCCGAGAACACCTCGCGCGAACGCCGTGAGCTTCTCGCCATGTGGGGCGCCAAGATCATCGGCTCCCCGGCCGCCGGCGGCTCCAACACCGCCGTCCGCATCGCCAAGGACCTCGCCGCCGAGCACCCCGACTGGGTGATGCTCTACCAGTACGGCAACCCCGACAACGCGGGCGCCCACTACGCGACGACCGGCCCCGAGATCCTGGCCGACCTGCCGTCCATCACCCACTTCGTGGCCGGTCTGGGCACCACCGGCACCCTGATGGGCGTCGGCCGCTTCCTGCGCGAGAAGATCCCCGCCATCCAGATCGTCGCCGCCGAGCCGCGCTACGACGACCTGGTCTACGGCCTGCGCAACCTCGACGAGGGATTCATCCCCGAGCTCTACGACGAGTCCGTCCTCACCACCCGCTTCTCCGTCGGCTCCGAGGACGCGGTCACGCGCACCCGCGAACTCCTCCAGCAGGAGGGCATCTTCGCCGGCGTCTCCACGGGCGCCGCGCTGCACGCCGCACTCGGCGTCGCCCGTAAGGCCGAGCGCGCCGGTGAGACCGCCGACGTCGTCTTCGTCGTCGCCGACGGCGGCTGGAAGTACCTGTCCACCGGCGTGTACACCGCGCCCACCACGGAGGCCGCGATCGCCGCCCTGCACGGGCAGCTCTGGGCGTAGGGCCTGTCCGGAGGGGCCGCCGGACTGGTGATTCCGCCCACAACGGCGGCCGGGGGAGGCGCGGGCGCACACGCCGCGCCGTACGCTCAGGTGGCACGGCGGGCGTACGTCCCCACCCCGCCAGCTCACCTCCCGCAAGACCCCCGGACGACTCCACGGAGGTTTCTGCACATGAAGCTCACCGTCGTCGGCTGCTCGGGCTCGTTCCCCTCCGCGGAATCGGCCTGCTCGAGCTACCTCGTAGAGGCCGACGGCTTCCGGCTGCTTCTCGACATGGGCAACGGTGCCCTTGGCGAGCTGCAGCGCCACTGCGGCCTGTACGACCTGGACGCCGTACTGCTGTCCCATCTGCACGCCGATCACTGCATCGACATGTGCGGGTACTTCGTGGCGCGGTACTACCGCCACGAGGGCGGCCCCGCCCACGCCATCCCGGTCTACGGCCCCCAAGGCACCGAACGCCGCCTCAACACCGCGTACGGCGACCTGCCGGACGAGAAGTGCATGAGCGAGGTCTTCGACTTCCGCACCCTGGAACCCGGCACCTTCCGGCTGGGCCCCTTCTCCGTCACCACGGACCGGGTGAGCCACCCCGTCGAGGCCTTCGGCTTCCGCGTGGAGCACGCCGGCAAGTCGCTCACGTACTCCGGCGACACCGGCGCCAGCGACGCGCTGCTGGCCCTCGCCGACGGGACCGACCTCTTCCTGTGCGAGGCGTCCTTCACGTACGGCAAGGAGGACATCCCCGCCCTGCACCTCAACGGCCGCGAAGCCGGGGAACACGCCGACCGCGCCGGTGCGGGCCGGCTCGTCCTCACCCACATCCCGCCGTGGACGGACCCCGACATCAACCTCACCGACGCCCGCGAGGTCTTCGACGGCCCGGTGGAGCTGGCGAAGCCCGGCGCGGTGTACGAGCTGTAGGCACGCATGAGGAAGCCCCGGCACCGTGGCGGCGGTGCCGGGGCTTCGCGCATCGCGGGTCACGCCTTGGTGAGGTCCTCGATCTCCTCCTCGGGCTCACGGCCCGGCGTGGGGAGGTCGAACTTGATGATCGCGAAGCGGAAGACCACGTAGTAGATCACCCCGAAGACCAGGCCGATCGGGACGATCAGCCATGGCTTGGTGGAGAGGTTCCAGTTCAGGCCGTAGTCGATGGCGCCGGCGGAGAAGGTGAAGCCGGCGTGCACGCCCAGCGCCCAGGTGACGGCCATCGAGAGGGCCGTGAGCACCGCGTGGACCGCGTAGAGCAGCGGCGCGATGAACATGAACGAGAACTCGATCGGCTCGGTGATGCCGGTGAAGAACGAGGTCAGGGCGAGGGAGACCATCAGGCCGAGGACGGCCTTGCGGCGCTCGGGGCGGGCGGTGTGCGCCATGGCGAGCGCGGCGGCGGGGAGGCCGAACATCATGATCGGGAAGAAGCCGCTCATGAACTGCCCGGCGGTCGGGTCGCCCGCGAAGAAGCGGGTGAGGTCGCCGTGCACGACCACGTGCGCCGAGTTGGTGAAGTCACCGAGCTGGAACCAGGCCACGGAGTTGACGAACTGGTGCATGCCGACGGGGATCAGCGCGCGGTTGATCAGGCCGAACAGGGCCGCGCCGACCGAGCCGAGGCCGGTCATCCACTCGCCGAAGTTGCTGATGACCTCGCCGATCGGCTCCCAGACCAGGCCGAAGAACACGCCGACGGCGGTGCCTATGAAGGCCATCAGGATCGGGACGAGCCGGCGGCCGTTGAAGAAGCCGAGCCAGTCCACGAGCTTCGTGCGGTGGAATCTCTGCCAGACGATGGCCGCCAGCAGACCCATGATGATGCCGCCGAGGACACCGGGGTTGTTGTAGGTCGCCGCTATGTCGGCGCCCTTCTGGATCTTCGCCTCGCTGACCGGGAACGCGGTCAGCACGTTCTTGTAGACCAGGAAGCCGACCAGTGCGGCGAGGGCGGTCGAGCCGTCCGCCTTTCTGGCGAAGCCGATCGCGACGCCGATACAGAACAGCAGCGGCAGGTTGTCGAAGACCGCGCCGCCCGCCGTGGCGAACACGGACGCGACCCGGTCCCAGCCGAGGCCGTCGGCGCCGAACACGTCCGGCTGTCCGAAGCGGAGCAGAATGCCCGCCGCCGGCAGCACGGCGATCGGCAGCTGCAGGCTGCGGCCGACCTTCTGCAAGCCCTGGAACAGGCCGGAGCCCCGCTTCTTGGCCGCGGGAGCCGCCGGCGCGGACGCTGTGGCGGTGGTCATGTGGTTCCTCCTGGTCTATACCACTCGGTGGTGTAGACCAGTGTTTACCACGTATGGCCGACAGTAAGGAATGCCTGAATCCGTGTGGCCTGGATCACGTACTCCTGGACGGTAAAATGGTGTAGACCAGTCGTCACCGTGTGCCGAGACATCAGGAGAAAAAGAGATGCCCACCAAGGCTGAGAAGATCGTCGCCGGACTCGGCGGCCTCGCGAACATCATCGAGGTCGAAGGCTGCATCACCCGCCTGCGCACCGAGGTCGAGGACGCCTCCAAGGTCGACGACGCGGCCCTCAAGGCCGCCGGAGCCCACGGCGTCGTCAGGATGGGCAACGCCATTCAGGTCGTCATCGGCACCGACGCGGACCCCATCGCCGCGGACATCGAAGACATGATGTGACTCCGCCTACCACAGGGCGGGGCCCGTTCCGGCACCGGAACGGGCCCCGCGTCCACAGCCGATAGGCTCGATCCCATGTCTCGTATCGACGGCCGCACCCCCGAACAGCTCCGCCCCGTCACCATCCAGCGCGGCTGGAGCAAGCACGCCGAGGGCTCCGTCCTCGTCTCCTTCGGTGACACCCGCGTCCTCTGCACCGCCAGCGCCACCCAGGGCGTACCGCGCTGGCGCAAGGGCAGCGGCGAAGGCTGGGTCACCGCCGAGTACTCCATGCTCCCGCGCGCCACCAACACCCGAGGCGACCGCGAATCCGTACGCGGCAAGATCGGCGGCCGCACGCACGAGATCTCCCGCCTCATCGGCCGCTCGCTGCGCGCCGTCATCGACTACAAGCAGCTCGGCGAGAACACCGTCGTCCTGGACTGCGACGTCCTCCAGGCCGACGGCGGCACCCGCACCGCAGCCATCACCGGCGCCTACGTCGCCCTCGTCGACGCCGTCGCCTGGATGCAGAGCAACCACCTCGTCCGCCTCAAGGCCCGCCCCATCACCGGCACCGTCAGCGCCGTCTCCGTCGGCATCGTCGACGGCCTCCCCCTCCTCGACCTCGCCTACGAGGAGGACGTCCGCGCCGAGACCGACATGAACGTCGTCTGCACCGGCGACGGCCGCTTCGTCGAAGTCCAGGGCACCGCCGAGGGCGCCCCCTTCGACCGCAAGGAGCTCAACGCCCTCCTCGACCTCGCGGTCGGCGGCTGCGCCGAACTCGACGCCCTCCAGCGCGAAGCGCTCGCCGGCATCCTGGCCGTCTGACTCCCCGGCCGTCTGACTTCGTCGTTTTACGCAACCTTTAGGCGGCGCGGCGCGTATAGAGAGGTATGCCTTCACGCGCCCGCCGCCTCGCCCTCGCCGTAGTTGTCCCCGCCGTCCTGGCCGCCGCAGCCCTCACCGGCTGCTCCGCCGTCGACAAGGCCCTCAGCTGCGCCCAGACCGCCGCCACCATCGCCTCCGACGTCCAGAACCTCCAGGACGCCATCAGCAACGCCGGCGACAACCCCCAGGCCGCGGCCAACGCCCTCGACCAGATCTCCAGCGACCTCAAGGCCATCGACGCCGACACCGGCGACGCCGACGTCAGCGCGGCCGTCAAATCCCTCAGCCAAGCCGTCGACAACGCCCAGGCCGCCGCCGAGAAGGGCGACGTCCCCGACATCTCCCCGGTCGTCGACGCCGCCGGCGAACTCACCAAGGTCTGCACCCCCGGCTGACGCGATAATCACCCCATGACCCGCATCGTCCTCGCCACCCGCAACCCCGGCAAGATCACCGAACTCCGCGCCATCCTCACCGCCGCCCGGCCCGACTACGACCTCGTCGGCGCCGACGCCTACCCCGAAGTCCCCGACGTCAAGGAAACCGGCGTCACCTTCGCCGAGAACGCCCTCCTCAAGGCCCACGCCCTCGCCCAGGCCACCGGCCTCCCCGCCGTCGCCGACGACTCCGGCCTCTGCGTAGACGTCCTCAACGGCGCCCCCGGCATCTTCTCCGCCCGCTGGTCCGGCCGCCACGGCGACGACCGCGCCAACCTCGACCTCCTCCTCGCCCAGCTCTCCGACATCGACGACGCCCACCGCGCCGCCCACTTCGCCTGCGCAGCCGCCCTCGCGCTCCCCGACGGCACCGAGCGCGTGGTCGAGGGCCGGCTCCTCGGCACACTGCGGCACGCCCCTGTGGGGGATGGCGGGTTCGGGTACGACCCGATCCTGCAGCCGCTGGGGGACACGCGGACCTGCGCCCAGCTCACGGCGGAAGAGAAGAACGCGATCAGCCACCGGGGGCAGGCGTTCCGGGCGCTGGTGCCGGTGGTTCGGGAGCTTGTGGGGTGACGGCGCGGTGCGGAGAAGGGCCGCCCGGTGATCACCGGGCGGCCCTTCTCCTTACGTGCGGCCGGAGGGACTCGAACCCTCAAGGGATTTCTCCCACGACATCCTAAGTGTCGCGCGTAGGCCAATTCCGCCACGGCCGCAAGCCCTGACATCGTACCGGCCGCACGCTGCTCAACGCATGGCTATTGGGGCTGTGGCCTGCGACGGCCCCCTCTGCACCAGGTATCTGTGAGCGCGTGGCAGTTGGGGCACAGGTAGCGGAGGTTCTCGGCCCGATTGTCGAGCCAGTCGCCACTGATGTGATCGATCTGCAGCGTGATTGCCTGGCCCAGCCATTCGCCCGTGTTGCCGCAGGAAGCGCAGCAGTACGGGATTCCGATTTCTTGGAGTGCGCGATGCAGCCGCGGGCGATGGACGCGCGGTGATCCGGCGGGGAGGGTTCGGAGCACATCGTCTGCGATGCGTCTGGGTTCCGGAACCCGGCCCTCGCCCCAGGTCCTTCGCTTGAAGTGGGACGTGTCGAGCCCCAGTTGCGCGGTGCATCGCCGTACGCGTCGGTGATTCGTGTCGCCTGCCGGGAGATCGAGCATCCGCATGACCTCGGCGAAGCTTGTGGCGTTCGGAACCGCTTCGCGAAGCGACTCCTCGGGGATCACGAGGCGCGAATTGCGGAAGTGGGACGTGTCGATGTTGTGCTCCCGGAGCATGCGGCCCAGTGCGGCCCTGGACCGGCTGTCGTCCGGAACGCCGAGCACGCGGGCTACGCCACGGATGCTGTTCGCCGATGCGGCTGATGTTCTGAGCTCCTCGGCGGCGAAGGGCAGATCGAGCTCTGGGCGGTTCATTCCAGGGAAGTGGCTGACATCGATGCCCGCCGCGGCGATGCGGCGCCGGATGTGCGAAAGCGTTCCCGTGGCGGGCTTGGCGCCGAGCTTCGCCACGACTTCCCTGAGCGTCGTGGATGTGGCCACTGCTGCGGTTATCGCCTCGTCGGGGTACTTGCGCCAAGGGCTCTGCTTCTTGAAGTGGCTGGTGTCGAGGCCGTGTTCGGCTACGACGCGCTGAATGATCTGTCGTCGGCCACCCGTGCTTTTGACGCCGAGGTGGCGCATCAGATTCGCCCAAGACCTTGCTGTAGCAACGGCGGCAGCCAGACCGTCCCGCTCGTAAAGATCAGACACCGCGCGCCCCAGCGCTTCCGACGCTGCTCGCAACAGGGCAAATGCCGAGACGGTCGCGTTGGCGGATTCCTGTGTTGCCGGCCAGTTGGAGTCGCCGCGAGTGGTCGAAGCCAATGCGGCGAAGCTGCCGCTCCGTATGCCCGACACCGCCGCCGAATCTCGTAATCACCTCGGACAGCGACGTGCACAAGG